>R11__coassemble_1454_pt1 | contig 13351 bp, 9 predicted proteins | sample R11__metabat2_low_PE_030 | metagenome-assembled genome bin R11 | reverse complement strand
CCATCCTGAAGACCATTGCCGGCACAGGTCAGCTGTCCGAGATGTATTCCATCGATTTTAAGGAAGACATCTGCATCATCGGCCACAGCGGCTCCGGCGATGCGGATATTTCCCAGTCCAGGAAGCCGACCATGAAGATCGTGCCTGTCTTCCACGGCAAGACCGGCGGCGGTTATCTGACCCAGTTCTATCCCCCGGTGGGCCCTGTGACCTATCTGGGCATTACCCAGGATATGAACGGCAATTTCAAATTTGTCGTGGCTGAGGGTGAAAATCAGGAGGGACCGATCTTCACCTTTGGCGATACCAATATGAGGACCAAATTCAGCTGCGGCGCCAGAGAATTTGCCAACCGCTGGAGCGAGGCCGGACCGACCCATCACATGGCCGCAGCCGCCGGCCGGCATATCGATACCATTCTCAAGGTCGCCAAGATCTTTAATGTACCTGTAGACATCGTGACCCGCTAGGAAAATGCCGCGGGTATGACCATAACCAAGATTGAGCAAGAGGAGAAAAAAGACATGAAATTTTTAGACGCAGAATTTGTACAGGGCTTTATCCGTATGTGCAACGACGGCTGGGAGCAGGGCTGGCATGAGAGAAACGGCGGCAATCTTTCCTACCGCGTGAAGCCGGAAGAGGTGGAGAGTGTCCGGGAGAATTTTAAGGCCGGTGAGTGGAGAGAGATCGGTACCTCCGTGCCTGCGCTGGCCGGTGAGTATTTCCTGGTGACAGGCTCCGGCAAATATTTCCGCAACGTGATCATTAAGCCCGAGGATTCCATCTGCATGATCGAGCTGGACGACAAGGGTGAAAATTACCGTATCGTCTGGGGTCTGGTCAACGGCGGCCGTCCGACCTCCGAGCTGCCTTCCCACCTGATGAATCTGGAAGTAAAAAAGCTGATCGATCCGGCCTACCGCGTGGTCTACCACTGCCATGCGACCAATATCATTGCCCTGACCTTTGTGCTGCCCCTGGAAGACAGAGTCTTCACCCGTGAGCTCTGGGAGATGGCTACAGAGTGTCCGGTCGTATTCCCGGACGGTGTAGGCGTCGTCCCCTGGATGGTGCCGGGCGGCAGAGAGATCGCGGTCGCGACCAGCGAGAAGATGAAAAAGTATGACCTGGCCATCTGGGCCCATCACGGCATGTTTGCGGCCGGCTATGATTTCGACCTGACCTTCGGCCTCATGCATACGGCCGAGAAATCCGCAGAGATCCTGGTCAAGATGCTGTCCATGAGACCGGATAAGCTGCAGACCATACAGCCGGATGAGTTCCGCCATCTGGCCAAGGACTTTAATGTTACCTTGCCGGAGGAATTCCTCTACGAGAAATAGTGATCTGTTTTTGTAAGATCAGTGGAAAGGATGCTTTATCCGCAGCTGTAAAAAAGAGGGGCTGCCCGATCGGGGCAGCCCCTCTTTGGTTGTATCCGCTTTTGCAGGGAAGCGTGTGCTTATCCTATTTGTTTTTGCAGGGAAGCGCGTGCTTATCCTATTTGCTTTTACATGGAGGCGCGTGCTTATCTTATTTGCTTTTACATGGAAGCACTGCACCGGCTGCCGCCCTACATGGAAGCGTTGATCTCGTCGATGAAGGCCTTCCAGTCTTCTAAGGTGACCAGGCCGTCGGCGTTCATATCCAGGTAGGAGGAGACGCTCCAGAAGCTCCAGACGACACCGTCGATGATGGCGGGACCGGCCTGCTCCGGGGTGATGACATGGCAGCGGACCAAAAGCTCCAGGAATTTTTCCTTTGTGCCCGGGACTTTGAAAAGCTCATAAAAGCCGCAGTCATAGGCCAGGGGCAGCTGCCTGCCGGAACGCTCCTTGCGGAGGGTGAGGCTCTCTATGATCTCCCGGCTGGAGCGGCCAAGCTCCAGGGCATAGTCGCCGGCATCCACGACCCAGTCCATGGCCTTGGGATTATAGTAGGCAAAATCACGCTCGGACAGGTATAAGGTCACGGTCTTAGTCTCGCCGGGAGCCAGGGTGACTCTGGTAAAGGCCTTGAGTTCGCGGATGGGCCTGGCCAGGGCAGGCTTAAAGTCCGGACGGACATAGAGCTGGACCGCCTCGTCGCCGGTCATGGTGCCGGTATTGGTCACCTCCACGCTGACGGCGGCGCAGGCCGGCAGATCAAAGCTGCCCTTTGCGGCTGTCTCAGCGGCCGCGGAATCGATCACGGTGACCCGGGCATTGCTGTAGGCAAAGCCGGTATAGGAGAGACCATAGCCGAAGGGGTAGGCCGGGGTGATCTGCTTGCGGTCGTAGTAGCGGTAGCCCACGAAGATATCCTCGCAGTAAGGCACCTCAAAATCATTGCCCTCAAAGGTCAGGTAGGCCGGGGTATCCTGGATGCGCTCCGGGATGGTGTGGGCCAGACGGCCGCCCGGGCAGACCCGGCCGCTGAGGATATCCGCCAGGGCCTGACCCATGCCCTCGCCGGTAAACCAGGTCAGCAGCAGGCCCTGTACCTGATGACGCCAGGGCATCTCATGGACCTCACCGCCGGCCAGGACCACGGTCACATGCGCATTGGCGGCGGCCACAGCCTCGATGACCCGGACCATGCCGGGCAGCAGGCGGATGTCCTTGCGGTTGTAATCATCGTCCTCGTGAGGGAGACCTGAGCCTACGAAGATGACTGCCTGACCGGCAGCCTTTGCGGCGGCCACAGCCTCGGCGATCAGGGCCTCATCGGTATCGCCCTCTGCCGTATAGGCCGGAGCATAGGAAAGCTCCGTGCCGGCCATAGCCCGGCTCAGGCAGTCATAAGGGATATCTACCTGTTTGGCATGGACCACGGCGCAGCCGGTTCCCTGATAGAGGGGAGCTTTGGCCATGCGGCCGATGACGGCCAGCTTTTCGCCCTTTTTAAGGGGCAGGACCTGATCCTCGTTTTTCAGCAGGACCATGCACTCGCCGGCGGCTTTGACGGCCAGATCGTGGTTGCGGGAGGTATCCTTATGCTGCCAGCCGGCTTCCCATGCCTTCATCCTGAAGACCATACGGAGGACCCGCTCGCAGCGCTTATCAAGGAGGGCTTCCGGGAGCTCCCCGGAAAGGACTGCTTTTTCCAGATGGTCCGCGGAGGCCGGTGCCAGAGGCATCTGCAGATCCACCTCGCCCCGGGTGGCAGCCGCTGAATCTTTAATCGCGCCCCAGTCACAGATGGCGGCGCCCTTAAAGCCCCATTCACCCTTTAAGATATCCCGGACGTAGCGGTTGTCGCCGCTGACCTCCTGGCCGTTGATCTGATTGTAGCAGGTCATGAGGCTGACCGGGTCGGCCGTCTTCACCACCCGCTCATAGCCGGCCAGATAGATCTCTCTGAGGGCCCGTTCACCGGCGATGACATTGACACGGGTCCGGCGGGTGTCGGAGTTGTGGGCGGCAAAGTGCTTCATGCAGGTGCCGACGCCCTCACTCTGGACGCCCCGGACGTTGGCGGAGGCCAGCTCGCCGGTAATAACCGGATCCTCGGAATAGTATTCAAAATTTCTGGCGGTCAGGGGATGACGGTGGATATTCATGCCGGGACCTAAAAGGATATTGATGCCGATCTCCTTGCACTCATTGGCGATGGCGGCGCCTACTTCACCGGCCAGGTCCTTGTCCCAGGAGCAGGCCATGGCGGAAGCGCTGGGGAAATTGGTGGCCGGGATCGTGGCGGCCAGGCCTTCCTCGCTGTCAAAGGAGCCGCCCAGGCGGTCATAAAAACCGGCCGGAGCCGGATGATCGGAGCCCTTCTGGAAGCGGATGCCGGCGGTGCCGTCGCTGACCAGGATGGAGGGAATACCGTACTTTGCATAATCTCTGGTGCGCCAGGAATTTTTGCCGGTGACCAGATAGACCTTTTCGCGGAGGGTCATCCTGCTGATAATATCTCTGATTTCTTCTGTATTCATGAGGTGTCCTTTCTTAGTCTCCCGCAGCATGAGATGCCCTGAGGGGATTGGCTTCGGCCGGTAGTACTGCAGGGTTTGCGTACCTGCGGTCAGAGGCATCCGGATGGGGAGTTATTGAGGATGTGAGGCTGTCTGTATGGCAGCGCCTGTGAGCGGAGCGGCTTTAGCGCTCCGGCAAGGCGGCGGCCTTTTGCAGTGCCCCGGAAGATCAAAGCACGATGAAGGCTTTGGTCCTCCGGCCCGCTGCAAAGGGGCGGTTACAAAATGGCCCGGCGATAGGATTCATCGCCGGGCCTTAAATATCAAGTAATCATTAGCCGGCGTCAGATGACGCAGTGCGAATTACTCGCTGAGGCTGTCCCATGCATCCTGAAGGGACTGAAGGAAGCCGTCCTTGTCCAGTTCGCCCTGGTTGTAAGCCTGGCAGAGCTCACCGGCCTGCTGAGCGAAGCCGTCCGGATAGAAGGTGTTCCATACGTTGTCGACCTTGCCTGCGTTCATGTACTCAACTGCGGACTGGCCAAGAGCGCCGATGGACTCGGTATCAGCCTCGATGTTGGTGTACGGAGGAATGACCTGGAGATCCTTGGTCAGGCACTCGATACCCTCTTCATCAGTGGTCAGCCATGTGAAGAATTCCTTACACTCCTCAGCAACATCGGAGTCAGCGTTGATGCCCCAGTAAGTACCTACAAGGTAAAGCTGGTCATTCTCTTCCTCATTGCTGGAGTATGGGATACCCATCAGAGCGACAGGAAGCTCAGGGTCGATATCATCATAGGTAGGCTGAGACCAGTTGCCGCCGATGGTGATGGCGATATCCTGGGAACCTACCTGAGAGGTCTGCAGATTGAAGGCCATGGAATCCTGAGCGGAAGCAATGCTGTACTCGTAAGCGATGTAGTCAGCCAGCTCTTCCCAGACTTCGTTGCCTACGAAGGACTCTGTGCCGTCGTTAAGGCCCTGGATGAAGGCAGCCGGATCGTCCTGGCCTGCGAAGCCGAGGTTGATCATGAAGTTGCCCAGCTGATACCAGTCAAGGTAGCACTCTGTGATCGGGATGGAGACGCCAAGCTCTGTCAGCTTGTCAACAGCCTCGCCGAGAGCCTCGGAAGTGGTAGGTACTTCCTCGATGCCGGCCTGCTCGAAGAGGGAGGTGTTGTAGACATAGCCTGCGAACTCAACGGAGAACGGCCATGCGATGACCTTGTCATCTACGGTAACATTGGCTGCGGAAGCCTCGACCATGTTCTCGACCCATGGCTGATCGGAGAGGTCGGCCAGGTGGGACTGCCAGAGAACAGCGTCATTGTAGCCCTGGACGGAGAAGATATCCGGAGCGTCGCCGCCCTCAAACATGGACTTTAAGGATGTGGAGTAGTTGTCGGATGCGGACTCGCAGATGAACTCAACGCCCGGATGGGTCTCAGAGTACTTGGCGCAGACCTCCTCCAGAGCATCCTGGATCTCTGTCTTCATCTGATAGATGTAGATGGTCTTGACCTCACCGTCATCGGCAGCGGCCTCATCGGCGCCATCTGTCTCGTCAGCGGTAGTGGTGGTGGTAGTGGATGTGGATGTGGAGCTGGAGCCGCAGGCTGCGAGACCCAGCACCATAGCGCCGATGACGACACCGGCAAATGCTTTTCTCATTTTCATTTTACTTTTTCCTCCTGTAAAATCTATTATTTATCCCACGCCTGCCCCTGTGGCAGAGCATTGGGTTAAATACTATTGGGGATGCCCCTGTCAGGCACGGTCAGGTGCCGGGTACCGGGGGTCTTTCATATTGGCAGCAGGGCTAGCCCTTGACTGCGCCGGCGACGACGCCGTTGATGATGTGCTTCTGCAGCAGGATGAAGACCACGACGATGGGGAGCATGGTCAGGGTCAGGGCCGGCAGAGCGATGTTCCATTTGCTGGCGTACTGGCCGAAGAGACGGCTGATGGCCAGCTGGATGGTCATGAGCTTCTGGTTGTTCATCATGATCAGAGGGACCATGAAATCATTCCAGATCCAGAACATATCCATGAGGATGACGCTGAGCATGGTGGGACGCAGCAACGGGCAGACAATGGCGAAAAAGGTCCGGGTCCGGCTGCAGCCGTCGATGTAGGCGGACTCCTCCAGCTCCACAGGCAGGGCCTTGACAGCACTCTGCATCATGAAGAAGGCGAAGGCCAGGCCGATGCCCCAGTAGACGATGACGGTGCCCAGCAGAGAATTGGACAGGCCGACGAATTTCATGGTCTTGACTACCGGCAGCATGATCGACGCGAAGGGGATCAGCATGGACAGGATGACCGCGGTCTCAAAGACCTTGGAAAACTTCGTCGGGAAACGCCAGGTCCAGTAAGAGGTCATGGTGGCCAGCAGGGTAATGCCCGCCACGGAAAGGGCCGTCAAAATGGCTGTGTTTTTGAGCACATGAGGGATATCGATCTGAGCGATGGTGTCGGTGTAGTTTTCTACAGCCGCAAACTCCTGAGGCAGGGCCAGAGGATTGGACATGATCTCGGAGAGGGGCTTGACCGTATTCATCACGATGATGAAGAGCGGGTAGACAAAGATCAGCGCCAGGATCAGGACGATGACAAAGACGATACGATTTCTGATTTTATCCTGCTTCATCATAAGAGCTCCGCCTCCTTCTTTCTGGAGAAGTACATCTGGATGGATGTGATCGCCAGGATGATGACAAAGAATACCAGGGACTCTGCCGTCGCCAGACCGTATTTATTGTTGGAGAAGGCATCGTTGTAGATATTCAGGGCCAGGGATGTGGTGGAGCCGTAAGGGCCGCCCTTGGTCAGAGAGTAGTTCAGATCGAACATCTTGAAGGCCTGGGAGATGGTCCAGAACAGGCAGAGGGTGATATAAGGCATACATAAGGGCAGCTTGACCTTGAAAAAGGTCTGGATCGGGGTGGCGCCGTCGATCTTGGCGGACTCCACGACCTCCGTGGAGACACCGGTCAGCGCCGCGATCATGATGACCATGATGTAGCCCATGCCCTGCCAGACGGAGACGATGATGATGGCCGCGGTAGCGGTATTGGCATGACCCAGCCAGCCTGTCAGAGCGGAAGTCCCCAGAGCCTCGCCGATGGCCGGCAGACCGCTCAGGAAAATGAACTGCCAGACAAAGCCCAGGATCAGACCGCCGATGATATTCGGCAGGTAGAAGACGACACGGAAGGCGCTCCGGAAAGGAATCTTCGCGGTCAGCAGGGCGGCCATGACGATGCCCAGGACATTCATGATCAGGACATTGAAAAAGGCCACGATAAAGGTGAACTTAAAGGAACTCAGGAAATTGCTCTTGCCGCTGAAGATGGTGATGTAGTTTTTCAGGCCGACGAAGCTGATGTCCGAGGAGACACCGTTCCAGTCCGTGAAGGAGTAGTAGATACTGATCACGAAGGGAATGATGATGACCAGCAGGAAGATGGCGGTAGAAGGCCCTAAGAAGAGGGCGTGCTCCCAGAGCTTCGGCCGGTTAAGGGTTTTCTTGTTGTTCATAACGACCTCACGGGATCCGGTTTGAAAACGGCAGCGGATCCTTTCCTTATGGTGAATGATAGGTAGTAAATGGAGGATGCCGGGCGGGGCCTGGAGCCAGGTCATGCACCGGCAGCTGGGGCAGATATCGTGCCCCTGACCCTATTATGTCAAAAATGTGACCTCTCTGCATTAGGATTATTGACCTATATCATGCAATTTATTGATATATTTTTTTGACCGAAAAGTCATGATTTTGCAGAAAATCCCGAAAATTCGGTATTAAATTGACATTTTTTGGGGGATGGATTATAGTAAAAAAAGAAAAATATCAAAAAACTGCACTTTTTATATCAAAAAAGAGGAGTCGGAATCGGATGAATACGGAATATGTCCATGAGACCGTGCGGGTGCCGGAGCAGTTTCTGGCCTGGATCTACTATCAATCAGAGAATAATATCACAGAAGTGCCCCTCCACTGGCACCGCAGTATGGAGCTGAGCTATATCCTGAAGGGCCAGGTCAGCTATGAGGTCAACGGCCGCCGCTTCATAGCCCGGGAGCAGGACATCGTCCTGGTCAACAGCAGCGATGTCCATGGCTGCACCACCAATTATGAGGGCGAGAGCGAGATGATCTGCATCCTCTTTCCCTATGATTTCCTGAAAATGAATATGCCGGATTTCAACGACTACCGCTATGAGATCCGCCGGGGCACTGAGGCCTATGATTACATCCGGGAGGCCTTTGAGGAGATTCATCCTATTTTCCGGGACAGGGCTCAGAATCCCCTCTACCAGATCAAGCTCAACGGTTTTTTCTTCTCCATTCTCTACATGATCTTCAAGGAGTGCAAGGTGCCCAAGCAGGTGCCCGGCTCCATCATTTCCCAGAAGCACCTGGAGCGGTGCACGGAGATCCTGGACTATATCGATGCCCATTACATGGAAAATCTCAGCCTGGAAACCCTGGCCGATCAGTTCTCCATGTCCAGGGAGCACATGTCCCGGACCTTTAAAAACTGCATGGCCACGACCTTTAAAAAGCACCTCACCAGCATCCGGCTCCACCATGCCTACCAGGATCTGCTGACCAGCGACCTGCCGATCACCCAGATCGCTCTCGACAACGGCTTCTCCGACGCCAGAGCCTTCACCAGCGCCTTCCGTTCCTATTATAATGAGACGCCTCAGAAATACCGCCTGGAAAACCGGGATCCGGACTACAGCCATGTCAAAGCCCGCTACCTCCAGACCCAGCAGTGGATGGGCTGGCCCAGGCCTTAGTATGTGACAATGGGGTCAGGGCCATGTGTGACAATGGGGTCAGGTCCCATTGTCACACAGGTTGGTCTTCGATGGGTAGACGGCGGATAAGATAGACCGCAGAATGGCCGGGCCCCCGATGTCTGTTTTGACGGATATAGGGGATCGGACAGGACAGTCCATTTGCAATAGCTCTGCCGCATCCCCATGCCCTTTTGGGCGATAGGGGGATCGGGCAGGGCGGCTTTTGGCATATGGAGCCGTGCGCCGGCACAGCTTTACCGCTATCCTGCCGCGGGGCCGGGGAATATTATGGGGAAAGAAGGAACAGACATGCTGACAGGTCATCACAGCATCCGATTAGAATTTACCATTGACTGCGACGGCGGGAAGGACCTGCCGGATCTTGGCGCCCTCCACATCACCGGCTGGATCTGCGACCCGGAGACGGGGAAAAGATCCCCGGAATTTACCATGCCCTGCAGGTATCTGACGAGGGCGGAGGCCGATGCTCCCCTGTCGGAGCGGAGCAATTTACCCAGCCGGCCTCTGACAGGGGCAGAGACTTTGGCCGGGGCCGGTATTTTGCCTGCGGCAGAGGCAGGAAGGTCGTGGGAACTTACCGAGGGCGGCCCTGCGGCTCCTCGCCCCGGGCGCCATATCTTTGCCCGGACCTTCGGCTATTTTGATCTTTTCGTAGATGGAGAAGCCGTCATCTTCGGCAACAGCAAGGAAAAGGAACTGCTGGCCCTGCTCATCGACCGCAACGGCGGCACCGTCACCGCCGGAGAAGCCATGGAGCTGCTCTGGGAGGACCGAATCCCCGATGATTATCTCAAGCGTAAATACCGCAAGCTGGCCTTCAATCTGAAAAGGACCCTGGAAAAATACGGCATCGCGGACATCCTGGTCAACAATCACGGCATCCGCAACATCCTCCCGAGCCGGATCTCCTGTGACTACTACGACCTGCTCCGGGGCAGCGCCGACGCCGCCAGGAGCTTCCGCAAGAGTTACATGGCCGGCTACTCCTGGGCCGAGACCACCCTCGCTTCCCTGTGGGACAGCTAAAGAGGCAGGGACGGCAGGCAGCACCGGGGGCCCTCTGTGACAATGGGGTCAGGTCCCTCTGTCATACCTCTGTCATACATTGTAGAACCGATCGATGGATCGGTTCTATTTTTTGCTGATCATACGCAGGGGAGGCCCCCATTGTCACATTTGACGCAAAATACGCGTCGGAATTGTTGGTATTTGATGGGTGGCCTGTTGGTATAATGTGGGTGTTTAGATGGGTTACTATCTGCACCGCGGCGGAGGTCCGGAGCACGGAGCTGCGCGCGGTATCATAAATTTGTGGAGGTTTTTATGAAAAAACTGAAGCGGACCTTTCATGTAAAAGCGATGGCGATCGTGGCCCTGACGCTGCTGCTGATCACAGCGGGCATGATCGCTTCCTTCCTGACGAGCAGGAGTATCCGGGAGAATATTTCCCAGCGGGCCATTGCCGAGGTGGAGTATACGGCCCGGGAGCAGGCCAGCCTGATCTCTACGGCCATCGAGCGGCAGTTTGACCCGCTGGATATCCTGGCGGCATATCTGGAGGATAGTGATTTCGAGAGCCTGGAAAACCGCTATCTGACGGAGTCCATGATCCGGGTCAATCACTGGTGTACCATCGGCTATGCCGATGCCCAGGGCCACGCCGTCAATTATAACGGCGAGGATATGGGCAGCGTGGCGGACAGGGCCTACTTTTCCGATATCATCAGCGGCGCGGCCACCCACAAGTGCCTCTATCTGGCCAATACCAAGGCCGGCAATGGCCCCCGTTTCCTTTTCTCCGTGCCGGTCTATGATAAGGACGGGGAGATCCGGGGTGTCCTCTTTGCCAGCAAGCAGGTGTCGGTGCTGGAGCCCATTCTCCTGGAAAATACCGGCAGCGATGATTATACCGACATCTATCTGGTGGATTCGGAGGGGGATATCCTGGCGGCCAATGAAAACGGGCACGCCGAGACCTCCTGTGATAACTATTTTGACTCCTATACCGCGGATGGCTTCGGCGACAGCTTCTGTCTGAAGCGCCTGAAGGAAGCCATGGCTGCCGGGGAGAGCGGCTACTTCGAATACAGCTGTCCGGAGGATGCTGAGACCACCGTCAGCGAGGGCCGTTCGGCAGCGTCAGACACAGAGACGGATGCCGGTGAGCGCCTGACCGCGGATACTCACGAGGATGAGTATATCTATTACATGCCGACAGGCGTCAATGACTGGTATCTCTTTGCCGCTGTGGATCTGGAGCAGTCCGAGGCTAAATATGCCGAGAGCCTCAGGGCCATCCGTATGAATGTTTTCTTCGTCACGATCATCTTTTATGCCCTGGTGGTCATCGTCATTGTCTATTTCTGCATCCATGTCTCCAGGATGCGGCGGACAGAGGATATGCTGCGCAGGGAAAAGATGCGGACGGATATCCTGCTGCGGGAGATGGGCTGCGAGCTGATCCAGTATGACGTGCGGCAGCAGAGCTTTACTGTCGACGGCGGGCTTATGGAGCGCTATGGACTGGACATGACCGGGCCTCTGGAGACGGTGCGGAGCCGGCTCACCTCCGGGCATCCGGAAGCCGGCTTTGAAGCGGTCTTTGACAAGCTGTCCGAGATTGCCGCCGAGGGCGGAGATGCGGTCTTCGAGATCCCGCTGACCCTGGGGGAGGAAAGCTGCTGGCTCAAGCTGCGGCTGGTCCCTTACCAAAACCGCAATGGGGAGATTACCTATATCTACGGCTCCTTCCTGGATATCACGGATACCCAGCTGGCCCTGGAGGAGTCCCGGATCCGGGGCTCGATCAGCCAGATGCAGCCCCACTTCCTTTATAATGCCCTGGGCTCCATCCGGGAGATCATCCTGGAGGATCCCCAGTACGCCTCGGACCTGATCTGCGATTTCACCACCCATCTGCGGGCCTGCGTCCGCTCTATGACCAACAATGATCTGGTGCCCTTTGAAAAGGAGCTGGAGAATGTCCGGGCCTATGTCAATATTGAAAAGATGCGCTTCGGCGACAAGCTCCGTATGGTCTATGAGATCGAAGCCGACGACTTTATGATCGTGCCGCTCAGCATCCAGCCGCTGGTGGAAAATGCTATCCGCCACGGCATCTATGAGCGGGGCCCGGCCGGCGGCACGGTGACCCTGCGCAGCAGGCGGTCCGGGGATGCCTACACCATTACTGTCGAGGATGACGGCGTAGGCTTTGACTATGAGGCCGTGCGGGCGGCCATCGACCGGGGTGAGCGGGACTCCACCGGCCTGACCAACCTGATCTTCCGCCTGAAGCATCTGCTGGGCGGCAGCGTCCGGGTCGACAGCCGGCCCGGAGAGGGGACGCTGATCACCGTCACCCTGCCCGCGGACAGACAGCCGGCCAAAAGCTGATAGAGTTAATGGCCATGCCGGATGGGCCGTCGGCCAAAAGCCCACAGAGCTGATAATCATGCCGGATGGATGCCGGTATAGAGGAACGCTGCGGTATTTGCTGCCTTCAAGGGGCAGTCAACTTCTAATCGTATTATATTTTGGGGAACTATTTAGGGGAATCATATGAAAACGATCGTAGTAGATGATGAGGCCATTATGCTCAGAAGCTTTACCCGCCTCAGCCAGGGAATTGCAGATTTAAATATTGTCGGGAAATTTGAGTATCCGGAGGAGGCGCTGGCCTTCGTCCGGGGCAATGCCGTCGAGCTGGCTATTCTGGATATTGCCATGCCCGGCATGACGGGGCTGGAACTGGCCAGAGAGCTCAGGAAGCTCCGGCCGGACATCCTCATTGTCTTCATCACGGCTTACGATGACTATATCCGGGAGTCCAACCAGCTGGGGGCGGACTACTACATCGTCAAGCCCTACAAGCGGGAGATCCTGGAGGATATGGCCGCCCGCATGAAGCTGCTGCTGCGCCGGCAGCAAAAGGAAATCTATGTGCAGACCTTCGGCCGTTTCCTGGTCACCAGGGAGGGCCGGCCCGTCCACCTCACCGGCAAGGCCAAGGAGATCCTGGCCCTGATCGTCACCCGCAGGGGGCGGGAGATCAGCAATGAAGAGATCTACAGCACCATCTGGGAGGACCGTCCCTACGGCAATGTGGAGATGAAGGTCTATTACAATGCCCTGAAAAGGCTGAAGGACGCCCTGGCCGCCGAGGGCCTGGAGGGGCTCCTCATCTCCACCTCCAGAGGTCAGACCGTCAACACCGACCTCTTTGACTGTGACTACTACGCCTGGCAGGACCAGAACACCTCCGAAAGAGACCGCTTCAACGGGGAATTCATGAGCGAATACTCCTGGGGCGAATATATCCTGGCCGACATCGTCAACAGCTACTGGTAGACGCAGGCAGCACAGCGGAACAGGTGTGAAGCAGCAGCGTATGCAGTGGGGCAGATCAGTTGATCATCGTGAATTCAATATAACACAAGCGGATGCGCCGGGCAGAAAAAGCCCGGCGCATTTGCGGCTGTACCTTGTCACCCCCGGCGGATCTATGCTAGAATGCGGGCAGGAGATGCCGGTGACAATGGAGTGACAATGGAGTCATGGGGAAAATGTGTGAAGGGCCCACGGAAAAAAAGTAGCGATGATAATAGCGCCAGGCCCCCCA
>R11__coassemble_1452_pt1 | contig 13366 bp, 9 predicted proteins | sample R11__metabat2_low_PE_030 | metagenome-assembled genome bin R11 | reverse complement strand
CTGTTCTTCTTATCCGGGATCTCCATCATCTCAGATCCTGATGATGCTCGGCAATAACGCCAAAAAGATGGGTTATTACGCTGAGTGGTCCACCAATGAGACCGTCGCTTTTGAGGCTGCCCTGGGTGCCTGCTTTACAGGTGCGAGAGCCCTCTGTATCGTCAAGCAGAACGGTCTGCTCTTCTTAGGTGATGCCCTTCACTGCGGTGCTATGCAGGGTATTAAGGGCGGTCTGGTCCTGATCACCTCCGATGATCCGGGCTCACATTCCTCTACCAATGAGTTTGATTCCAGACATCAGGCCATCTCCGCCAATGTACCGATGCTGGAGCCTACCTGCATGCAGGAAGCCAAGGATTTCATTCCTTTTGCTTTTGAGCTTTCCGAAAAGCTCAAGCAGCTGGTCGTGATCCGTCTGACCACCAGAGTCTGTCACGGCCGCGGCAATGTCACTGTCGGCGAGATCCCGAAGGAGAAGCGTGCCTTCGATGTCAAAGAGTGGGATCGTATGCTCTGTGTCAACCTGCTGCATCCTCAGCTGCTCTACAAGCTGGATAATGCCAAGGCTATTTTTAATGATCTTAAATACAATACCTATCAGGGTCCCGAAAACGCCGAGAACCTGATCGTCGCCGGCGGTACCGGCAAGCTCTACACCATGGAAGCCTTAGAGGAGCTGGGCCTGACAGACAAGGTCGGTCTCCTTGCTCTGGCGACCGTATGGCCATGTCCTGATGAGCTGGTCCTCAAATATCTTACCAAGGCTAAGAGAGTGCTGGTCATGGAAGAGGTCGATCCTTTCCTGGAGCGCTGCATCGCTGCCATCGCCGGCAAGCATCAGCTGCAGGTGGAGATCCTTGGCCGTGATGCCGGTGAGCTGCTGCCGAGAGTCGGCGAGCTGGATCCGGATGTGTCTCTGGCTACCATCTCCGCCTTTATGGGTCTGCCCGCACCGAAGAAGCATGTGGTCGATGAGAATGCCATCGAGCTGCCTGAGCGTGAGCTTTCCTTCTGCGCAGGATGTCCTCACAGAGCGACCTTCTTCCTGCTCAAAAAGGCCATCAGACGTCAGAATCTGCCTGTCACCGTCGTCGGTGATATCGGCTGCTATACCATCGCAGGTCAGAAGGCCGGCCAGTACGGCTATCAGTTCAACAACTGTATGGGCTCCGGCGTCGCAGCCGCTTCCGGTCTCGGTCATCTGCAGGATTATGGTTTTGACCAGCATGTTGTCACCATGTCCGGTGACTCCACTTTCTTCCATTCGATCCTGCCGGCCCTTGTCAATGCTAAATATTCCAATGCTAATATGCTTTACATTGTCCTGGATAACTCCGCGACCGCTATGACCGGCTTCCAGCCTCATCCCGGTACCGGCCTGACCGCTATGGGCGATCATCCGGCGCCGATGTCCATTGAGCATATCTGTGAGGCTCTGGGCTGTGATGTCACCATCACCGATCCGTTTGATATTGATGCTACCTTAAAGATCATCACCGACCTGATCCCGAAGCCGGGTGTCAAGGTCCTGATCTCCCGTCAGCCATGCGCGACTCTGGCTATGAAGACCAGAGCCAAGAGAAAGGTCTATGTCGATCCTAACATCTGTCAGGGTGATAACTGCGGATGCGGCAGATTCTGTTCACGTGTATGGGGCTGCCCGGGCAACTCCTTCGATTTCAAGGCCGGCAAGGCTGTCATCGATGAGGTTTCCTGTATCGGCTGCGGCGTCTGCGCTGATCTTTGCCCGAACGGTGCGATCAAAATAGAAGGGAGAGACTAATCATGAGTCAGAAGCTTGCATATGATCCGCTCAATATCGTTATCTGCGGTATCGGCGGTCAGGGTAATATTGTTGCTTCCGAGCTTTTAGGAAGTGTTATTGTAGATATGGGTTATATCTGTGCGATCGGTGAGACCTACGGTGCTTCCCAGCGAGGCGGTTCCGTCATGAGCCATGTCCGTGTATCCGATCACAAGGCCCTCAGTGTCCTGATCCCTATGGGCAGAGCCCACATCATCGTCGGCTTCGAGCCTCTTGAGACCCTGCGTATGGTCAGAGACTACGGCAATAAGGACACAACAGTCGTCTATGATCCCCGTCCGGCATATCCTCTGGGCGTTCTGTCCGGTGAGGCTGTCTATCCCGAGATCGAGGATATCGACAAGGAGATCCGTGAGATCTGCGGCAAGGTCTATGTGGTAGAGGCTTCCCAGATCGCTATCGATGCCGGCAATTCCAAGGCGGCCAACATCGCTCTGATGGGCGCGCTGACAGGCGTTCCGGAATCTCCTGTAACCATTGACGATTTCATGGTGGCTATCAACCAGCGTTTCAAGGGCGCCGTCCTCGAGCTGAACAAAAAGGTCATCGTCGAGGGCAACCAGGCTGTCACAAGCCAGATTTAAGGAGGACCGTATCATGAGTGAGAGAAATTTAAATGTGAGATTTACTCATCCTTTCGAAGAAAAGGTCCTGGAGCTGGCACTGCCTGCCGATACCAGATTCCTGGAGGTCACCAAGATCTTATACGCAAAGGATTTCGTAGAAAAGAAAAAAGGTAACTATCAGTATATTATTGACGGTCGTCTCTGCGCACTCAACAACAAGCTTGAGGACTATGCCTACACCGGCGACGATCTGGAGGTCTTCGTGCATGGCCTTCTGACAGTACTTGCATAGGGGGTGGCGATATGATCAGTACAATTGAACTTTCCAAAAAGGTTATAGAAAAAGGATTATGTGCCAACTGTGGTGCCTGTCAGGGTCTGTGCCCCTACTGGAGCGAGGCTGAAGGCCGCACACTGAGCTATTTTGACTGTGACAGAAGCGATGGCCGCTGCCTTAAGTTCTGTCCGAGAATGCCTCTGGACATGGAGGCCCTGCGCGATCAGTTCTTTGACAAAGAGGATGTGATCCCTCAGATCGGTCCCTTCAAGGCGCTTTATCTGACCAGAGCAGCGGATCCGGCGATCCGTGAGCACAGCCAGCACGGCGGCTCCATGACAGCACTGATCCAGCTGGCCATGGAAGAGGGCTTTATCGATGCCGCGGTCATGACCAAGGCTGACAACACCTTGGAGGCCCACGGCGTGCTCGCTACATCCGTAGACGAGATCAGAGCCTGTTCCGGTTCTTCCTTCCAGATCCCGGCGGCCCTGGCTGTCCTGAATAAGGCACTCAAGGAAGATAAGTATAAGAAGATCGGCGTGGTCGGCACCCCATGTAAGACCACCGCTGTTTACAAGATGAAGGCACAGCCATTTGCTGAGAATACCAACAACGCCGACAACATCGGTTTTGTCTTCGGTCTTTTCTGCGGCTGGGGTCTTGACTGGCACGGTCTGGCTGATCTGGTCGACCGCCATACCGATCCTGAGACCACCCGCCACATGGATATCCTGCCCAGCAAATATCATTGCATGGACATCAAGGATGCCAACGGTGTCACCAGAGTTGATCTGGATGAGGTCCTTCCGTTAGTCCGTCAGACCTGTAAGTACTGTGCCGATATGACCTGTGAGTTTTCCGACCTTTCTGTCGGCGGCGCCCGTTCCGCAGACGGCTGGGATGTAGACCAGGGCTGGAACCAGGTCATCGTCCGTTCCGAAAAAGGTATGAAGCTCATGGAGCTGGCCAAGGAGAAAGGTATCCTGGAGTTCAAGGAAGTGCCTGAGGGCGCTGTCAACAAGCTCAAGGCAGCCTCCCGCGGCAAGAAGCGCACCGCTGTGAAGAACCTGACAGCCCTGACAGGCAGCGCAGAGGATTACGCTTACCTGAATCCGTCCAAAGCACTGATTGACGCGATCATTGCCGAATAAAGCTTTTTCGTAAATGCATACCCATAAAAAGGGGGCCGCAGGTAAAACTGCGGCCCTTTCCCTTTATCACACATCTCACTGCAAGCCATTCGACAGCCTTCACATATCCTGCGGCAAGGCACTCGATGCATTAGTCGTCATATCGAAGGCATCCCTTGGAAAATGTCTATTCGTGCAAGCACCATGACACACAAAAAACGGGAGCACATGGCTCCCGTTTCAGGTTAATATTGGGGCTGCGATCTAAAATGATCCGTCATTCCTATTCCTCCAGAGGGGAGTAGTCCTCGCCGAATTCGATGCCGTAGTACTCGGCAATCTCGGCATTGTAGACCTTATTAAAGACCTGCGGATCCTCTACAGGAAGGGTGGCCGGATCCGCACCATTGACCAGGATGTCGTAGGACATCTCGCCGGCCCGGTAGCCGATGGCGTAGAAGTCTACGGAGAAGGTAGCCAGACCGCAGTATTTGCAGGAACCGTCATCGCCGGTGATGATGGGGACGTTCTCACGTCTTGCGATGTTGTCGATGCCCTCGGCATTAGCTGCGGCTGTATTGTCGGTAGGAATGTAGATACAGTCGTTTTCGGAGACAGCCTGCTGGGTGACGGTAGGCAGCTCGTTGGAATCGGCAAAGGTGTAGAAGGTCGGGGTGAAGCCCAGATCGATCAGATACTGCTCGATGTGCTCGGCCTGATAGACGGAATTGACCTCAGCACTGCAGTAGAGGATGCCGACAGTCTCCGCATCCGGACAAAGGTCACGGACCATCTGAGCCTGCTCGGAAAGGGGCGCCAGATCATTGGTACCGGTGACATTGATGCCGGTGCACTGATCGTCGTCCATATCGATGTCCAGCGCAGCGGCAAAGCTGGTAATGGAGGTAGCGACCACCGGAATCTCGGAAGTGGCGTTGGCACAGGCCTGCAGGGAGGCGGTGGCATTGGCCATGATCAGATCATATTCGGAGGAGACAAACTGATTGGCGATGGTGTTGCACATCTGGGCATCGCCGGAAGCATTCTGCTCATCAAAGATAAAGGTCACGCCGTTTTCCTCGCCAAGCTCTGTCAGAGCGGCCTCAAAGCCTGCCGTGGCCTGATCCAGGGCCTGATGCTGGACCAGCTGGCAGATGCCGATATGATAGACAGCGCCATCGGCTGCGGCGTCGGTGTCTGTAGCGGCATCGGTCTGGGCGGTAGTATCCGCGGCGGCTGTGGTTTCTGTGGTGCTGCTGCCGCAGCCGGACAGGGCGCCTGCGGTCAGGGATGCGGCTGCCAGCAGGGCAGCGATTTTTCTGTAATTCATCGTATTTTCCTCCCGTATTTTCAGGACGCACACCGGCGGAAATTCAAAAAGAGAAGCCGTGCGCGTATCATTTCAGTTACAGGCATTTTTACAATGCATGTAAGTTTTTCTATAGGTTACCACCGGAAGTCGGGAATTGCAAAACTATATTCGGCATGATAAAATAAGAGAAACTTATTTTACAAGAGGGGAGACCATGCTTCGTGAATCTAAATCAGCTCAGGTATTTTGTGGCGGCTGCAGGCTATCGGAGCTTTACTAAAGCCGCGGACCAGTATTTTATCTCCCAGACGGCCATCACCCAGCAGATCCGTTCGCTGGAGGAGACTATCGGCTGCAGCCTCTTTGACCGCAGCACCCGGCCCCTGAGCCTGACACCGGCAGGGGAGGTCTTCCTGGTGGATGCCAAAGCCATCATCGAGCGGATGAATACGGCCATGCAGCACACCAAAGAAGCCTCCCAGGGACTGGCCGGGAGTCTTTATATCGGCTATACCAAGGGCTACGAGCGGAGCGACCTGTCTGTCAGACTCAAGGAATTTCATGAACATTATGCCGGCAGCATGCTCTACTGTTACAGAGACTCGACGGATGCCCTGGCGGGAGGCCTCTTAAGCGGCGATTATGATCTGATCTATTCCTGGGACAGCACCAATCTCTGTCAGGATGAACGGGTCGACTACCGGCTGATTGAAAAGGCCAGGCTGGTGGTGGCCATGTATGCCCGTCATCCCTTTGCCTCCAAAAAATATCTCCGCCGCAGTGAGCTGGCCGGCGAGCGCATCCTATTTATGTCCCCATCGGCAGAGGCCGGGTCCTACGGGGATGCCAGATTCCTCGAAATGTATCAGCAGGCCGGCTTTCAACCGGATATTATTTTCAGGACCAGTGATATCGAGAGTGCCCTGATGATGGTCGCCTCAGAGATGGGCATCTGCATTCTGCCGGATTACAGTACCAGAAAGCTGATCGACGCGGAGAATCTCTGCTTTGTGCCTCTGGTGGGAGAGGGAGAGACCGAGGAAATCATCGCGGCCTGGCGCAGGGACAATCAGAATCCTCTGCTCAGGCGTTATCTGGATTTTATCTCAGGCATGGAGACAGCTGTACTTTAGCTGGTCAGCGCAGCTCTTTCCGGATTTCATAGATCTGTTTTTATTTTTTTTGCCACGGATTTGTGTAAACAGATCGCTGCTTTCGACTTTTTAATGTGTGACCCGTATCAGCATAAATGCCTGATGTCTTCCGTGTGGTTGAGATATGTCTCTATATGTGATATGATAATACGAAAGCGCGGCGGACCGCGTTTGGAAACGGAGTGTATGTTGATGAAGAAAAATAGAATGACCCGGGCAGCCGCCATTTTCCTGATTGCGGCGCTGCTGGCCGGATGTGAGGGCGGTGCCGCCTCTGAGGTTACAGGCGGCAGCACTGCGGAGACGGAAGAGGTACTTTCTTTACCAGAGGGCGGTGTAGAGCCGGATGGCAATGTCTATACCCCGCCGGTCAGGACGGCTGTGGATTACAGTGAGATGACACCGGACCTTTTTGACGAAGAAGGCTTTAAAGATGCTCAGGAGCAGATGATCGCTCTGCTGGATGAGGAGGACAGCCTTTCGGAGCTGGAGTCCCTATATGACTATCTGGTGGATCAGGAGGACCGGCTGTCCACAGATTACGGTCTGCTGATGATCATTTCCGACAGTGATTATACCGATGACGCAGCACAGGATGCGGTGAATGATGAAAGTGTTCTCTATACCGAGATGCTGGACAGCATGTACCTGACCTTCCAGCAGGTGATCACCGATGAAACCTACGGCCGGGCCATGGGCGCCTATATCGGCGATGAGGACCTGGTAGAGGGCCTGCTCTACTACGAGGGCGCCAATGACACCACCTATGAGCTGCTGGATGAGCGCAACGAGATTGAGGATAATTATCACGATATCTATTATTCAGACGATGAGGACCTGGATCAGCAGATGGGTGAGCTCTATCTGCAGCTGCTGGACAATATGATCGCCGACGCCGAAAACGAGGGCTATGACAGCTATGCCCAGATGGCCTATGAATCCTCCTACTCCAGAGACTTTGATCCGGAGGACGTGGAGATCCTACATGACTTTGTGGCGGATTTTGCCATCCCCTATATGATGGCCTTTGAAGATGCTGTGTATGAGAGCCCGGGTCTGATCAAAATGTACAAGAGCTACAGCGTGGAAAAGCGCTTTGACATGGTCAGGGATGCTGTCTCCTCTGTCAGCGAGGGCAGCGCCGCCGCCTTTTCCCTGCTGGAAGAGCACCAGCTCTATGATATGGAGGATTCCGATACCAAAAATAATGTGGGCTATACCGTATCTCTGCCATATTACGGCTGTGCTTTTATCTTCGATAATCCTTACGGCACCGTGGATGATGTCTGTACGCTGATCCATGAGTTTGGCCACTATTATGAAAATATTCATAATCAGACCCCGGATCTGTACAGCTACTCACGCCTTGATGTGGCTGAGATCCATTCCCAGGGTATGGAGATGCTGATGATGGAGCATATGCAGGAGATCTACGGCACCAAGCTTGGTATCACCATGACCTACTACGGTATCCGCAGCATGCTGTCAGCCATCGTTAGCGGCTATGTACAGGACAGCTTCCAGCAGCAGGCTCTGGCGGCCCGCATGGCCGGGAAGCTGAATACGCCGGATGATATCACGGCCCTCTATCAGGAGGTCGTGGACTCACTGGGTTCCGAATATTATTCCCGCTACTACGCCGGCAACTGGTATGAAATCACCCATACCTTCGAGTCTCCTTTCTACTACATTGCTTACTGTACCTCCGCCGCGGCAGCGCTGGAAATCCTGGCCGTATCCCAGGAGGACTATGACGGCGCCGTGGAGATCTATGAGCAGATCGTGGACAGCGGCATGTCCAGAGGCTACTGTGAGACCCTGGAGCTGGCCGGTCTTGAGAACCCGCTGACCGAAGAGGGCCAGGAATACATGATCGAAGTCCTGGGCGATTATTTTGATGAGGAGCTTTCCCTGGTCGGCATCACCGATGTCATAGAAGTCTACGGAAAGTAGACCATCACTTATGCAGACGGTATTACTATAGCGATGGAACGATCGCGGGTGCAAATCGGATCATCAGAAGAGATGTAAATACCGGCACGGACGCTGTAGTGAAGCATAAAAATATGAAAGGGGCGTATCCTTCATAATCGAAGGATACGCCCTTTAATTATCTTCTGCCGTCATTTGCAGTCTGTGTTTTGCGAAGCTTAGATGCTTATATTTGAGACCTGCTATTTGCGGGTCTTTTTGTCGGAAAGAGTTATGAATCCTTCTCGGGGAAGTTGATCATCAGCTTGGCGAAGAGGTCCTCCAGGTCCATGCGGGTGTTGAGTGAGTGGTACATACGCACCGGGCGCAGGCCCTGATTCTTTTCATTATCATAGGTCATATCCTCCCGAATATAAGGCGGGGTAACCATCTGATAGATATCGGTATGGCCTCTTTCCTCCAACAGGGCAGCGACACAGCCCTCATCGCCCAGACTCCAGCTTTCACCGTGTGGCCATCTGAGGATATTGGCCCGTTCCATATTCAGCTCGCACATCTGACGGAAGAGGTAAGCGCCGATCTGACCGTAAGGCTTAACCTTTACCTGCAGCTCAGCCAGGGTGGTGGTGAAGGATTTGTAGACATTGACCGGGACCATCCAGACCGGCATGGAAGAACTCAGGACCACATTGGCCGCATGCACGTCCTGCATCAGATTGAATTCATAGCCGCCCTGGGGATATTCACCGCCCCCGATCCAGATACAGGTCATCCTGTCACAGATCTCGGGCTTCATGAGGATCGCGGAGGCCAGATCGGTGATCGCACCCTGCATACCGATATAGAGGGGACGCTCGTCATCCTTCATGGCTTCCTCAATAATAAAACGGGCACCCTCGCAGTCCTGAGGGGTCTTTTCATCGACCAGCGGCATACCGCTGCCCATCAGGATGGGATACTGACCGGTCAGATGCATGAGATCGACGATCTTCACACACTCATCATAGCTGGCCTTCACGGTCGTTCCGGGCTCATGAAGGGCAAAGCCCTTTTCGAAATGAGCGGCTACGATGCCCTTTACATCCAGCTTGTCAGTCATAAGCGCATGGGCGATGGTGAACTGATCATCGGCCTCATTCTTGGCATCGGTATGGATGATATATCTGAATCTCTTCGGTTCAGGTACCGTAAAATCATAATTCCACATAAATCAAAACCTCCTGAGTCTTAAGCAATTAAAGCTTTTATATAGTTTTGTCTCCGAAGACAAATTACAACGATGTATTGTAGCACATCTGTAATAATTTGCCTAGTGGGATTTGAAAGTATAAAAAACAGTGTTGCATCTGGGTGTAAATTAAGTTCGTTTATTTGCGGGTTTATATGCGGTTAGTCTTGGCTAATTTCGGGGGGGTGGTATAATCATAAAATCACATATGTGCGCGGGGCAGACAGCTTTATTTATGACCCGGATGAATCCCTGCCGATAGAAGAGAGGAATTTATGAGAAGACTGAAGCAGCTGGCAGCGGTTATGCTGATGTTCTGTCTGATGGCACCGAGTGTGGTCTATGCTGCGGAAAAAGAGGCAGACGGGTACGATTATACTGTGAGTGCGGGACAGATCATCCAGTCGGCGGACAACAGCGGTGCTGAAGCCGACGAAGATGCAGTCGACCGATCTGTGGTGATAGCTGAAGAGACCGAGACGGAAACTGAGACCGAGACGGAAACTGAGACCGAAACCGAGACCGAGACGGAAACTGAAACTGAAACCGAAACTGAAACCGAGAAGGAAACTGAAACTGACGAAGAAGATACGAAGCCCACGATTGAGGATTTTGTCAGAATTCTATATGCGGTATGCCTGGACAGAAAGCCGGACGCAGTCGGGCTTGCGAACTGGGTCAGACAATTGTCCGAAGGCTCGATCACCGGTGTGAAGGCGGCGTATGGCTTTATCTTCAGCAAGGAGTTTAAAAACAAGAATCTTTGTGATGAAGATTACGTAAGGCAGCTTTACAGTGCTTTTCTGGGCCGGAATCCGGACAGGAAAGGTCTGCAGACCTGGACAGAGCAGTTAGCAGACGGTACCAGCCGGGAAGCTGTTTTTAACGGTTTTGCCATGAGTACTGAGTTTTCTAATCTCTGCAGCAAATATGGCATTACAAGAGGCAGCAGGATCACAGTGCCCGGGCATGGTACAACAGCGAATGGTACATGTGCAGTCTGCGGCAAGAAAACGGTGGATCAGATCACGGCCTTTGTGACCCGTCTATATGAGACATTTCTTAACAGATCACCGGATGCCGCCGGCCTGGCAAACTGGCGCAGCAAACTGGAAAGCGGCAGTATCACCGGTTATCAGGCTGCCTATGGCTTTGTATTCAGTCAGGAATTTACAGGTAAAAACTACTCTGACAGTGAATATGTAGACAGGCTTTATAAAGGACTCTTCGGCAGAGGAGCAGATGCGGCCGGTAAAAAAAGCTGGCTTTTGTATCTCAGTGCCGGTGCGAGCAGGCTGCAGGTATTTAAGGATTTTATCGGCAGCCAGGAATATATGAATATGTGCAGCAGCTACGGGATCGAACCCGGTAAGGCCGGACTGAATGAGTACTGTTATCATCAGTTTAATTACGGTTATGTCGCAGGTAATTCCATGCCGTCGGGAGGCTGTGGTCCTACAGCGATCGCATCCGCGATCAGTTCTATTGAGGATGACAGGACGCTTTCACCTGTAGATGTGGCCCTTATGGCTTACGGTATGCATTGCTGGACAGATGACGGTATGCCCCGTTCCGGTGTTACGACGGTCTGCAGTGCTCTCGGCTACAACCAGATCTATCATGTCGAGGATGAACATCAGGGACTTAATGATGATGCGGCCTTCGCTGCCTTCAGAGATGAGATCGATCATAACCGTAAGGCATTTATGATCCTGTTGGTGGTGTACAGTTCATCGGCCACCAAGCCTAACCGCTGGACGGATGGCGGCCATTTTATCTCTGTGGTTGATTACAGGGTAGAAAAGGATGGCACCGTGCAATATCTGGTCAGAAATCCCAATAGCAGAGAGTGCGGCTGGCATACCATCGAGGATTTCCGGCGGTCGGTCAATGTTTACTATTTGTTCAGAAAGAACTAGATTATGAGGTGCTTCTGCTTGTCAAGCCCGAAAAATCTATGTTAAAAGCTAAAACATTATAGTTAATACGAAAATTATGATTGTGTGAAACAGAGAGATGGAGAGAAAAGTTATGAAAAAGATTGGAAAACAGCTGCTGGCCGGCCTGCTGATCCTGGCGATGACAGCCGTATGTATCCCCGCACAGAGCATTTATGCGGAGGAGATCGGTCAGATCGCCACTTGGGATGAGACTGAGACAGAAGCTGAGAGTGAGATCAGCAGAGACCTGACTGAGGATGCTGATGGAGATGTCACGGATAGTGATACGATCACCGGTGATGATGAGGCCGGGAGCGACCAGGTTGAGGATACTGAAAATGAGACGGAAGCTGCCGCGGACCGCTCCGAGATCTCCGACAGAGCGGGTGAAAAGTACGAGCAGGCGCTGACAGCTGAGGAAACGGAGACTGAATCCGAGACAGAGGCCAGTGTAGACCGCAGTCAGATGGACGAGAGCGAGCTGGCAGACGAGACGGAGGAGATTGATGCGGAGTCGGTATCCTCTACAGATTATTCTTATCTGACCAACGAGCTGCTGGTCATGGCTGCTCAGTATGAGCTGTATAACGGCGGCGACCCGGGTGACGGTTCCCGTTACTGGGGCTGGCTGGGTATGTCTTCCTATATCTGGTGGTGCGCGACCTTCGCCTCCTTCTGTGTCTGCGAGGCCGGTTTCCCTATTCCTAAATATTGTTCCTGTACGGTCAGCCGTGACAGCTACTATAAGCCCATGGGCCAGTGGATTGAGGGACATATCGTCCCCGCCCCGGGTATGCTGATCTATTTTGACTGGGAGCAGGACGGTGAACTCAATCATACCGGCGTCGTTATCAGGACAGATGATTACTGGGTCTATACCATCGAGGGACACAAGGGCGGCCGTCAGGTGGATGAGTACCGCTATGAGTTCGATGATCCCGTTATTGTCGGCTATGCATGGCTGGATCCGGCTACTTCTTCTCTGTATTCCACATATGTCCATAAGGACGATATCCAGAAGTTTGTCAAGCGGCTTTACAGCATCTGCCTGGGCCGAAGTGCGGACAGCTCGGGCCTTGCCGACTGGACCAGACAGCTGATCCTGGGCAAGACTACCGGTGTCAAGACCGCCTATGGTTTCATCTTCAGCGATGAGTTTAAGAATAAGAATCTCTGTGACAGCTGCTATGTGGAGTTCCTTTATGAGGCCTTCCTGGGCCGTTCCTCCGACAGCGCCGGCAAGGCGACCTGGGTCAATGCCTTGGCTTCCGGCAAGACCCGTGAGGAGGTCTTCAACGGCTTTGCCATGAGCCGGGAGTTTGCCAAGATCTGTGCCCAGTACCATATCACACAGGGCTCGGCCATCAGCGTGCCGTCTGTCGGTACGACAGCCAGCGGCAAGTGCAGCTACTGCGGCAATTCCGAAAATGTCAAAAACTTCGTCACCCGTCTTTACAATGTCTGCCTGAACAGAAATCCGGATGCTCAGGGACTGGCGAACTGGTGCAAGAAGCTGCAGATGGGCACCTCCAGCGGCTCAGCGGTCGCCTTGGGCTTCATCTTCAGTACAGAGTTCAAGGGTAAGAATTATTCCAACTCCGAGTTTGTGGATAAGCTCTATCAGGCCCTCTTCGGCAGAAACGCCGATGCCGCCGGCAAGGCCGGTTGGGTGGCCAAGCTGAATGCCGGTGCCTCCAGGATGTCCGTCTTTAACGGCTTTATCGGCAGCTCCGAGTTTACAAATCTTTGCAATTCCTATGGTATTAAAAAGAAATAAGTGTTAAGATACAGGCTATCCGATGCCTGCAGGGAAAAATTGGAATTTTAAGTCCCGGTTCAGAATAGGACCGGGACCTTTTGTTGTTTGCGCGTTGCCGGAGCCCCGGATCTGTCAGGGGCGTACAGGCCTTGTGCAGACAGGCCTGAGCAGGTAATTTATTTAGAGGAGATAAGCTATGGAGCCATCTAATGATAAACGGTCGCTGATCAGCCTGTGCAC
>R11__coassemble_1421_pt1 | contig 13552 bp, 11 predicted proteins | sample R11__metabat2_low_PE_030 | metagenome-assembled genome bin R11 | reverse complement strand
CTTAAGAGCGGCAGCAGCTATTACCTGGTGGTCGATATGCTCGAGGATAGGGACAAGGATCAGGGAATCGTATTGATTACCTTAAAGGGCGAAAATGATACGATTGTCTATCTGGATGCCGGTGAAGGTACCTGTGATAAGACACAGATCGTGGTCACCAGTGGAGAACCTTACGGGGAACTGCCGACAGCCAAAAGAGACGGCTACACCTTTGATGGCTGGTGCGAAGAGGGCAGTGATGTGATCATTACAGCTTCTGACATCTTTGGGTTTGAAGAAGAAGAAGACCAGACCGTGACCCTGTATGCGCACTGGACTGAAAACGGGCCCGAAGCTTTTGTCAGGAGACTTTATACGGAATGCCTCGGCAGAAAAGCGGACAGCAAGGGTCTGGCTGCCTGGGTCAATAAGCTGGAATCCGGTACGCAGACAGGCATCAGCACGGCCTATGGCTTCCTTTTCAGCCAGGAATTAAAAAATAAAAATCTCTGCAATGAATGCTTTGTTGAGCTTTTATACAGGGCATTGCTTGGCAGGAGTTCCGATGCCAAGGGCAAAGCCGGCTGGGTCAGCAAGCTTGACAGCGGCAGCTGCCGGGAAGCTGTCTTTAACAGCTTTGCCCGAAGCAAGGAGTTTGCCGCCATCTGCAGTCAGTATGGTATTTCCGTCGGCAGCGCGGTGACGGTCCCGGCCAGCGGTACCTATCAGACCGGCAAGTGCAGCGTCTGCGGTGAGATGGATCCCGTCACGGATTTTGTGAACCGTATGTATGAGATCGTCCTTGGCCGAAATGCGGACACTGCAGGTATGGCCAAGTGGATCAAAGCTCTTTACGCTCAGACAAAGACCGGCAGCCAGATTGCGGAAGGCTTCTTCCTCAGCAGCGAGTTTACCGGCAAAAAGCTGAGTAATGAGGCATATGTACAGCGGCTGTACCAGGCGCTGATGGGCAGAAAAGCCGACAGCAAGGGTCTGGCGAGCTGGGTTAAAAAGCTGGAGAGCGGTACCAGCCGTAAGGCTGTGCTGCAGGGCTTTATAAACAGTTCGGAGTTTAAAAAGCTCTGTGCCGCCTATGGCATTAAGGCCAAATAAGACTCAGAGCACGATCACCGGCTCGGACAGGATATCCCGTCTCGGGCGGCCGCCGGTCATGACGGTCATAGACCGGTAGAGCCGGCTGTCACGGATGGTCTGCGCAAGGATAGGATCCTTCTCCGGGAGGCGCTCACGGCGCAGACGGTCCGGGCCAATGACCAGCAGCTGGCCGGCGGCCTCCGGGATCTGCGCAAAGAACGCGGCCCCGGACCGGCGAAAGCCCAGGACTCTGACGTGGCCTTGATAGCCTGAGGCCTGCCATGCGGCCATCGCGGTGCGGCGGTGGCCCAGGATGAGGCTGAAAAGGCAGCGCCGAAGCCGGGTATCGGTATAGTTTCTGGCATGCAGGAGACCGATAAAATCATCAATCCCGGTATATTGACCGCGGTATTTGCGGATCCTGGCCGCCAGATCGGCGTCCATATCCGCAAAAAGGCCCAGCGTCTCCGTCTCTTCCGCAAGGGACGGCAGGAGCAGGACTGAAAAATCCTCCGGGGCCAGGACGGGATAGTCTGCCAGATAGTCCGACAGGATCCTGCCGCAGGCATCCGGCATTTGTGCCCGGACCTGGGCCGGCAAAGGACACAGAGACCGGCCGGAGAAGGCCTTATTCACAACAGGTCTTGCGGGTACGTGCATGTCCCTGCAGGGCCTGTTTTCGGATAACAGGCTGCGAAGGGCTAAGGCGCTGGCAAAGGGGCCTTCCGGATCTGTGCTGTGATAGCCGCTGCCGGTTCTTTGGACGGCAAGGGGCCTGATGGGACTGCCGGATCTTTTAAGCGCCTTCAGATATTCTATGGCCAGGATGTTATTGGGCTGATCAAGCAGGGCTAAAAGGTCCGCTTCCTCCGGGCAGGTCCGATCCGGCGCCTGTGTCATATAATGCAGCAGGGCCAGGGCTCTGGCTCTGGGGAAATTAAGGCCGGATTTCAGGCCTTTTCGCAGCTCGCACCGGTAGTCCTCCGGCTCCTCTGCCAGGATATGGGCGATGTGGGATAGGAGAGTGATGTCCCCGGTCTCAGCGCCGAAGCAGAGATAGTCGATGGTCCCCAGCCGGTTCAGGAGGGCGATGGCGGAGGAGGCAAAGATCTCGGCAGAGGCCATGGATCCGTAGGAGGGGAGTTCTAAAACCATATCCGCACCGCCCTCCAGAGCCATGTGGGTCCTGGCATAGGCATCGATGCAGGCCGGACCTCCCCGCTGGACGAAGTCCCCACTCATGATCACCAGGATCAGGTCGGCCTTGGTCAGCGCCCTGGCCCGGGCCAGCTGGTAGGCGTGGCCCCGATGGAAGGGATTATATTCGGCGATTACGGCTGTAACGGTCATATCTGTTTCCTCCTTTGATCCATAGATCTGCTTTCAAGAACGTCCCTCAGGCGGTCGGATGAACCGATAGCCGTCAAAACCGGAGTTCTATTGCAGACATGAATACTGCAGTGTCAGTATAGCATAGGCAAGGTCCTTTGCGCAAACTGTCTCATCGGTGATCCGTGCCGTGATTTCGGTTGTATCAGGAGTTTACTAATCTCTGCGCCGGCTATGGTATCAAATCCAAATAAAATCCTATTGACAAACAAAATATTCGCAGTTATAATGACAAAGGTTTGAAGTCTGAGGGGATATGTATGGAGATTTATATATCAGAGATTATTTCGACGAATTTAAAAAAGCAGACCTTTGAAGCGGTGTTTGAGAGTTCTGTCTATGAATTTTACGGAGATCGGTATGATATTATTGATCGGCAGCCTTTGCTCATTACCTGTCAGAATACAGGCAGGAGTGTGGTCCGGTTGACCTCCCATGTGGATATGACCTTTGATATACCCTGCGGACGGTGTCTCACCTCCGTTCCGACCCGGCTGGATTTCGATATCGAGCGTGAGATCGATTTCGACAGGCTCAGGTCAGGACAGCTGGAGGATGAGGACGACGCCGATTTTATGGAAGAAAGCACTCTGGATGTAGACAGATTCGTTTCCAATGAATTATCCATTCATTTTCCGGTTAAGGTGCTGTGCAAGGAGGATTGCCTCGGCCTGTGCCTTAAATGCGGTAAGAACTTAAATGAAGGTGAATGTGGATGCGATCGCAGTCCACTGGATCCAAGAATGTCAGCTATCCGGGATATTTTTAATAATTTTAAGGAGGTGTAAACCGTGTCTATTTGTCCAAAGAATAAATCTTCTAAAGCAAGAAGAGACAGCCGCAGAGCAAATTGGAAGATGTCCACACCATCTCTTTCCAAGTGCAGCAAGTGTGGTGCATTAGTCATGCCTCACAGAGTCTGCAAGGCATGTGGCGCTTATAATAAGAAAGAGATCATCAGCGTTCAGTAGTTTTTATGAAGGGACGTTTTTGACAAGCCTGAAAACAGGCATGAGAACATGTATCTCATGCCTGTTTTTCTGTATATGGTTCTGATATAATGGAACAGACCCATGATTTGGAACGGTTCTGAAATCATGAAACAGACCTGTCATTTTGATACATTTCTGATTGAGTGAGGCAGACCCGTGATTTTACGAAAAGGAGAGACGCAAATGGAAGGACGTGTAGTTGTAGCGGTCGATGCCATGGGCGGTGACAATGCCCCCGACGAGATTATTAAGGGCAGTATTGACGCGATCGCGGCCAGCGGGGATGTGGATGTCATCCTGGTAGGCAAAGAGGATATGATCAATGAAAAGCTGGCGGCCCTGACCTATGATAAGACCAGGATCCGTGTGGTCAATGCCACAGAGGTCATCTCGACGGATGAATCCCCGGCCTTCGCTATAAAAAAGAAAAAGGATTCCTCGATCGTCGTCGGCCAGAAGCTGGTCCGTGAAGGTAAGGCAGATGCCTTTGTTTCGGCCGGAAGTACAGGCGCAGTGCTGATCGGCGGTCAGGTCGTGGTAGGCCGGATCCGCGGTATCGAAAGACCGGCACTGGGACCGCTGATTCCGACAACAAAGGGATTTACCCTGCTGATCGACTGCGGCGCCAATGTGGATGCCAAGCCCTCCAATCTGGTCCAGTTTGCCAAGATGGGTTCCATCTACATGGAAAATATCGTCGGCATCAAAAATCCAAAGGTCGGTATCGTCAATATCGGCGCTGAGGAGGAGAAGGGCAACAAGCTGGTCAAGGAGACCCTGCCCTTATTAAAGGAAGTAAAGGATATCAATTTCATCGGCAATGTAGAGGCCAGAGAGATCCCGGCCGGTATGGCGGACGTGGTGGTCTGTGAAGCCTTTACCGGCAATGTCATTCTGAAAATGTATGAGGGCGTCGCCGGCGCCCTGATCAGCACCGTCAAGAAGACCATGATGACTTCCTTAAAGACCAAGATCGGCGCCCTGCTGATCAAAAATGAATTAAAGGACAATCTCAAGGTGTTCGATACCTCCGAGCACGGCGGTGCGCCGCTGCTGGGCCTTAGGGGTCTGGTGGTCAAGGCTCACGGCAGCTCTAAGGCCAAGGAGATCCGCATCTGTATCCTGCAGTGCGTGGCCTTCTCCAGAGAGGGAATCGCCGAGAAGATCGCCGCATCCTTAAAGGCTGAGGAGGCGAGCGCCGATGCCTGATATGACCAAGCTGTCGGCCCTGCAGGACCGGATCGGCTATCATTTTGGGGACCCGCAGCTGCTCTTCCTGGCCCTGACCCACAGTTCCTATGCCAATGAGCACAAGCTCCATCACATTCACCATAATGAACGGATCGAGTTCCTGGGAGACGCGGTACTGGAGGTGATCTCCAGTGACTTTCTCTATAAGGGCTATCCCGATATGAGTGAGGGCCAGATGAGCAAAAAGAGAGCCAGCCTGGTCTGCGAGCCGGCCCTGGCCTACTGTGCCCGTCAGATCGGGCTGGGGACCTGTCTGATGCTGGGCCGGGGAGAAACGCTCGGCGGCGGTGCGGAGAGAGATTCCATTCTTTCCGATGCCTTCGAGGCTGTGATCGGCGCCATCTATCTGGACGGCGGCATCGGGCCCGCAGGCGATTTTATCCGTCGGACCGTACTGACGGATATTGAAAACAAGGAACTGTTCAGGGACAGCAAGACCATACTCCAGGAGATGCTGCAGAAGACCTCCCGGGAGAAGATCAGCTATGAGCTGACCGATATGACCGGACCCGAGCATGCCAGAGTCTTCACTATGTGCGTCAAGCTGGGGGATCAGATCATCGGTCAGGGCAGCGGCAGGACCAAACAGGCGGCCGGTCAGGATGCGGCCTATCATGCGATCCTGTCTATGAGAAACAGATAACAGAGGCAGAAATGTTTTTAAAAAGTATAGAAGTACAGGGCTTTAAGTCCTTTGCCAATAAGATGACGCTGGAGTTCCGTGAGGGCATCACCGGCATCGTTGGTCCTAACGGCAGCGGCAAGAGCAACGTGGCTGATGCCGTCCGCTGGGTCCTGGGCGAGCAGAGCGCCAAACAGCTCCGGGGTGCCAGGATGGAGGATGTCATCTTCGCCGGCACCCAGAGCCGCAAACCCCTGGGCTTTGCCTATGTGGCCATTACCCTGGACAATGCGGATCATCAGCTGGCCATCGAGTATGATACGGTCACTGTCTCCCGCCGGGTCTACCGGTCCGGTGAGAGTGAATACAAGATCAATGGCCACAGCTGCCGGCTCAAGGATATCCAGGAGCTCTTTTATGATACCGGTATCGGCAAGGAGGGCTACTCCATCATCGGACAGGGCCAGATCGATAAGATCCTTTCCGGCAAGCCTGAGGACCGGCGGGAGCTTTTTGATGAGGCAGCCGGCATCGTCAAATATAAGCGCCGCAAGGCTCTGGCCGAGAAAAACCTCCTGGCGGAGCGGGACAATCTGGACCGGGTCAATGATATTTTAACAGAGCTTGAAAAGCAGGTAGGCCCGCTTGAAAAGCAGAGCGAGAAGGCCAGACTTTATCTGGGCTACCGTGAAAATCTCAAAAAATACGATGCCAATATGTATCTGGCGGAGTTTGACCGGATCAAAAAGGAAAGCGCAAAAGTCACCGGAGATCTGGAGATCACCGGCGGCCATCTGAAGGAGGCCAATGAGACACTGACGCGGATCCGTCAGGAGTATGCGGATCTGGAACAGGTCCTTTTAGAGCTGGAGGAAAAGATCCGGACGGCTCAGGAGGAGAGCGGGCAGTGGGCCCTGAAGGCCCAGTCCCTGGAGGGCGATCTGAGACATCTCAGAAGCGGCGAGGCGGAAAATGCCGCCCAGCTGGCGGATTCTGAGACCAGACAGACGGCGCTTGCCGGCAGGTATGACGCAAAGGTCACAGAGCTTGACGGGCAGCGGGCGCTTAAGACTTCTCTGGAGGAGGAAAAGCGATCTATTGAGGCCCAGGTCCAAAAGGCCAGCCATGAGGCCAGCACGGTTTCTGCTTCCGCAGCGGCCCTGCAGGAGCGGATTGATGCCAAAAACAGTGAGATCCTTGGCTGTCTGGAGCGGATCGCCGCGGCAAAAGCGGAGCTTTCCAGAACGGAGACCCTGGTCCATCAGGATACCAGACAGGCCGAAGCCCAGGCGGAACAGCTTTCACAGCTGCGCAGTGCCCTGGCAGATGAGCAGGCCCTGGTAAAGGATTTTGAGGCAGAGCTTGACGGCATCCGGCAGGAGAGCGAAGCCCTCAGGCAGGAGATCGCAGCCCTTGACGCGAAGGACCGGGAATGCGCAGAGCGTCTGGCCGGGCAGCAGCGGCTCCTGGCTGAAAATGATAAAAGGTACCATGAAATCGATGCAAGGTACAGGACCCTGAAGGGCTTTGCCCAGCGCTATGAGGGCTATGCCGTCAGTGTCCGCAAGATCATGGAGCACAAGGATGAATATCCGGGTATTATCGGTGTGACAGCGGATATTTTGTCTGTGGATAAGCGCTATGAGACCGCCATTGAGACGGCTCTGGGCGGCGCTATTTCCAATATCGTGACCAGGGATGAGCAGACCGCCAAGGCACTGATTGCCTTCCTCAAGGAGACCAGATCCGGCAGAGCTACCTTCCTGCCCCTGACCAGTATCCGGGGCCGGCGGGATGAGGGCGCAGACCGGATCCTGGGTGAGACGGGCGTCATCGGCCTGGCCAGCGATCTGGTCAGGACAGAGGAAGCCTACCGTCCTGTGGCCGAGCATCTGCTGGGCCGGGTCTATGTGACAGATCACATCGACCATGCCCTGGCCTTGGCCAAAAGGCATCACTATTCCCTGAGGATCGTGACCCTGGAGGGTGAGTCCCTGACACCGGGCGGCGCCATCTCCGGCGGTGCCTACAAAAATGCCGGCAATTTCCTGGGCAGAAATCGTGAGATTGAAGAGCTGAAGGGCCGCTGTGAAAAGCTGCGGGCTGAGGGCGCGGGGCTGCAAAAGACACTGCAGGCCATCGCCGATGAGCGCAGCCGCTGTGAGGATGCCAGACTGGCCGCGGGAGATGCCCACCAGGCCCTTCTTTTAAGAGAAAATACCGTCAGCGTCCGTTTAAGTCAGGTCCGGAGCAGTGCCGCTGACCATGAAAAGGCCATCGAAGAGATGACCAGGCAGACCGGCGCACTGGCCGGTCAGGCCGGTGAGCGGCAGCGCCTGCTGCAGACTCAGCAGACGGCCCTTGCTGAGGATGAGACAGCCCTGGAGTCCCTCAGAAATCTGGTGGATGGTCTGGGAGAGCAGCTGGAGATCCTCAAAGGACAGGAGCGCACCGCTACGGATGAAAGCTCAGACCTCAGGATTCGTTATGAGTCCATCCTGACCCGCATTTCCTTTGCGGAGGAGACCATTCTCCGTCTTATGGGTGAGCGGGATCAGGCCGCGCAGGCCCTTACGGATGAGCAGGCCCATGCCGCAGAGCTTGCCGCAAAGGCCGGGGAGGATGCGGACCGGATCCGGCAGCTGGAGACGGAGATCCTTGCGGCCCGGGAGACCAATGCGGCCGCGGATGAGCGCCTTACCGGGCTGAATACGCAGAGGCAGACCAGTACGGCCAGATACCGGCAGCTCTTTGAGGAGAGCGAGACCCAGTCCGAGTCGATCCGGGTCCTGGATAAGGAGCAGTTCCGCCTGAATCATCAGCTGGAGCGGCTGACGGAGACCCGCACGGCCCTGGGCAATTATATGTGGGAGGAATATGAGCTGACCTACCAGTCGGCCGGTGCCTATGCGGATGAGACCATGTCCGCCATGAGCCTGGCAGATCTTAAGAAGGAGATCGGCCGGATCAAGGGACAGATCAAAAATCTGGGCAATGTCAATGTCAATGCCATTGAGGAATATAAAGAGGTCTCAGAGCGCTACGAGACCATGAAGACCCAGCACGATGACATCATTGAGGCAGAGAAAAAGCTGGCCGGTGTGATCACCGACCTCAATCGTAATATGGAAAAGCAGTTTAAGGAACGGTTTTCCTTTATCAAAACAGAGTTTGACCGGGTCTTCAAGCTCCTTTTCGGCGGCGGTCAGGGCACCCTGGAGCTGGTATCTCCGGAGGACCTTCTGGAGACCGGCGTGCTCATCAGTGTCCAGCCTCCGGGCAAAAAGCTGCAGAACATGATGCAGCTTTCCGGCGGCGAAAAGGCGCTGACAGCCATCGCCCTGCTTTTTGCCATTCAGAGTCTGAAACCGTCGCCCTTCTGTCTGCTGGATGAGATCGAGGCGGCCCTGGATGACGCCAATGTGGTCCGTTTCGCGGATTATCTGCACAAGCTGACGAGGGAGACCCAGTTCATCGTCATCACCCACCGCCGCGGCACCATGAACGCCGCGGATACCCTTTACGGCATTACCATGCAGGAAAAGGGTGTCTCGGCCCTGGTATCCGTCAGCCTGGTGGAAAATCAGCTGGCCCGATGACCCGCGGCCGGCTTAGAGAGATTGCGATAGGAAACATCTTTATACCGAAGATACTTTATACAGAAGATCTATGACACAGAATATCCGTTGATCATACAGAAGATCTATTGATCACACGGATGATTCATTGATTATACAGATGATCCGTTGATTACACGGATGATCCATTGATTATACAGATGATCTGTCATACGGAAGATTCATCAGTACAGAAGAATTATCATACAAAAGGGGTGAGAATATGGCTGAAGAGAAGAAAGGCTTTTTTTCCAGACTGGTCAGCGGGCTGACCAAGACAAGAAACAGTATCATGTCCGGCTTTGATGCCATCTTTTCCGGCTTTTCCAGCATTGATGATGATTTTTACGAGGAGCTGGAGGAGATCCTGGTCATGTCCGATCTGGGTGTCCACACCACGGAAAATATCATTGATGAGTTAAAAGCCAAGGTAAAGGAGCAGCATATCAAGGAGCCGGCCCAGTGCCGTCAGCTGCTGATCGATACCATCAAGGAGCAGATGCAGGTGGCTGATGGGGCCTACGATTTCGAGAATCAGACCAGTGTGATCCTGGTCATCGGCGTCAATGGCGTCGGCAAGACCACCACCATCGGTAAGCTGGCCGGCCAGTACAAAAAAGCCGGCAAAAAGGTAGTCCTGGCCGCGGCGGATACCTTCAGAGCAGCGGCCATCGAGCAGCTGACCGAGTGGGCCCACAGGGCCGGGGTGGATATTATCGCCGGCCAGGAGGGCTCCGATCCGGCGGCGGTCATTTTTGACGCTGTCCAGGCAGCCAAGGCCAGAAAGGCCGATGTGCTGATCTGCGATACCGCCGGCCGCCTTCATAATAAGAAGAATCTCATGGACGAGCTGAAAAAGATCGGCCGGGTCATTGAGAGGGAATTCCCGGAGGCCTGCAGGGAAAATCTGATCGTCCTGGACGGCACCACCGGCCAGAATGCCCTGGTCCAGGCCAAGCAGTTCAAGGAGACCGCGGACATTACGGGCATCGTCCTGACCAAGCTGGACGGTACGGCCAAGGGCGGCATTGCCATCGCCATCCAGGCAGAGCTGGGTGTCCCGGTCAAGTACATCGGTATCGGCGAGAAGCTGGAGGATCTGCAGAAATTTGACGCAGATGCCTTCGTGGACGCCCTCTTTACCCCGGTAGAGGTCTGAGGCTGACCCGGAAGCCCTGTGCGGGTTTTCAGAGATCTGTCCGGGGCGGATATAAAATATCCTGATCAGCAGAAGGCCGCCTATGTCCCTGAGAATATATCAGGGGCGGACCGGTGTATTTAATGCAGTACATAAAATTTCTTGACAAGGCCTGCATGGTAGGATATAATGCCACCTGTAAAGTAAAAATACTTTACAGGTGGTTTTGCTATGGAGAAATTATTGGAAGAGGCCCTTCTGTATGACTTTTACGGTGAGCTGCTCACCGCCCGGCAGAAGGAGATCTATGAGGACTTTGTCCTGAATGATTATTCCCTGGGAGAGATTGCGGCGGACCGGGAGATCAGCCGGCAGGGCGTCTATGACATCGTTAAAAGGTGCCGGCGCCAGCTGGAGGGCTACGAATCCAGACTGCAGCTTGTGGAAAAGTTTCTCCATACCAGAGACAGCGTCAGGAAGATCCAGGGCCTGGCCCGGGAGATCCTGATCCATGAGCAGGACAGGGACGAGCTGGTCCGCTGTCTGCAGGAGATCGAGCAGTTATCCAACGAGATCGTTGAGACATTATGACCGGAGGCAAGTGAATGGCATTTGAGAGTTTATCCGATAAACTGCAGAATGTATTTAAGAACCTGAGGAGCAAGGGCCGGCTCACAGAGGCGGATGTCAAGGCTTCCTTAAAGGAAGTCAAGATGGCGCTTTTAGAGGCGGATGTCAGCTTCAAGGTCGTCAAACAGTTTATCAATTCTGTCCAGGAGAGAGCCATCGGACAGGATGTGATGAACAGCCTGACACCCGGCCAGATGGTGATCAAGATCGTCAATGAAGAGATGATCAAGCTCATGGGCAGTGAGACCACAGAGATCCGGCTCAATCCCTCCAACGAGGTGACGGTGATCATGATGGCAGGTCTGCAGGGCGCCGGTAAGACGACGACCTGTGCCAAGATCGCCGGCAAGCTCAAGGCTAAGGGCCGCAAGCCTCTGCTGGTCGCCTGTGACGTCTATCGTCCGGCCGCCATCAAGCAGCTGCAGGTCAACGGCGAGAAGCAGGGCGTCCCGGTCTTCACCATGGGAGACAAGCAGGATCCGGTCAATATCGCCAAGGCCGCCATCGAGCACGCCAGAGCCAATGACCTGAATGTGGTCATCCTCGATACCGCCGGCCGTCTCCATATCGATGAGGATATGATGACGGAGCTGGCCAATATCCAGGCTTCGGTCAAGGTGGATCAGACCATTTTCGTCGTCGATGCCATGACCGGTCAGGACGCGGTCAATGTGGCCAAGGCCTTCAATGAAAAGATCGAGCTGGACGGTGTCATCCTGACCAAGATGGATGGCGACACCCGAGGCGGCGCGGCCCTTTCCGTCAAGGCCATCACCGGCAAGCCAATCCTCTTCGTAGGTATGGGCGAGAAGCTCTCCGACCTGGAGCAGTTTTATCCCGACCGTATGGCCTCCAGGATCCTGGGCATGGGCGATATCCTGACCCTGATCGAAAAGGCGGAGGCACAGATCGACGAGGACAAGGCCAAGCAGCTCAGCCAGAAGATCAAAAAGGCTTCCTTTGGCTATGACGATCTGCTGGAATCCCTCAATCAGGTCAAGAGCATGGGCGGCATTCAGGATATGCTGGCTATGATGCCGGGCATGGGCAATCAGCTCAAAAATGTCCAGGTGGATGACAAGCAGTTCACCCGCATCGAGGCCATCATCCTTTCCATGACGCCGGAGGAGAGAGCCAATCCGGATCTCATTAATCCCAGCCGCAAGAAAAGGATCGCCAAGGGCGCCGGCGTAGAGATCAGCGAGGTCAACAAGCTGGCTAAGATGCTGGAACAGTCCAAAAAGATGATGAAGCAGTTCGGCGGTATGCCGGGCATGGGCAAAAAGAAAGGCAAATTCAAGCTGCCCTTCGGCTTCTAAAGCAAACTATAAAACAGACCGAAAGTATAGGACAATCTCACAAGAGCGTTCTTATATATATTACAGCTATTAAAGCAAATTAAAAAAACACATACCAGGAGGAAAAAACAATGGCAGTCAAGATCAGATTAACAAGAATGGGTAAGAAGAAAGCACCTTTTTATAGAATTATCGTTGCTGATTCCAGATCCCCAAGAGACGGCAGATTCATCGATTCCATCGGTTACTACAATCCAAACGTAGAGCCTAGCGAGATCAAGGTCAACGAGGAGCTTGCTCAGAAGTGGCTTAAGGATGGCGCACAGCCGACAGAGACCGTCAGCAGACTCTTCAAAGAAGCCGGCATTATTAAATAATCCAGACAGTCTGGAGGTTTAGTGATGAAGGAGTTAGTAGAGGTAATCGCCACCGCACTTGTGGACCATCCCGAGGAGGTCGTCGTCACCGAGACGGAAAATGACAAGGCTGTCATTATCGAGCTCAAGGTCGCGGCCGAGGATATGGGCAAGGTGATCGGTAAGCAGGGCAGGATCGCCAAGGCGATCCGTACTGTTGTAAAATCCGCAGCATCCAGAGATGACAAAAAGGTGATCGTGGAGATTCTTCAGTAGTCCGGGCAGAGATGTCTGAGAGAAGGGCTTTTGCGCCGCTGACGCAGAAGCCCTTCTGCCATATGCATGATAATTCCGGCAGCGGCTATATGGCTCCTGCGTGCGGGTATCGATTCCGCAGTCTGCAGCCCAGGCCATATGCGCAGCGACCCTGCATCAGCGTATTCTACAGCAAAAGGAGTATGAATTGGAAGCATATTTAAGAGTCGGTGTCTTATCCTCCACCCACGGCGTCAGGGGTGAGGTCAAGGTCTATCCTACCACAGATGATCTGGCGCGTTTTAAAAAGCTCAGGCGCTGTTTTATCGATTCCGGCAAGGGCCTGGTCCCTGTGAACTGCGAGAACGCAAAGTTCTTTAAGGGTATGGCCATCCTGAAATTTAAGGAGTTTGCCTCCATCGATGAGATCATGCCCTATACGGGCAGGGATCTGCTGGTAGAGCGGGAGCAGGCAGTAAGGCTGGCCCCCAATGAGAACTTTATCTGTGACCTGATAGGGCTTTCTGTGGTCTCTGATGAGGGGACGGACCTGGGCGTCATCGAGGATGTCCTGCAGACCGGCGCCAATGATGTCTACAGTGTCAGGATGCCGGATCAGAGGGAACTCCTGATCCCGGTCATCAGGGACTGCGTCCTGGATGTGGACCTTACGGAGGGCAGGGTGCTGGTGCATCTGCTGCCGGGTCTCATGGATCTGTAAGAGGTGCGGGATGGATTTTCATGTAATGACTTTATTTCCGGAGATGATCATGAATGGCATGTCTGAGGGCGTGATCGGCCGGGCCTGCCGCAAGGGCCTGATCTCGGTCCATGCGGTGAATATCCGGGACTACACCCAGGAAAAGCACAGACATGTGGATGACTATCCTTACGGCGGCGGCGCCGGTATGGTCATGCAGGCCCAGCCGG
>R11__coassemble_1407_pt1 | contig 13609 bp, 13 predicted proteins | sample R11__metabat2_low_PE_030 | metagenome-assembled genome bin R11 | reverse complement strand
ATGAATCTGGATATTTTCAGCGTCGGCGGAGAGTTGCTGGTCATCTCCCAGTTCCCCCTCTTTGCCAACACAAAAAAGGGCAACCGCCCCAGCTTTACTGAGGCAGGCGCCCCTGATTTTTCAAAAGAGATGTATCTGAAATTTATCGACCGATGCCGTGCTCTGGGCCTTAAGGTCGAGGAGGGTGAATTCGGTACCCATATGGCCGTCTCCCTGATCAACGACGGTCCTGTCACCATCACCATGGACAGCACGCAGCGCCTGTAACCATCTTCATTGATAGGCCACAGCGTCTGCAGCTGCCATCATCGACGGCCAGCCGCATCATAAATGAGGACTTTCCTGTCCCTCTACTCGATCCCCGCGGCCCATTCGAAGGGGATACTGCCGCCGAAGATATCCAGGGCACTGCCGATGGTGACATCCAGCCGGTCCTGTCCCAGCTGCTTTAAGAGCGCCACATCCTCCCGGCAGCCCACGCCGCCGGCGTAAGTGATGGGAAGCTTCCCCCACTCGCCCAGCATGGCGGCCAGCTCGGTCTCAATGCCCCGGGCCTTGCCCTCCACATCCACGGCGTGGATCAGGAATTCACTGCAGTAGGGCATCAGTCTGTCCATAGTCCCGGGACAGAGGATCCATTCCGTATATTTCTGCCAGCGGTCGGTCACGATATAGTACCGGCCGTCTTTTTTGCGGCAGCTGAGATCCAGGACCAGATGCTCCGGTCCTACCGCTGCCTTCAGCGCCTCCAGCCGGTCAAAGTCAATGACGCCGTCTTTAAAGACATAGGAGGTCACGATGACATGGGATGCGCCCCAGGCGATGAACTGTCCGGCATTTTCTGCCGTGATGCCGCCGCCGATCATCAGACCTCCGGGATAGGCGGCCAGAGCCCCTCTGGCCTGGGCCAGATCAGCCTCGTAGTATTCGGAGCCTTTAGGATTTAAAAGGATGATATGTCCCCCTTTAAGTCCCCTGTCGCGGTAAAGGGCTGCGTACCAGGCGCCGTCCAGCTCCGAGACGAAATTATCCACGGCGGTATTGCCTTCATCCCTAAGGCTTCCGCCGACGATCTGTTTTACGCTGCCATTATGTATGTCAATACAGGGTCTGAATCTCATTTATTTTCTCCTACAAAACTTCGGCTTCCCCCACGCTTTTGCGGTTGACCTGCTTTTCTTTTTTTTATATACTGAAAAGCGATAAAATCACTGAAAACCGCTGATCCGGGAGGTAGCGCGATGAAATGTCCTTATTGTAATGTTGATGATACCCATGTAACCGATTCCAGACCCGTCGAGGATACCAACTCCATCCGCCGGCGCCGTCAGTGTGCCAGCTGCGGTAAGCGCTTCACGACCTATGAGCGGGTCGAAACGCTCCCCCTGATTGTCATCAAAAAGGACAACAACCGCGAGCCCTACAACCGCTCCAAGCTGGAGGCCGGCATCGTCCGCTCCTGCCACAAGCGTCCTATCTCCACAGAGCAGATCAGTCATCTGGTGGATGAGATTGAGACAGAGCTCTACAACCGCTCTGAGCGTGAGATCCCGACCATGGTCATCGGTGAGATGGTCATGAACCGGCTCATGAATCTGGACCCGGTCGCCTATGTCCGTTTCGCTTCCGTCTACAGAGAATTCAAGGATGTCAACACCTTCATGGATGAGCTGAAAAAATTCCTGGACAATTGATCCCGGTCATCACTGCTTTTATTGCTGACTGTCAAAGGCAGCGAACTCTCCGCAGATCAGTATATCTGTAAATCAATAAATCGGCAAATCCGCAAATCGATAAATCGATAAATCTGCATAAATACAGAAAAAGGGCTTTCAAAAAGCCCTTTTTCTTTTATTTGACAGATTCCGCAAAAAGCCGGCGCCTTCACGGAAATATCCTCCTCAGAATTATTTCTTCTGAAGGAAGCTTGGAATCTGGATGTTGCCGGATGGTGTCCGGGAAGCGGATGGCTGTCTGCCGTTCATAAAGGATGGAGCCTCAGGTCTGCCCTCTTTATTGTAGCTGACAGTCTGTCTGGAAGGTGCACTCTGAGCGCTGTAAGACGGCTGAGCGGCAGCCTTGTAAGCAGGCTTCTTCTCTTCCTTGGTGCTCTTCTCCTCAAGACCTGTAGCGATGACTGTGATTGATGCGGTATCCGGATTGGTATCGTCATACATAGCACCGAAGATGATATTGGCGGACTCGCCGGCCAGCTCCTCGACATAAAGTGCAGCCTCATTGGCCTCGATCAGACCGATATCACCGGAGATATTGATGATGATATCTGTAGCACCCTCGATGGTGGTCTCGAGCAGCGGGCTGGTGATGGCCTGCTTAACAGCCTCAAGGGCCTTGTCATCGCCGTGACCCTCACCGATACCGATATGGGCGATGCCCTTATCCTTCATGACGGTGGAGATATCAGCAAAGTCAAGATTGATCAGGCCCGGTACATTAATCAGGTCTGTGATGCCCTGAACGCCCTGCTGGAGCACTTCATCAGCCTTCTTTAAAGCATCAGGCATAGAAGTCCTGCGGTCTACGATCTCAAGTAATTTATCATTCGGAATCACGATGAGGGTGTCGACATTCTGTCTCAGTCTCTCGATACCGTTGATGGCATTGCTCATGCGCTGCTTAGCCTCGAATCTGAAAGGCTTGGTCACAACGCCGACTGTCAGGCAGCCAAGCTCCTTGGCGATACCCGCAACGACCGGTGCCGCACCTGTACCGGTGCCGCCGCCCATACCGCAGGTAACGAAGACCATGTCAGCGCCTTTGATGATCTCTGTCAGTTCCTCAACGCTCTCCTCGGCCGCCTTTGCGCCTACCTCAGGCTTAGCGCCGGCACCAAGGCCCTTTGTCAGCTTTTCGCCGATCTGTACGAGCTGGGGAGCTTTGCACAGCTGCAGAGCCTGACGGTCTGTATTGACACCGATGAATTCCACACCGAGAATATTCTCATCTACCATGCGGTTGACAGCATTGTTGCCGGCACCGCCTACACCAATGACCAGGATCTTTGCAGCAGCTTCATTTTCATTTGGTTTTATTTCAAGCAAGGGTACGTCCTCCTTTATATTACTAAAGCACATTATCATTTATATGATACATTTTTTTGATTCAAATATCAACCCTTGATTTTCTATTCCTGCGAAAAAATTACGGAGTCCTTCGTGGAATCATACTCTTCCAGGTGCAGGGTTCCCTTGCGGCCCTCCAGCTCATCCGTCAGATCAGCCAGCTCCGCGATTCGCTCGGACATATAGACATTCCGGCCCAGCCGGACCAGGACATCTCCCATCTGCAGAGCATAGGTATCATCATCCTCCACCAGGATACTGTCACAGTGAATATCATAGGTCAGCAGCAGGGAGCCGATCTCCAGGATATCCTCAAGGGCCGATTCACTCATGGCCTCGATCCTTTTGCCCCTTTTCAGGGTGACCGCCAGACCTTCGATGAGAGGCACATCTTCAATACGCTCCGTCTTCAGGAAGACGGCCTTGCCGTCCTCATCACAATAATAGTAGCCGGTATCCGCCGCAAAGCAGCCGATCAGTGTCACCTCCGTGACCGTGACCTCTACCTGGTTCGGCCCGTCCAGACGGACCTCGACATCCTCCAGGTATTCATTGCCGCCTTTGCCGACCCGCCTGTCCAGAAGCCAGAGCAGCAGGGTGTTGCCCTGCAGGGTATCCCAGTGGACCAGCTGCTCGATCTCCTCATCGCTGACCCTTTGATTGCCCGTGATCGTAATACTCTCCCCCTGAAACAGGACACATTCGGCGATCACCAGCGCCGCCAGCACCAGGACCAGGATCACCGGCACAAAATGGGTCCGGCGGCCGGCTTTTTTCTTTTTTCTGCTGCCTGCTTTATCTTTACTCTTCGGCCTGTCCGCCATCATTTACTTCCTCATCTTCATTGTCCTCGCTGCCGGAGGCCTCATCCTCCTCTGCGGCACCTGCCGCCTCATCAGCTTCACCGCCGTCAGCGTCCGCGTCCTCCTCACTGCCTGCGGCCTCCCCGGCGTCAGTGAGTTCCTCGCTTTCAGCCTCCTCAGTCTCCACCTCTTCCGTCGGGAAGATCTGCAGGTAAGGCAGGACCTCGGCGAAAATATTTTTGGCAATGCCGGAGGCAAAGGAGCTCTGGCCCTGATCGTCCACATTGGCCTCATCCACGATCACATAGACCACCACCTGGGGATCATCGATAGGGGCTGCGCCGATAAAGGATACCAGACGCTCATCGCCGCCTCTGGGCAGCTTTTCGGCCGTACCGGTCTTGCCGCCGATCCTGTAGCCGGAGACCTTGGCCGGGGTACCGGAGCCCTCCTCCACAGTCATGTAGAGGGCTTCCTTCATCCATTCGCTGGTCTCCTCGGAAATGGTCATCCGGCAAAGCACCTTATCAAAGACCTCCACCGTACTGCCGCCGCTGGTCTGCAGTTCCTTCACGATATGGGGCTGGTAATAATAGCCGCCGTTGACGATGGAGCAGAAAGCTGCTGCTACCTGGATCATGGTGGTATTAAAGCCCTGGCCAAAGGAACTAGTCCACATCTCCACAGGACCCATGGTCTCTTCCGTATAGATCAGGCTCTCACAGCTGGGCTCACCGGGCAGATCGATGCCGGTCTTCTGTCCCAGGCCGAACATCTGCTGCATCTGCACAAAGCTCTCAGTGCCGAGCTCCTCGCTGATCTGCATCATGGCATCATTGCAGGAGTACATAAGGCTCTCCTCCAAGGTCAGCTCTCCGTGATAGCTGTTGCAGGAGACATAGGTATGATCCTCTGTATAAAGCTCGCCGCCGTCGCAGTAGTACTGGTCCGTCTCAGCCGCCGCGCCCTGGTCCAGTCCGTAGGAGACCGTCATGGTCTTGACTGTGGAGCCCGGCTCAAAGGTCGTATTAACGCAAAAATTATTCCAGACTGAATAGAGGACCTCCGACAGCTCCTCGCTGCTCATGGCCTCCAGTTCCTCGCTGGAATAACCTGCGACTTCCATATCCTGAGGATGATTCAGGTCATAGACCGGTGAACTGGCCATGGCCAGGATCTCACCGTTGTTGGGATCCATGACGATGGCTGCTACATTGGCCGCACCTGTCTCCTCCATAAACTGGGCAATATACTTTTCCGCGATCCTCTGGATACTGATATCGATGGTTGAGACCACTGTTTCGCCGTCCACAGCCTCCTGTGTGACCTTTTCCAGATCCACATCATCTGTCAGATAGCCGTATTTCCTGCCATTGATGCCGGAGAGCTCATCATTGTAATAATTCTCCAGACCCCACTGACCCACATTGTCAGAGGAGGTAAAGCCGATCACATCACAGGCCAGGGTTGAAAAGGGATACACTCTGTTGTAGCTCTCCTCAAACCAGATGCCCGAGCCGATGGCCTCGGCCGCCGCCTGATCCGCCTCATCCTCACTGGTCAGGAATTCGTCATAGGGCAGCTTTTCGTCATAGCTCATCTGACGCTTCAGAATGATATAGCGGCTGTCCGGCGAATCCTCGATCAGGGACCGCACCTCATCCTTATCCAGATCAAAGTAGGTATGCAGTGCATCCACCGCACACTCCACCGCATTGTCATTGGTGCTGTTATTGAGGACATAGGGATCCAGGATCAGGGTGTAGACCTTTTCACTGGTGGCCAGCACCGTGCCATTCCTGTCCGTAATATCTCCCCTGCGATAGGGCACTGTCTGTCCATCATAATTGAGCAGGGACAGGACCTTCTTTTCATAGGTCGTCCCCTCATTCACATAAATCTGTACCAGCCTCGCGACCAGCAAAATAAAGCATATAACAACAAAGAAGAACACAAGAATAAGCCTTCTTCTGTTCGTCTTTGAAAACCTTCTTAACTTTCTGCGGGCAGGACGGCGCTTTTGCTGCTGCGGCCGGCTGCCTCTTCTCACTCTTGTCTGATCTGCCATTTTATCTCTCACCTGAAATGCTGACCCTTTAACAATCTATCCTAACGGTCCGGGATGTCCTCGTACTGGCGAATATAATCGCCGGCGCTGCTGTCATAATAAATGATCTGACTCTCATCCGCATAGACCATGCCGAATTCTGTGGTGGCTTTCCTGTAGACCTCTTCCAGATCGATGGGGGTATTCATGCTCTCTGTCAGGGCATTATTGACCTCCAGGATCTCCGTCAGCTCCTCCTGCAGAGACGCGATCTGACTCTGGGTGGCTGTCACTCCCGCACTGGCGTGGAGATAACAGAAGCAGGAACCCAGGGTCATCACTGTGGCCCCGATCAGGAACAGCGTATATTTGAGATCATATGAGGAGACGCGCTTCTCATAGCGGACCGGCCTTTTCTGCTGCCGGGGCCTGCGTCTTCTCCTCTCCTCACGCTCGGGCTCTAATTGCCTGGCGGCACTGCCCTCTGTATAGTAAGCCATGGGCGCATACCTGCGGCCGCGGTCATCTCTTCTTCCATATTGAGTTGTACGGCCATAAGTATCCCTTGCCATATCTGTTCATATCCTTTCGTGGTCTCCGGTCACAGCCGGAGTCCCGGTCCTTCCGTCCTCTTTTCAAATACGCGCAGCTTCGCGCTCCTGGATCTGAGATTTTCCTCAAGCTCCTTTTCACCCGGCAGCACAGGCTTGCGGGTGATCACTCTCCCCTTGCTCTTCCTGCCGCAGACGCAGACGGGGAAGGACGGCGGACAGGTACAGGGTCTCTCTGCCGTGCTGTAGAGATTTTTGACGATGCGGTCCTCCAATGAATGGAAGGTAATGATACACAGCCGTCCGTCCTCATCCAGCAGATCGATCATGGCGTCGATGGAATCTCTCAGGACCTCCAGCTCCCGGTTGAGCTCGATGCGAATGGCCTGAAAGGTCTTCTTGGATGGGTGCCCGCCCCTGGCCCTGACCTTCATGGGGATGGCGGCCTTAATGGCCTCCGTCAGCTCAAAGGTGGTCTCAATGGGCTTACGCTCCCGGGCCATAACGATATGCTTGGCAATGTTTTTGGCGAACTTATCCTCTCCGTAATCCCGGATAATGCGGAAAAGCTCCATCTCCGAATAGTCATTGACGATATCTCTGGCGGTCAGAGTCTGACGCTGATCCATCCGCATGTCCAGCGGCACATCCTCCCGGTAGGTAAAGCCCCGCTCTGCCGTATCCAGCTGATAGGAGGATACGCCCAGATCCAGCACGATACCGTCCACATGGCTGATGCCAAGGTCCGCCAGCACCTGAGGCATCGCCTCATAATTGCTGCGCACGATGGTCACCCGGTCGCCAAACTCCGCCAGCCGCTCTCCTGCGGCCCGGATCGCGTCTCCGTCCTGATCGATGCCGATCAGCCGACCCTGCGGGCCCAGACGCTTCAGAATCTGATAGGAATGACCGCCCCCACCCAGGGTGCCGTCCACATAGATCCCGTCTTCTTTGATATTTAATGCCTCTATGGTCTCATCAAGCAGCACAGAGTAATGATTAAATTCCATGATCTGCTCCTATATCCTGATGCCCAGTGAAGACATATGGGCTGCAACTGCGTCCATATCCTCCTCATCCAGATCACTCTCAGCCTCCCAGCGGGCCAGGCTCCACACCTCGATGCGGGTATCCATACCCACCAGGACCACGTCCTTCTCAATGTCGGCGTACTTTCGCAAAGGGGCCGGGATCAGGATACGTCCCTGTTTGTCAAACTCACACTCAGCGGCACCGGACAGGAAGAAGCGCTTGAACTGGCGGCTCTCCTTGTCAATGGTCGACAGATCACGGAGCTTTAAGGTAAAGTCCTCCCACTCCTGTAAGGGATGGATCCAAAGGCACTTGTCAAGACCCTTGGAGATAATAAAATGATCACCCAAATCATCGCGAAACTTCAATGGAATGATCACTCTTCCCTTTGTATCAATTGTATGATAATACTCGCTGATAAAACCCTGCATGCTGCCGTTACCTGAAAACTGTCCAATCAAAGGCTCATGGGCGGAAAGCGTCTCCACAATCCTCCACATTTCACCACTTTTTACCACTGATAGGATAATTCTATAACATTTTTAACAATATAGCAATAGAAAATATAAAAAACCTCCGCACGTCTACTCACGTGCGGAGGTTTTATTCGTCTGACGCAGTGCACAGCACCCTGTCAGGCACAGCCATCGTAAAAAAATGATGCAAAGCCAGCGGTTTGCAGCTTTGTCTTATAAGACACCGGGCAGCACCCCATGGGTTCTGTGTGGTTTCATCCGGCACAGCCTTTGCGGCCGCGGCGGCCTTTCTCCTGCCCAGAATGATGAGGATGACGGCCAGGACGACCAGACAGGCCGACAGGGCTCTCGATACCGGATAGCCGATGACAGGCAGCAGGAGCTGGTCTGTCCTCAGGCCCTCGATCATGAAACGGCCGATGCCGTAGCCCAGCAGATAAAGCAGGAGAACCTCTCCGTCAAACTTTTTATGCTTTGTGTAAAGCAGCAGGATGATCAGGACCATCAGGTTCCAGAGAGATTCATATAAAAAGGTCGGGTGGACCTGAATATACTGGACACCATCCACCATCACTGCCTTCTGCAGCAGCTCCGGTGTGGTATAAGCAGCCTCATCGACCCGGATCTGCATGGCCAGCAGGCCGTCCGTGTAGCTGCCGAAGGCCTCCCTGTTAAAAAAATTACCCCAGCGGCCGATGATCTGACCGGTGATCAGACCCACAATGGCCGTATCAAAGACCAGCAGCGGGTTGACCTTTTTGAGTTTGGAATAGGTAAAGGCCGTGATGACGGCCGCAATGACGCCGCCGTAGATGGCCAGGCCTCCGGCCCGCAGATTAAAGATCTGCAGGAGATTCTGACTGTAGTAATCCCACTCAAAGACGACATAATAGATCCGGGCGCCGATGACACCGAAGACGATGCCGTAGAGGGCAAAATCATAATACATCTCAGTGCTCTGGCCGGTGGCCCGGGCCTGCCGGACGGCCATCAGGATGCCGCAGAGCATGCCCAGGCCCACGATAATGCCGTAATAGGCGATGGGAAAACCAAAGATGGTCACGCTCTTGCCCAGATGCTGGATCGTGATCCCCAGATGGGGAAAAATAATGCTTGGAGCGTCCATGGACTCACCTCATTTCAGTGCGGGTCATCCTAGACATTGAAGAGGAACTCGATGATATCGCCGTCGGCCACGACATATTCCTTGCCCTCAGAGCGGTACAGACCTCTGGCCTTAACCTCGCTCATCTTGCCGCCGCATTCCATCAGGGTGTCAAAGGCACAGACCTGGGCACGGATAAAGCCTCTCTCAAAATCGGAATGGATCTTGCCGGCCGCCTGAGGTGCTCTGGTGCCCTTCTTAATAGTCCAGGCGCGGCACTCCTTTTTGCCGTCGGTCAGGAAGGAGATCAGACCCAGCAGGGAATAGCTGGCCTTGATCAGCTTGTCAAGACCGGACTCACTAAGGCCCAGGTCCTCCATAAACTCGGCTCTCTCCTCCGCATCCAGCTCTGACAGCTCCTCCTCGGTCTTGGCACAGATGGGGATGACCTCCGCCCCTTCCTGATCGGCCTTGGATTTAACGATCTGATAATATTCGTTGGATTCGGGATCGGCCACACCGTCATCATCCATGTTGCAGGCATAGATAATGGGCTTCATGGACAGCAGTCCCAGCTCCTTTAAGGCGTGCTGCTGGGCTTCATCCTTCTCATCGAAGGCAAAGGTCCTGGCGCTCAGGCCCTGCTCCAGATGGGCGATCAGCGGCTCCAGCCAGGCTACCTCGGCCTTGGCATCCTTATTGCCGCCCTTGGCCGTCTTGATGATACGGTTCAGGCGGTTCTGGGCCATCTCCATATCGGAAAGGATCAGCTCCAGGTCAATACACTCAATATCTCCGGCCGGATCTACCGCTGCCGGCTTGGTGGCGTCCTCTACGACATGGATGATGTTGTCATTATCAAAGCAGCGGACCACATGGATGATGGCATCGCACTCGCGGATATGCCCCAGGAACTTGTTGCCCAGGCCCGCGCCCTGGGAAGCACCCTTGACCAGGCCTGCGATATCGGTAAACTCCACCACCGCGGGGGTCTTCTTATCCGGCTCCCAGATCTCGCAGAGCTTATCCAGACGCTCATCCGGCACCGCCACGATGCCGGTATTGGGCTCAATGGTACAGAAAGGGTAATTGGCAGCCTGGGCATTGGCTGTGCCCGTAATAGCATTAAATAAAGTACTCTTGCCTACATTCGGCAGGCCGACGATTCCTAGTTTCATAATATATTTTTCTCCTTTGAAAACCTTTATTTTACGGGCTTTCTGAAGCTTTGCTTTCGACCGAGTGCCACATCGAGTGCCACGGCCTTAAACTACATTCAAAGCATCAGCCACAAGGTCTATTTCTTTGTGTTTTTCGTCCTCCGTAACATGGACGTATAAATTCATGGTGATTCCGATATTGGAGTGTCCCAATATCTTCTGAAGTGTCTTAGGCATCATCCCGGCTTCAATGCATCTGGTTGCAAATGTATGTCTTAATACATGCATCGAAAAGCGCTTAATGCCTACCTTGTCGCAAATCTTAAACAGTGCCGTATCATAGGTGCTGTTCTTTACCGGCTCTCCCTTTCTGCAAAGGAATACCTGATCTGCCCACTCCAGGTTAATCACCTTTATCTTGCTGTTCTTCTCCTTCTGAGCCTTAAGGATCCTAATCGCTTCATCCGTCAGCGGAATGGTTCTGTAGCCCGACTTACTCTTTGGTGGGCCCACTCTCCACTCACCGACCTTATAGCGAAACTCCATCGTTCTTGAGATCGTTATGGTCTTATTCTCAAAATCAATGTCATCCCACTTAAGACCTACCAGCTCTCCTGTACGAAGACCTGTCTGCAAAATAAACCTAAACTGATTCTCATAGCTCTGACCCTTAGCTCCCTCAAGGAACTGCTTCTGTACATCAATGGTGAGGGCTTCCTTCTTGTCGGAAGGCTGTCCCATATCACTCTTCACTGACTTCTTGCAGGGATTATTGATGATGACATCGTTCTCCTTGGCAAAGTCCAGCATATTGTAGAGTGTAATTCTTGTCTGGTATATGGTAGAGGTCCTGTATCCTTCTTCAGCCATGTCTGAGAAAATCTTCTGACAGTGAATCGGCTTCACATCCGTCAGGAGCTTGTTACCAATCACCTTCTTAATATTTCTCTCATAGCGTTCCGAGTAGTTTCTGACGGTATTAGGTCTCACCGTCTTCTTCTTGATACTGATCCAGTACTCAAACCAGGCATCCACCAGCATGTCAGTCGCCTGATCCAGGTCACTATGTTCATCTATATAGGTTGCATCTGCAATCCATTGTCTTACTTCCTGTAACTTCTTTGAGCGTTTTGACTTTCTCTTACCGAACTTATCAACGAATCTGGCACAATAGGTACCATTAGGCTGCTGATAAATTCCTTCACCGAGCTCTTTACCTCTCAAATCTTTACCCATTTATTGACTCCTTTCTGCCAAAAAGAAGCCCTAAATTAGCAAATATAAATTATAGCACTAAAGGGCCTCAATTTCAATGGAAATCTGTACATAGTCACATAGCCATGCACAGGCCATCCGGAAAACTACAGTTCAATGCTTTCCGAAATAAACTTTTCAAATTCCTTGCGCTTTACCAGCTTCTTATTGCCCACATAAAGGACAAATGGACACCTGGGCATGCGCAAGAGGCTCTCTAAGCGATTTATGCCTATGTTGGAGTACTCGGCAGCTTCCTTGATGGTAAGAGTCACCTTAAGATGGATAGGAACCTTCTCCGGATCTGTTTTCCTGTTATCTGCTATTACCTGCATATCTTCTACCTCCAGAAATAATTTTGTCTTTCTAAAGGTCTTGGTTCCCGGAGAGGGGCTTTTCCGATTTTGCGTGAAAATTTATGAGGTTTTATGGGGATATAATAAAAAACAAGGTGGGGATTGCTCCTCACCCTGTCTTTATAGGCGCTTGTTAAAGTTAAAAATTATTCGTCTTCTTCATCTTCCTCATCGTCGTCATTCTCATCGCTAGATTCGATGGTAGACTCCAGTTCTTCTCTCAAGTCAGGATCATATTCCTCAGCCATGTCCAAGATTCTATCCAAAGCATCTCCTGAGATACCGTAAGCCTGAAAATCTTTTATCACTTCTTCAAAATCTTCGTCCTCGGCATCTTCCATTCCTTCCTCCATCTTCTCCCAGAAATCTTCTGCCAAATCTTCATTATCAAGAAGCATCTTCAACGCAGTTCCTACGAAATCATATGTCTTTGTATTTTCTGCGTCTAACTTTTCAGAACTTATTTCATAATTAACAACATCTGCGCAATGTTCATCGCACCACTCATAGGCAATAACACCTTCGTACTTAATTTCCGGATATTGAGCCTTCAGCTGTTTTAGGGTATTCTCAAGTGCTTCAAGTCCATACTGATTGTCCGCGCGAGCTCCATCATTCATAGAAAGATAAAGCGGTGCAACCGAGATAAGGAGCCTGTCCTTTTCTTTAGAAACTGTTGCAGGTACTTCAATTTCTTCCTCTTTCTCCTCGCAGGCCACACCATACTCTTCCTCAGCAGCATCCATGGCTCCATTCCAAGCCGTTTCAAAGCTTTCCTCGAAAGATGAAGCAATCTCATCAAGCTTATCAGCCGGGCCATAGATATACACGCCAGAGAATCCTTCTACATAAGCCGCTACAATAATGTCATTCAGTGTCATTTTCTAATCCTCCTTTTTGTCTTGTTTCCTTAGGAAACGCACTATTCAAAATAAATACGATTTTTTATGCGAGTATTAATAATCCTTTTTCTTACCACATGAAGTACACTTTGTAGAAAACAGCCCCTTCTTAAATGCTCCGCCGCAATATTGGCATACGCCCTGCATTCTTCTGTCTTCATGAAGTTTTTCTTCTTCTCTGCGCTTTCGCTCTGCTTCTTCCGCCTCTAGCCTCTTTCTCTCTTCCTCTTTAATTTTCTCATCCATAATCTTGTTATAACTATTAAAAATTCGAATATTATCAGGAACCTTCGAGAAGGAATCATGGTTGTATGTATGAATATTCCCATCTTCCGTCAAAACATATATAGTTCTAAGCGCATTCGTCATAAAAATAACGTTTGACTCTTTAATCTTTGGCGCACGATTTTCACCACCTCCACCAACAGTTCCATCAACATAAAGAGCATATGCTTGCCCACCGCAGATCATAAACTGAACAATGCCCTTATTAGGATCGAGGCCCGATGTAGAAACTTTACCTGCACTTACAATTTTTCCATCTTTTGTTAAACCTACTGCCGCATCACCCCCTGCAGCTATCATTTCCATATTAGTCCATTTTGTGACCCCTTTAACCTTGCAATAATCGCTGGTACATGCAAGCACTACGGTTCCATTTGATTTTAAACCCATTGAGAAATTGTGGCTACATGCTATGGCAATAATATCGTTCCAACCACCCACATCGCTTTGCCCATCATATCCATATCCTGTATTCCATTTTATGGAGTTAGCCACACAGGTTCCATCGTTCTTTAAACCAACAACTTGATGATCGCCGGCTGCAATAGCTACAAT
>R11__coassemble_1399_pt1 | contig 13664 bp, 11 predicted proteins | sample R11__metabat2_low_PE_030 | metagenome-assembled genome bin R11 | reverse complement strand
GTCATCAGTGTCAATGAGACGGCCAGAACCATCTATCCGCAGCTGCGGACCGGGGAAAAATGCTATAAATGCCTGCTGGGCGGGGATGCGCCCTGCGGACCCTGTCCGGTCGCGGCCGGCCGCCGGGGGCCTCATACCTATGTGGACCCGATCAGGGGCATCATGGAGACGGTGGACGCGGTAGAGCTGGAGCTGGAGGGGCACGGCACCTGCTATTCCATGATCTTTTCCACCGTAGGCAATGAGGCGGAGTTTGCCGCCACCCTGCCTACCTCCTCCGATGATCTGAGAAAGCTGGCCCTGATCAAGGCACTGACCGTAGACTATTACGATGTCTTTTCCGTGGATTTGGAGGAGGATGTCGCTGTCCTCTACCGCCACGATGGCCGGAATGTGGACTCCGGTTCTATCTATCAGCAGCGCCCTGTCTACTCACAGGCTCTGGAAAATTATGTGGTTCATTATGTCCATCCCGAGGATCAGGACATGGTGCGGCATTTCTGCAGCATCGCCCGGATGAAGGAGGTCCTTCACAAGGAGGAGACGGCTGTCGTCCACTACCGGGTCCTTTTAGGGGGCCGGCTCCGCTATTTTTACCGCAAGATCGTACGGATCGGGGAGGCCGAAAACTACTCCCACGTAGTCATCGGTGTGGGCTGTGAGGATGACGAGATCCGCCTGATGCAGGAGCATGACCGGCTGCAAAAGGATCTGTCCATCGTGGAGTATGATTCTCTGACAGGCTTGCTGACCCGGGAAGCCTTTCATCTGCGGTCTCCCGGCATCATGGCGGCCCATCCGGACGCCCGCTATGACTTCTGTATCCTCAAAATTGAAAATCTGGGACTCATCAATCACCAGTACGGCCGCCCCTCCGGCGACCGCCTGCTGCGCCTGATCGGCCGTCTGCTGAAGCTGCGCAAAGACGATACGAACTGCATCGCCTATTGCAGGGATGGTACCTTTGTCTCTGTCACGATGAATACGCCCAGTGATATCCGCTATGACCTGATCCAGGGCTTCAAGCAGGAGATTCTGCACTACAGCAGTGTCAAGGATCTGTCCCTGAAATGGGCTATCTGGAAGCGGATCCCACAGGATATTTCCATCGAGGAGGTCCATGCCAGGACCCAGTTTGCCCTCAATACCATCCTGGCCGATATCCACCGGGATTATGTGGAATTTGATCAGGCCATGATCGACCGCATGGACTGGGAAAACACCGTGCTGACCGGCTTTGAGGATGCCCTCGGCCGGGGCGAGTTTAAGGCCTGGTACCAACCCAAATATGCCATCTCTACCGGCAGAATCGTCGGTGCCGAGGCCCTGGTCCGCTGGTTCCGGCCGGACGGCAGCATGATCTCACCGGACCGCTATATCCCCATCCTGGAAAACCGCCAGCTGATCAACCGCCTGGACGAAAACATCTTCCGTCAGGTCTGTCAGTTCCAGCAGCGGCTTGCGGGACTGGGCTTTGAGGGTCTGCCCATCTCCGTCAATCTGTCCAGAGCCAGCCTTTTCACCCGGGATGTGGCCGCCACCTATGCCAGGATCGCCGATAGCTATCAGGTCCTGCCATCGGTCATCCCCATAGAGATTACGGAAAGTGCTGCCGTGCGCTCCGCCTCCATCAGGGAATTTGCCACGGATCTGATCGACAGAGGCTTTGCCCTCCATATGGATGATTTCGGCTCCGGCTACTCCTCCCTGGCCAGCCTCCAGACCATCCCCTTTGAGGCCATCAAGCTGGACAAGACCCTGATCGATTTCATCGGCCGGGCCAGCGGCGAAAATCTCCTCAAGCATACCATCGCCTTTGCCAAAGAAAGCGGCAAGACCGTGGTGGCCGAGGGTGTGGAAAATCTGGAGCAGTATATGTTCCTGAAATTCGCCGGCTGTGATATCATCCAGGGCTTCTATTTTTCCAGGCCTGTGGACGGGGAGACCTTCCTTCGTATGCTGCGGGAGGATAAGCCATCGTAAGACAGACATAAGACCACCGGTACCGGTCTCCCTGCGGGGCAGGATCCGAGATCTCCCGCACGGTGATCGCATAGGGCCGCCTTGCGCAGCTCGTACTGGGTGCCAAGGCAGGATCCGCGATCTCCCGCACGGTGATTGCAGAGGAGGCGGCTCTGGCCCCCCTGCCCGATGATGCGATAGATCACACATAACGCAAAAGGTTCCCCCGGAGGGGCGGCTGACCGCCGTTCCTTCAGGGGAACCTTTTTTCACATACGCATCCTCAGAGAGCACTTATCTCAGTCGGAAATTGCACTCCCATTGAGACAAACTACAGGATGCTGCTTAAGAAGCTCTTCAGTCTCGGGTTTTTCGGGTTGGCGAAGAACTCGGCCGGCGCCGCTTCCTCCTGGATGACACCCTCATCGATGAAGATGACTCTATCAGAGACCTCTCTGGCAAAGCCCATCTCATGGGTGACGACCACCATGGTCATGCCGGCATTGGCCAGCTCCTTCATAACATTTAAGACCTCGCCGACCATCTCAGGGTCCAGAGCGGAGGTGGGCTCATCAAAGAGCAGGATATCCGGATCCATAGCCAGGGCTCTGGCGATGGCGACTCTCTGGCGCTGACCGCCGGACAGACGGACCGGGTACTCCGGTGCCTTATCCTTGAGACCGACTCTCTCCAGGAGACTCATGGCCCGCTTCTCAGCCTCGGCCTTGCTCTGCTTTCTGACAAAGATGGGGGCGACGGTGATATTGTCCAGGATGGTCATGTTGCTGAAAAGATTGAAATTCTGGAAGACCATGCCGATCCGCTCACGGACCTTGTCGATATTGACCTTGGGATCATTGATCCGGGTGCCTTCGAAAATAATGTCGCCGGCGGTCGGTGTTTCCAGCAGATTCAGACAGCGGATAAAGGTACTCTTACCGGAGCCGGAGGGACCGATGACGGAGATTACCTCACCCTTATGGATATCGATATCAATGCCTCTGAGGACCTGCAGCTGGCCGAAATGCTTTTCCAGGCCGCGGACAGTCAGCATAACCTCTTCTGATTTAACGTGAGACACTCGCGTTCATCCTCCTCTCTATGTAGGACACCAGCTTGGACAGCGGGAAGACCATGATAAAGTAAATAATAGCGGCGATGACATAAGGCTCCAGGGTCCGGTAGGAAATGGAGACAACATCCTTGGCACAGAACATCAGCTCACTGATACCGACCAGGGAGACGATGGAGGTCTCCTTGATGATGGAGACGAACTCGTTCATCAGGGCCGGCAGGATATTCCTGAAGGCCTGAGGCAGGACGACCTTGCGGGTGGCCAGGCCGTGGGGCATGCCCAGACTCCTGGCAGCCTCGATCTGACCGGCATCCACGGCATTGATACCGCTTCGCACGATCTCAGCTACATAGGCCGAGCTGTTGAGGACCAGCACCAGCAGGCCCCAGAAAAAGCTGTTGAAATCCTTCATGATGGGCAGATTGACCTTGATGCCGAAGGCGGCCGCACCGAAATAGACCACCATGACCTGTACCATCAGCGGTGTGGAACGGAAAACTTCGATATAAGCACTGATAACCCACTTAAGCGGCTTGATCTTTGACATCTTGCCCAGGGCAAAGATCGTGCCCAGGATGGTGCTTAAAAGGACGGTGATCAGGGCCAGCACCAGGGCCATGCCCGCGCCGCCCAGGAAATGACTGCAGTATTTTGTGAAGAGACTCCACATCCTGCCAAGGGAAAACAGATCCATAGATGATGCTCCTTTTTGAAAAAGGGGCACGGTCCTCCGGGCCTTCCGGAGGGCCGTGCCCCGTCAGCTGCGATATTGCAAAGGGGAGATTACTCCTCTTCCTCTGTCAGAGACAGCTGGATCTCAACTGCCTCATCATACCAGGCCTGCATGGAACCGTCGTCGATGTACTTCTGGATAAGCTCATTGAGGTACTCGGCCAGATCATCATTGCCCTTCATACATGCGGCGCAGTTAGCGGCCTCGTCGCCCTCCAGCATCGGTACGACGAAAGCGGTCTCCAGATCTTCATTCTGGTAAGCGTATGCATAAGCGTTATCATAATCCATGATGGCCAGATCGATGTTGCCGGCCTTCAGATCCATAACGACATTGGGAACGGTCTCCAGATAACGGCCGCTGTTGTCCGGCCACAGAGTCTCAGCGACGGTCTGCTGATAGCTGCCCTTCTGAGCGCCCAGCATGACATCAGCGCCAACGCTGTCTACATCTGTGTAGATCTCAGCATCGCCGACACGGCACAGAGACATCTGACCATTGGAGAAATAGGACTGAGTAAATGTAAAGGCTTCCTGACGCTCAGCGGTCGGGGTCAGGGCTGCGAAAGCGCAGTCGTCAAGACCGGCCTGGACACTTGGCAGGACGGAATCGAAAGCCATATCGTCGATGACACACTCAACACCCATCTCCTCAGCGATGGCGTTGACCAGTGAAACCTCCAGGCCGACCAGGTTGCCATCGGCATCCTTGAAGGCATAGGGGGCAAAGGTCGCCTCGGTAGCGATGCGCAGCTCACCGCGCTCCTGAATAGCGGCTACGCTATGGTATGCCGGATCTGTGGAAGCGGCATCGGCGCCGGTGCTGACATCGTCAGCAGCCTCAGTCTCATCGGCTGTGGTGGTAGTCGTGGTGGTAGTGGCAGCAGATGAGCTGCCGCAGGCGGCCAGACCCAGCATCATGGATGCGGCTGCGCCGAGTGCGATGATCTTTTTAAGATTCTTTTTCATGGTAAAGCTCCTCCTCATTTGCGCAGACCGACACCCTCAGGCGGCTGTCTGCAATCTATAATAACCCATTTTAAACACGGAATTTCAGATTGTCAACTATGTTATGCAGTCCATTTTCCCTATCCATACGGTTTGTTTCCCCTGTATTCTGTACCGTCCGTCTGTGCCTGCCGGCCGGACGAGAGGCCCACTTCTGAAAATTACGGGCCTAATTCCGACGGCAGGGACGGCAAAGACGGCAGCTCCCACTACTCCGAAATCCCCAGCTGCGCCTGTGCAGGCATCGGACGGGCCAAATATCCGGGCTTTCTTGACTTTTATACCCCGCTCTGCTAGAATAAATACCAGTGAAATTTCAGAAATACGCCGCATCCATCACGAGGTGGTATGCAAGAAAAGGTGTTCGAGACCAGGCTGCACGTGTGCCCGCATTCCGCAGGCAAAAGGCCCGGTTTCGGGCACCTTTTGCTTTAAATGGCGCTTCCGGCATTTCCGCCGGAGGCATGACCGATTTTCCAGAAAGGAGGGGCTTATGGCTATTAAGCGCAGTCAGCTGTCCGCCATGGGCATCCATTATCTCTACTATCCGCTGGACTACATGCTGGACGCCCAGGCCGCGGCCGGTTTTCAGACCATCGAGCTGGTGGGCATGGCGCCCCACTTCCTCATGGACCACACCGGTTTTCAGGATCCGGAGCCTGTCCGCCGCAAGGCTGAGGCGCGGGGGCTGCAGATTGGCTGCTTTACGCCGGAATGCGCCGTCTACCACTATCTCATGTGTGCCCCGGACCCGGGCTTCCACGAGCGGAGCCTGGAATATTTCAAACGAGGTCTGGAAGCAGCCTCCCGGCTGGGCGCCGGTAAGCTGCTGACCAACTGCATCGGCGGTCTGCGGGATGAGCCCTATGAGCGAATCTACGACCGGGCCGTCCAGAGTCTTCGCATCCTGGGGCCGGTGGCCGCGGATTACGGCGTGACCATCGCCGTAGAGACCGTCCGGCCGGAGGAGAGTCCCTGCATTATTACCCTGCCGGAACTTAAGCGGCTCCTGGCGGATGTGGATCATCCCCATGTGAAGGCCGGCCTTGATACCATCGCCATGGGCGTGGCCGGGGAAAGCCCTGAGCAGTGGTTTGAGACCCTGGGCAGTGATATCGTCCATACCCACTTCGTGGACGGCCGTCCCTACGGTCATCTGGTCTGGGGCGACGGACTCTATCCTCTGGGCCGCTATCTGGACGTCCTCACACAGTACGGCTATCAGGGCCTGATCAGCCAGGAGATCACGGATTTCCGCTACTATGAGGACCCGGCCGCAGCCGACGCCCGCTGCTTTGCCGCTTTTGAACCCTATCTGGAGCCCGAGGACGCCAATCCCGCCGCCCCATCCGTCCGTCGGCCCCTTGCGGATGCGCAGACTTCCATCCCGGAGGTGAATGACCATGACTAATGCGGCTTATCCGTCCATCGAGCGCCGGCAGGTAGCCGGCATGAATATCCACTACCTGAACTATTCCCTGGACTATTTTCTGGATGCCCAGGCACGCCTGGGCTTTGAGACCATCGAGCTCTGGGCCGGAGTTCCCCATGTCTGGATCGATCATCTGGACTTCTACGATGCCGATGTCATTCGGCGCAAAATCAGAGATCACCATCTCACCCTCTGCTGCCTGACACCGGAGAACTGTCTCTACCCCTATCAGGTAGCCGCAAAGGAGCCGGACCACATCGCCCGCAGCTTTGCCTATTTCCGCAACGGCCTGCGGATGGCGGCGGAGCTTGGCAGTCCCCTCATGGAGATCAATTCCGGCTGGGGATATCTGAATGAGTCCCGGGAGGAGGGCCTTAAGCGCAGCGCCGAGATGCTGGCCCGCCTGGCCGAAGAGGCCGGCCGGCTGGGAGTCACCCTGGTCATGGAATCCCTCCGTCCGGAGGAGAGCCGCCTGGTCACAAATCTTACTCAGACCCGGGAGATGCTGGCTCTGGTTAATAGTCCTCACCTGAAGCCCATGGCCGACCTGTGCGCCGTCAGTGTAGCCGGGGAGACCCTGACCGACTGGTTTAAAGCCTTCGGCAGTGATCTGATCCATATGCATTTCATCGACGGAGACCCTTATGGCCACTATATCTGGGGCGACGGTCATCACCACCTGGGCCGGGAGATCGAGGTCCTGAACCGCTTCGGCTATCAGGGCTGCCTGGGCCAGGAGATCACCGACGGCCGGTACTATGACGATCCCGTCCGGGCCGACCTGCGCAATATGCGCAATTTCGAGCGCTACATCCGCCCGTCAAAGGACTGAAACAACAACGCTGGCAAAACTGACAAAGCTAACGAAGCTAACAACACTAACAAGGCTAACAACACTAACGAAGCTGATCATTCATACACTAAAGACAGGAGATATATACCATGAACGCAAAGGAAGTTATCGCAAAAGTACTGACAAACTGCGGGCAGATCCGCCAGGTCTACTGGGCGGCCTGCGGCGGCAGCCTGGTGGATCTTTATCCGGGCCACTGCCTGATCCAGAGGGAATCCGCTCTGGTGGAATCCGGCCTCTATCCGGCAAAGGAGTTTCTGCTGACCGCCCCTAAGAAGCTGGGCAAAAATTCTCTGGTCATCCTCTGCTCCCACTCCGGCGGCACAAAGGAGACCCTGGACGCGGCAGATCTGGCCCTGTCCCGGGGAGCACAGGTCATTATGATGACCAACCGCCCCGGCAGTCCGGCAGACTCTGACCGCTGGATTACCTGGGTCTACCCCTGGGCCGACGGAGAGCCTACCCGCAACATTCCTTCCGGCATCACCCTCTCCCTGGCCGCTGAGGTGGTGGCCGCCCAGGAGGATTTCCCGGCTTATGAGGCGCTGATGACCGGCATCGACCGCATGGATGCCATTGTCGCCAATGCCAAGGTAAAGGTCCGGGCCGAGCTCTGTGACCGCTTTGCCGCTCTCTGCAAGGATCACCCCTTCCTCTATATCCTGGGCAGCGGCGCCGCCTTCTCCCAGACTTATGGCTTCGCCATCTGCAGTCTGATGGAGATGCAGTGGCAGAGCTGCGCCTATATCCACAGCGGTGAATATTTCCACGGTCCCTTCGAGGTCACCGAAAACGGCGTCTTCTACTTCCTGCAGAAGAGCTCCGGTGTCTGCAGGCCCATGGATCAGCGAGCCGAAGATTTCCTGACCGGCCATACCGACACCCTCATGATCCTGGATGCCCTGGCGTACGGCATGGATGCTATCGATCCGGCGGTCCGGGATTACCTGGATCCGGTCCTCTTCTATGCCATGAACTGCGAGCTGCGCTCCGCCAGAGGCCGGCTCTTTGACCATGACGTGGATCTGCGCCGCTACATGGGCAAGGTTCCCTATTGATCGGGGAGGCTGCCCATGAAGTATGATATTTCCGTCATCGGCTTCGGCGATAATGTCGTCGATAAGTATGACAGCGACAAAATCATGTATCCCGGCGGCAACGCGGCCAATTTCGCCGTCTATGCCCGCCGCTTCGGAGCCCGCCGCAGCGCCTACATGGGCATCTTCGGAAGTGACAGGGCCGGCGAGCATGTCATCGCCAGTCTGGAGGCTGAGGGCGTCGAGCTTTTCAAATGCCGTCAGCTGATCGGCGAGAACGGCTGGTCCCGCAATCAGGTCATCGACGGAGACCGGGTCTTTATGGACTGCAATGAGGGCGGCATCCGGGGCGATGCCCGCTATGCCCTGGACCGCTTCGACCTGGCCTATCTCAGGGGCTTTGACCTGGTCCACAGCGGCAACTACTGCTTCACGGAGCGGGAGCTTCCCAAAATCAGGCGGGCCGGCATCCCCATCAGCTTTGACTTTTCCGATGATTCCCCGGACAGCTACATCGAGGCCATCGCCCCCTATGTGGACTATGCCTTCCTGTCCGCCGGCGATCAGAGCGAGGCAGCGATTCGGGATCTGCTTAAAAGGATCGGCCGGATGGGTCCGCAGATCGTCTGCGCCTCCAGAGGCGCCGCAGGATCCATGGTCTGGGACGGACAGCGCTTTTACGACCAGCCGGCCCTGCCGGTGGCCCATATGGCCGATACCATGGGCGCCGGAGACAGTCTGCTGACCGCCTTCATGGTAGGTTACCTGGCGGCCGTCAAGGCCGGGCAGCCCGGGGAAACCGCCATCCGGGGCGCTTTGGCCGAAGCCGCGGCCTTTGCCTCCGAGGTCTGCGGTATGCACGGGGCCTGGGGCCATGGTGTTGCCTATGAAGACTAAAGCCTCCCCCCGTCTGGCAGCTGTCGGCTTCTGCTGCGCGGACATTTATGAAAATCTGGATCTCTGGTACCCCACCGGCAACGGCATCGACTGGGGTATCCACCTGAGCCGTATGGGCTATCCGGTCAGCGCCGTCAGCGTGGTGGGCACGGATGCCTATGGCGAAGGTATGAAAAAAGCGCTGAGCGAGGAAGGCCTGGACATCTCCCACCTGCGCACGGAGCCCGGCAGCACCTGCGTCACCCGCATGGAGCTCCGAAACGGCACCGACCGGGTCCACCTGGCATCTGTGGACGGGGTCATGGAGGGCTATGCCCTGACCGAAGAGGAGCTGGCCTTTACGGCCGGTCATGACCTGATCCACACGGACCTTTTCGGCTGTGTCCTCTCCCACCTGCCGGCCTGGCGGGCCGGAGGCAGCCGGATCGTCATGGACTTTTCCATCTACAGTGCCGACCCGGACTACCACTGCGAGACCCTTTTCCCCCATGTGGACTATGTCTTTTTCTCGGCGGACGGTCTGGACAGGGACCTGCGGACATGGATGAAGGAGATCAAGGGCTATGGTCCCCGCCTGGTCACTGCCACCATGGGCGAGGCCGGAAGCCTTTGCTATGACGGCCAGCGTTTTTACGAATGCGGGGCCGTCAAGGCTGAAAAGGTGGTCAACACCGTCGGCGCCGGAGACAGCTATATTGCCGGCTTTACCGCCGGCCTGCTGCAGGGCCTTTCCATTCCCGAATGTATGCACAAGGGTGCCGCCCTGGCCGCGGAAATGGTAGGCCGTTTTAAGCCCTACTGATTCTGTACAGCAGGTGTTTCGAGGGAAATCTGCCCCCGCGCAGCAGGCGTTTCGAGGGAAATCGGATCCCGCGCAGCAGGCGTTTCGAGGGAATTCCCACCGAAGAGCAATGGTTTCCGCTGTGAATTAAGAGAGAAGGCCCCACCCGAAGGCGTGGGCTTTGCTATAAAAGAGGAGTATAAAAATGGTTATTGATATGCATGTGCATCCGATCTTCTACAAGGATATCTGTGATGACAAAGAAGTGCTGGAATACCGCAAGGATCATTTCGGGGTCTGGAAGCAGGGCCCTATGAACTGGGATGAGGCCTTTGTAGAGATGGATTTCGGCGGCATTGACAAGGAAGTCCTGCTGCCTCTGGATATCACCACTACCGAGGGCGGCTATATCGTCACCAATGAGGAGGTGGCCCGCCTCATGCAGACCAGGCCGGACCGGATCATCGGCTTTGCCAGCGTCGATCCCCACCGCCCGGATGCCGCCGCCGTCCTGGAGCATGCCTTTAAGGATCTGGGCCTTCTGGGCCTCAAGCTGAATCCTTCCAAGCAGAAATTTTATCCCACGGATGAGATCATGGAGCCCATCTACCGGCTCTGTGAGCAGTATGACCGGCCTATTATCTTCCACGCCGGCACCTCCTGGGAGCCGGATACGCCGGCCCGCTTCTCTCATCCCCTGGCCTTTGAGGAGGTCTTCATCCGCCACCCGAAGCTGCGCTGCTGCCTGGCCCATTTTGCCTGGCCCTGGGTCCGGGAGATGGTCATGCTGATGATTAAATATCCCAATGTCTACACCGACACCTCCGTCCTCTACCTGGATTCCCCGGAGGAGTCTATGATGCGGCTCTTCACCGTGGATATGGGGGAGCACTGGTACGAGCGGGGCTTCGGCCACCAGGTCATGTTCGCCTCTAACACCCCCCGCTTCAGAGCCTTTAAGATCAAGCGGGCTCTGGACAAGGTGCCCATGCGGCCTGAGGCCCGCGAGGCCCTCTACGGCGGCAATGCGCTGCGATTTATTTACGGGGAGGAGGCATAAAAATGGTCGTATTAAAGGAGATCCACCACCTCAGCACCAAGGCTGAGCAATATATCAACATCACCGAGGAGGTCCTGGCCCTGGTCCGTGAAAGCGGCATCCGGGACGGTATTGCCATCATCCTGACCGCCCATACCACCACCGGTATCCTGGTCAATGAGGCCCTGCCCTGCGTGGAGTCCGACATCAGCGACACCCTGGAGCGGATCGCACCCTTGGACGCACCCTATGCCCACGCCCATTTCCTGCCGGACTACGGCGCCACGGGCAATAATTCCCAGGGACACTTAAAGAGCATGATCACCGGCAACCACTGCGTCTTCCCGGTCATCGACGGAGAGATGGTCCGGGGCGGCGCTCAGGAGATCTATCTGGCGGAATTTGACGGACCTCAGGCCCGCCGGGTCTATGTGGAGATTATGGGGGAGGCCTGATCGGAGCCTTGTTTTCGGGATAGATCAAAGGCCCCTTATTGCCGATGATACTCCCGGAGCATTGACTGTGACAGTGTCTGAAAAGGAGAGGAGAATCCAATGAGTTTTCTTAAAAGTATGTTCGGTACGGAGCAGCCTGTTATCGGTCTGATTCATCTCCATGCCCTGCCGGGAGACCCCTTCTACCGGGGCGAAGGCATGACCGCTGTTATCGATGCGGCCGGGCAGGATCTGGAAGCCCTGCAGGCCGGCGGCATCGACGGCGTGCTTTTTACCAATGAGTTCAGCCTGCCCTATGAGCAGCGGGTCTCTCCCGTGACCCTGGCCGCCATGGGCATGGTCATCGGCGCCCTGAGGTCCCGGATCCGGGTCCCCTTCGGGGCGGAGGCTATCTTTGACGGGGATGCCACCATGGAGCTGTGCGCGGGGGTGGAGGCCGACTTTACCCGCTGCATGTTCACCGGCGTCTGGGCCGGGGACCTTGGGCTCATCGACCGCAATATCGCCGCTACCCTGCGGCGGAAATACGCCCTGCGTCTGGATACTCTGAAGCTCTTCTATTTTGTGACCAGCGAAGGGGATGCCTGCGTCGGCGGCCGGACACCGGCCCAGATCGCCGCTTCTCTCCTGACCAACTGCCGGCCGGATGCACTGGTCGTAGGCGGCAATGCCCCCGGCATCAGCCCGGGCGGGAGTCTTCTGGAGGATGTGGCCGCCTTTGCCGGGGAGGTGCCGGTCATCTGCGGTACCGGCCTCAGGCAGGATAATCTGTCCGAGCTGCTGCCCCGCTGCAGCGGCGCCTTTGTGGGTACGGCCCTGAAAAAGGACGGCAAGCTGGAAAATCCGGTAGATCCGGACAGGGTGATCCGTTTCATGGAGACGGTCCGCCGCCTGAGGGAGGATTCGTATGATCTGAGGCCGGGCGCCGCCGGCGATGAGACCGGCCGCCGCCTGAAGGGGGATTAGCATGACCTATTTTCTGGGAATCGATATCGGCACCTCTTCCGGTAAAGCCGTACTGGTGGACGAAGACCTGCAGATCCGCGCTCAGGCCCGGGTGCCTCATGGGGTCATTCAGTCCGCGCCGGGCTGGTTTTCCCATGATGCCGAGGCCGTCTGGTGGGGCGACCTGGTGAAGCTGAGCCGGGAGATACTTCAGCAAACAGGCATCCGTCCGGAGGAGATTGCCTGCGTCGGTCTTTCGGCCCTCAGCTGTGACTGTGTGCCCGTGGACCGGGAGGGCCGGGCCCTATGCGAGGCCATCCTCTACGGCATCGACAGCCGCTGCGGCTGGGAAATCAGGCAGATCCTGGACCATTACGGGGCACAGGCAGAGGCCCTTTTCGGCCATACCCCCTGCAGCTCTGACATAGCCCCCAAGATCCTCTGGTTCAAAAATCATGCTCCGGAGATCTGGCAAGGCGCCTATATGTTCCTGACGGCCTCCTCCTACCTCTGTGCCCGTCTAACCGGGAAATTCGTCCTGGATCCCTATCTGGCGGAGGATTTCAGGCCCATGTACAGACCGGGAGAAAGCCTTCCGGACCCTGAGGGCTGCCGTTTCTTCTGCAGACCGGACCAGCTCCCGCCCCTGCGGCCGGCCGATGCCATCGCTGGGCGGATCACCCCGGCCGCGGCCGCCGAGACCGGACTGGCCGCCGGGACACCGGTGCTGACCGGGACCGGAGATTCCGGGGCCGAGGCTGTCTCCTGCGGTGTCTCCTCTCCGGGAGATCTGATGATCCAGCTGGGCTCCACCTGCTATATGATCCTGCTCAGCGACCGTCTCATCGATGAGCCCAGGCTCTGGCCCGGGACCTTTCTCCTGCAGGGGACCTATGCCATCTGCGCCGGCACCAATACCGCCGGTACCCTGACAGACTGGATGCGGCGGCAGTGGTACGACCGCCCCGGGGAAGCTCCGGATGCGGCCTATGCCCGCATGATCCGGGAGGCGGAGGCCGTGCCGCCGGGTGCGGATGGCCTGATCTCGCTCCCCTATTTTGCCGGAGAGCGGACACCCATCAATGATCCGGAGGCCAGGGGCTGCTTTTACGGTCTCACCCTGATGCACGGTCGGGGCCATATGGTCAGAGCCGCCATCGAAGGCATCTGCTGCTCTGTCCGGGACAATCTGGAGGTCATGGAGAGCCACGGCCTGCCCATCCGGCGGATCCTGGTCACCGGCGGCGGCAGCCGCAACAGGCTCTGGCTGCAGTGCCTGGCCGATATCCTGGAAAGAGAGCTGCTGGTCCCGGAGATCACCATCGGCGCCGCCTATGGTGACGCCCTGATGGCAGCCCAGGCGGCCGGCTCTGCAGTGGATGCCGGCCCTGCAGTGGATGCCGGCTCTGGAGTGGACTCCGGCTCTGCAAAGGAAGCCGGCACGGCAG
>R11__coassemble_1394_pt1 | contig 13705 bp, 5 predicted proteins | sample R11__metabat2_low_PE_030 | metagenome-assembled genome bin R11 | reverse complement strand
CCTACATATACCCATTATCGAGCGCTCTCCCCCCCTCCAAACCCCCCATCACCGTGATCTCATTACCCCCCCCCTCGAGACCCGTCAGGGCCGACACCCCCTGACGAATATCGATCTGTCGGATAATGAGATCACGGATATCGGGGGTATGGAGGTCTTTAAAACTCTCTATAATCTGAATCTTTCGGCCAATGCCATCACAGACCTTTCTCCGCTGTCAAACCTTGAAACCGTGGAATACAAGCTGGACCTGCGGGAAAACGCCATCACGGATCTGTCTCCTATCACCAACCTATCTGTAGAATCCCAGCTGGATCTTTCCCGGAATGAGATCAGCGATATCAGTCTTCTGCAGGGGGATCTGTCAGGACTTTACCAGGTGGACATTTCCGGGAACGAGATCAGTGATCTTAGCGTTTTTTCACAGTGCTATGACCTGTGGGGCTTTTATGCCGCGGATAATGCCATCAGCGATATCAGCCCGCTGGAATATCTGCAGAAGCTTCACTATCTGGACCTGTCCGGAAATGAGATCAGCGATATAACGGCCCTTGGCCGGATGGCAGAGCTGCAGCGTGTCAGGCTGTCTGATAACGCGCTGACAGCCATCGACAGCCTGACCGCCTCGGCAGAGACTTTGGTCGAGCTGGATGTCAGAAATAATCAACTCACGCAGATTGAAGCCGCAGGGGAGATGACCGCCCTGGAAACGCTGAGAATCTCGGGCAATGCCCTGACCTCGGCAAAGACCCTGGCAGGGATCGATCCCGAGGTATGGCGGATGGAGCTGCAGCATAATGGGATTGCTGATTTTTCGGACCTTGAGGATCTGCTCCTGGCCTCAGCCTGGAACGGCCATATCCTGGAGATTTATGATAATCCGGTGACGGATCTGTCCTTTGTCGCAGGTCTTACCTTTGAAAACCCCCGGTCTGGCCTGGCCGTCAGCTACGATCCTGCCATTGACTGGAGTCAGGTCTATACGCAGGACGGCAATCTGGCCAAACTTTATGTGCTGGATGCGCCGGAGGAGCTGCACTATGATATCGAAAATCAGTGCCCGCTGACGACGGTCTGCTTCTATACCACAGCGGAATATGAAGGCACAGAGGAGACCGTATCGGAGACATCCGTAGAGAATGAGGAGACTGCGGCGGCAGAGCCTGAAGGGGACGGCGATACCTCAGAGGCCGCTGAAGAAAATGAGGAGACTGGGGCAGCAGACCCTGAAGAAACATAAGAGACAGATGAGACGGAGGGATCGGAAATGAGTGAGCTGACCATCAGGGAAAAGACCTTTGGGGGAGCCATGCCGGCGGGGCCGGCCTGGATCGAAATTGATGACGGCCGGGGACTGCCCAAAAGGCTCCCGCTGGACGAGCGGCTGGTCCTGGGCAGAGAGGGTGCCGGCCTGGATGCGGACCTTACCATGGACTGCGCCTATATGTCGGGCCGGCACGCCCAGATCCTCCGGGCCGGCGGCCATTATCTCTATGAAGACCTGGGCAGCGCCAACGGCAGCCGGATCAACGGGGATTTTTACGGGCCGGGCCAGCCGGCCAGGATTCTGGCCGACGGTGATGAGATCCGAATCGGCATGCCTTTCGGCAAAGGGGAGGGCATCCGGATCATCTTTCATCTGGGCCTGCCGGCGGGCAGCCTCATGAGACCTGCCTTCGAGGCACCATCAGAGGGCGGAGGACAGAGCCCTGCCGCCAAAGCACCGTCAGACGGGGGACAAAGCCCTGCTGCCAAAGCACTGTCAGACGGGGGACAGAGCCCTGCTGCCAAAGTACCGTCAGACAAAGGACGCAGCTTTGTCCATAAAGCGCCGTCAGACGGAGAAAAACAGAGAATCCTATCCGAAGAGACCCGGCAGATTCGCGGGGAAGACCCGGAAATCCGTCCGGATCCTGCACGGAGACCGGCCCGACGACAGGTGGGCGCCCCTGTCTCCGGGGATCCTCTGATCATTGATATTGAGGAGCGGACGGTCCGTGACCGATTGAAAAAAAAGACACTTTTAAAGGATATTCACCTGCAGGTGCAGCCCGGGGAACTGGTGCTGATCCTGGGCGGCTCCGGGGCCGGCAAGACGACCTTCATGAATGCTGTCATGGGCTATGAAAAAGCCCGGGGACGGATTCTGCATGGGGATCTGGACCTTTATGAGGACTATGAGACAGTCAAATACGATATCGGCTTTGTGCCTCAGAGAGAGCTGATCCGGTCCGCGGACACCGTGGAAAATGCCCTGACCAATGCGGCAGAAATGAAAATGCCTGCCCACTGCAGCCGGGAAAAGATCCGTCAAAGAGTGGAGGAGGTCATGGATCAGCTGGGGCTGACACCGGAGAGAAGCTCCCAGGTTCATCAGATCTCCGGCGGCCAGCAAAAAAGACTGAGCATCGCTGTGGAGCTGATCGCGGGTCCCGGCCTCTTTTTCCTGGATGAGCCGGATTCGGGCCTGGACGGCATCATGGCCCGGTCTCTGATGGAAAACCTCAGAGAGATCGCCGATCAGGGCAAGATCGTCATGGTCATCACCCACGGTCCGGACAGAGCGGCAGACCTTTTTGACAAGGTCATCGTCCTGGCCAAAAGCAGCGGTGATGGCAGCGGACACTGCGCCTTTTACGGGAGTCCTAAGGAGGCGCTCGCCTTCTTTGACTGCCAAAGCCTGGAAGGCGTCGTCAAACGGATCAACCGCCCCGATGAAGGGGGAGACGGATTGGCCGATCACTATATCGAAAAATTTGAAACCGGAAGAAAGGGGCAGCACTGATGGAAGCAAGAATCGGCAGACTGGGACAGACGAAGGTCTATCTCCATAAATGTTTTCTGATCTTTCTGAACGAAAAGGCCTGGAAGAAGATTCTTTTCGGGGCGGTGATCTCTCTGATCGTGGCCTGGGTCATCGGAGACGATGTCTTCGTCTATCAGGCCAATACCAAGTCCGGGGCCTTTGCCCTGGTCTGTGCCTGTATCTGGATCGGTATTTTCAATTCCATCCAGTCGGTATGCCGGGAAAGGGAGATTTTGAAAAGGGAACACCGGACCGGTATGCATGTGACCTCCTATATCCTGGCCCACATGCTCTTTGAGCTGCTGCAGTGTCTGGTCCAGACCCTGATCATTGCCCTCCTGGTCTGGGTCTTCCATGAGGATGAGCTGCAGGATAATGGTATCTTTTTCAGCTATATGATCGAATTTTTCATCACGGCTTTTCTGACCATGTACAGCGCGGATGCCCTGGGGCTGGCCGTCTCCTGTATCGTCCGCTCTGAAAATGCCGCTATGACGGTCATGCCCTTCCTGCTGATCGTCCAGCTGGTCTTTTCGGGCCTGTTTTTTCAGCTGGATGATAATATCAGCTGGCTCTCCTCCCTGACCATCAGCAAATGGGGTGTAGACGGAATCTGTACCTCGGCGGATCTGAATATGATGCCTTCGGAGGAGACGATCCTGCGGGCGCAGATCCAATATGAAGAACAGGGGGAGGATATCGATCTCTATGAGCTGGCAAAATCCCAGGCCTATGAGATGGAATTTGACCCTTCAGGCGAGCATATGATGGAGATCTGGCTGGCCCTGGCCGGCTATACGCTGGTCTATGCCGCGGTCGGCGCCATCGGCCTGTCCCAGGTAGACAGGGATAAAAGGTAGCCATGGCTCCTGTAAAGTCCGAAAACCCGTCTGTTCCGGGTAGACAAGGCTAAGTGCCCCTGGTCATGACGGCTTTTGCGAATGGCGTGGGGCTGTCTCCGGTGGACAAGGCCTGGTGCCGGACTTTTGAAAAAGGAGGGTACTGTATGGACAGTGCCTTCCTTTTTTGATTTTAAGGACTTGACAGGACTTGACATTTCGTGCTAACATAGATTGCTATTTAATATGGTATATTAGGCCTACTGGGGCATGGCGGTCCGCCAGTCTCCGGCCGGCGGAGTTCTCCGCAGGTCAGCGGCCTATGCATATAACCCGCAGTACTATGATTCAGGGAGTGAAAACACATCAATGAACAAGAGCAGAATTAAACCGGTTAAGTCAGGCAAGGGCGTCCGCATGAGCTATGCGCGCAGGCGTGAAGTCCTCGAAATGCCAAACCTCATTGAAGTTCAGAAGAATTCCTACCGCTGGTTTCTGGAGAAGGGCCTGAAAGAGGTCTTCAATGATATTTCTCCGATCCAGGACTACAGCGGCAAGCTGAAGCTGGAGTTTACCGATTTCAGACTTCATGATGACAAGGAAGGCATCAAGTACACAATTGAAGAGTGCAAGGAAAGAGATGCCACATACGAAGCACCTCTGACAGTCAAGGTCCGACTGATCAATTCCGAGACAGACACGATCACTGAGCATGAAATTTTCATGGGCAACCTGCCGCTGATGACCGCGACAGGCACCTTCGTGATCAACGGCGCCGAGCGAGTCATCGTCAGCCAGCTGGTCCGTTCCCCGGGTATCTACTATGAGATCGCTCATGATAAGCTGGGCAAGAAGCTTTATTCCGCTACTGTGATCCCCAACCGCGGCGCATGGCTGGAGTATGAGACTGATTCCAATGATATCTACTATGTCCGTGTAGACAGAAACCGTAAGGTGCCTGTCACCGTCCTCATCCGTGCCCTCGGCGTAGGCACCAACCAGGAGATCCTGGATCTCTTCGGTGAGGAGGCCAAACTGATGGCCACCTTTACCAAGGATCCTTCCACCAGCTACGAGGAAGGCCTGAAGGAATTATATAAGAAGGTCCGTCCGGGCGAGCCGGTAGCTGTAGAGAGCGCCGAGACTTTGGTCTCCGGCATGTTCTTTGACCCCAGAAGATACGACCTGGCCAAGGTCGGCCGTTATAAATTCAACAAGAAGCTGGCCCTTAAGAACCGTGTCGCGGGCTTTGTCCTGGCTGAGGATGTCATCGATGAGAATACAGGTGAGATCCTGGCCGAGGCCGGCAAGATGCTGACCGAGGAGCTGGCTGAGCAGATCCAGAATGCCGCTGTGACCTGTGTCTATATCCAGACTGAGGAAAAGGTGGAGAAGATCCTTTCCAATATGATGGTCGCTGTGAAGGCATGGGTACCGGAGGCTGAGGATTTTGAGGCCCTGGGCCTGACTGAGCCCAATGTTTACTATCCTGTCCTTCGCCAGATCCTGGACGAGAATGACACCGTCGAGGATATCCTGGAAGCCATCCGCAAAAACGCGGCGGATCTGGTGCCGATGCATATCACCAGAGAGGATATCTTTGCTTCCATCAACTACAACATGCACCTGGAGTACGGTGTCGGCAATAAGGACGATATCGACCATCTGGGCAATCGTCGTATCAGAGCCGTGGGCGAATTGCTGCAGAATCAGTACAGGATCGGTCTTTCCCGTATGGAGAGAGTGGTCCGTGAGCGTATGACCACCCAGGATCTGGAGGGCGTTTCCGCTCAGAACCTGATCAATATCAAGCCTGTGACCGCAGCGGTCAAGGAGTTCTTCGGCAGCTCCCAGCTGTCCCAGTTCATGGATCAGAACAATCCGCTGTCCGAGCTGACCCATAAGAGACGTCTGTCCGCCTTAGGTCCCGGCGGTCTGTCCAGAGACCGTGCCGGATTCGAGGTCCGTGATGTTCATTATACCCATTACGGCCGTATGTGCCCGATCGAGACCCCTGAGGGTCCTAACATCGGTCTGATCAACTCCCTGGCCAGCTACGCCAGGATCAATCAGTACGGCTTCGTAGAGGCCCCGTACCGTACCCTGGATAAGTCCGATCCTAAGAATCCGAGAGTCACTGACAAGGTCGTCTACCTGACCGCGGATGAAGAGGATAAGTACAGAGTCGCCCAGGCCAATGAGCCTATCGATGAGAACGGCTACTTTGTCAACAGCAATATTTCCGGACGTTTCCGTGAGGATACCACCTCCTTCCAGAAGAAGGATGTCGACCTGATGGATGTATCCCCGAGAATGGTCTTCTCCGTGGCTACCTCCATGATCCCCTTCCTGCAGAATGATGATGCCAACCGTGCGCTGATGGGTTCCAACATGCAGCGTCAGGCTGTGCCGCTGATGCTGACAGACTCTCCGGTCGTCGGTACCGGTATGGAGCAGAAGGCTGCCGTCGACTCCGGTGTCTGCGTGATCTGTGAGCGCGCCGGCGTGGTCGAGCGTTCCGCAGCCAATGAGATCATCGTCAAGACAGATAACGGTGAGAGAGATGTCTACAAGCTCTTAAAGTTCACAGGCTCCAACCAGGGTGCCTGCTACAATCAGAAGCCTATCGTCTTCAGAGGCGAGAGAGTCGAGGCCGGTGAGGTCCTGGCGGACGGTCCGTCCACCAGCGGCGGTGAGCTGGCTCTGGGCAAGAACCCTCTGATTGGTTTCATGACCTGGGAGGGCTACAACTTCGAGGATGCCGTTCTGCTGAGCGAGCGTCTGGTCAAGGAGGATGTCTACACCTCCATTCATATTTCCGAGTATGAGGCGGAGTCCCGTGACACCAAGCTGGGACCGGAAGAGATCACCAGAGATGTACCGGGTGTCGGCGATGACGCTCTGAAGAATCTGGATGAGCGGGGCATCATCCGTATCGGTGCCGAGGTCCGTGCCGGTGATATCCTGGTAGGTAAGGTCACACCAAAGGGCGAGACCGAGCTGACAGCTGAGGAGAGACTTCTGCGCGCGATCTTCGGCGAGAAGGCCAGAGAAGTCCGTGACACCTCCCTGAAGGTGCCTCACGGCGAGTATGGCATCATCCTGGATGCCAAGGTCTTCACCCGTGAGAATGGCGATGAGCTGTCTCCTGGCGTCAACGAGTGCGTCCGCGTCTATATCGCACAGAAGAGAAAAATCTCTGTCGGCGATAAGATGGCCGGCCGTCACGGTAACAAGGGTGTCGTTTCCCGTATCCTGCCTGTGGAGGATATGCCGTTCCTGCCGAACGGTCGTCCGCTGGATATCGTGCTGAATCCTCTGGGCGTACCTTCCCGTATGAACATCGGACAGGTCCTGGAGCTGCATCTGGGTCTGGCCGCCAGAGCCCTGGGCTTTAAGATCGAGACACCGGTCTTCAATGGCGCCGATGAGAAGGATATCACCTCCACTCTGGAGATGGCCAATGACTATGTCAATACTTCCTGGGAGGACTTCACTGCCAAGTGGAAGGATGCCCTGGATGAAAGAGTATACAATTACCTGGATGAGAACAAGGCTTACAGAGAGGAATGGAAGGGCGTTCCGATCAGCAGCACCGGTAAGGTACAGCTGAGAGACGGCCGTACCGGCGAGCTTTTCGACAGTCCTGTAGCCGTCGGCTTCATGCATTATCTGAAGCTGCATCATCTGGTCGATGATAAGATCCATGCCCGTTCTACCGGACCATATGCACTGGTTACCCAGCAGCCTCTGGGCGGTAAAGCTCAGTTCGGCGGCCAGCGTTTCGGTGAGATGGAGGTCTGGGCTCTGGAGGCTTATGGCGCAGCCTACACACTGCAGGAGATCTTGACCTTCAAGTCCGATGATGTTACAGGCCGTGTCAAGGCTTATGAGGCCATCATCAAGGGCGAGAATATCTCCGAGCCGGGCATCCCTGAGTCCTTCAAGGTACTGCTCAAGGAGCTGCAGTCCCTGGCCCTGGATGTAAGACTTTTAAAGGATGATCAGACAGAGGTAGAGATCGGCGAGTCTGTAGATTACTCCGAGATGGATTACCGTGATCTGATGTCCGACGGCGGCTTCAGCTTTGACAGCGAGAGCAGCGGCTCTCTGGGCGGCCTCGGCTTCCAGACCCAGGAGTTCAGCCCGGACGGCGAGATTGTAGATGTAGAGACGGAAGCGGATACGGATTCCGAGAGCGAGTCCTTCGATTTTGACGAAGAATAAGGATTGAGGTGACGTTCATGATAGATACAGTAACAAGTGAGGCTTACGAGCCATTGACATTTGATGCCATTAAAATCGGCCTGGCGTCTCCGGACAAGATCAGACAGTGGTCCCGCGGCGAGGTCAAAAAGCCGGAGACCATCAACTACAGGACCTTAAAGCCTGAAAAGGATGGTCTGTACTGTGAGAAGATCTTCGGACCCAGCAAGGACTGGGAGTGCCACTGCGGCAAATACAAAAAGATCCGTTATAAGGGCGTCGTCTGCGACCGCTGCGGCGTAGAGGTCACCAAATCCAATGTCAGACGTGAGAGAATGGGCCACATCGAGCTGGCGGCCCCGGTCTCCCATATCTGGTACTTCAAGGGTATCCCCAGCCGTATGGGTCTGCTCCTGGATATGTCTCCGAGAAATCTGGAGAAGGTCCTTTACTTTGCTTCCTATGTTGTCCTGGAACCGGGTGAGACCACTCTTGAGAAGAAGCAGATCCTCTCCGAGAAGGAGTATCAGAACGCGGTATCGACCTTTGGCGTGGGCAGCTTTCGTGCCGGCATGGGTGCCGAGTCCGTGATGGAGCTGCTGCAGGAGATCGATCTGGACAAGGAAGCCGAAGAACTCAAGGAAGAGCTGAAGGGCGCTTCCGGCCAGAAGCATGCCAGAATTGTCAAGCGTCTGGAAGCCGTTGAGGCCTTCAGAGCCTCCGGCAATAAGCCGGAGTGGATGGTGCTGACCGTCATCCCGGTTATTCCTCCGGATATCCGTCCGATGGTACAGCTGGACGGCGGCCGTTTCGCCACCTCCGATTTAAATGATCTTTACAGAAGAATTATCAATAGAAATAACCGCCTGAAGAGACTCCTGGAGCTTGGCGCCCCTGACATCATCGTCAGGAACGAGAAGCGTATGCTGCAGGAGGCCGTCGATGCCCTGATCGATAACGGCCGCCGCGGCCGTCCGGTCACAGGCCCGGGCAACAGAGCCTTAAAGTCTCTGTCCGATATGCTTAAGGGCAAGCAGGGACGTTTCCGTCAGAACCTGCTGGGCAAGCGTGTCGACTACTCCGGCCGTTCCGTTATCGTCGTCGGCCCTGAGCTGAAGATCTATCAGTGCGGTCTGCCAAAGGAAATGGCCATCGAGCTGTTCAAGCCCTTCGTCATGAAGGAGCTGGTCTCCAGAGGCATCGCCCACAATATCAAATCTGCCAAAAAGATGGTAGAGCGCCTGCAGACAGAGGTCTGGGATGTCCTTGAGGACGTCATCAGAGAGCATCCTGTCATGCTCAACCGTGCACCTACACTGCACCGTCTGGGTATTCAGGCCTTCGAGCCGATCCTGGTCGAGGGTAAGGCTATCAAGCTGCATCCGCTGGTATGTACCGCCTTCAATGCCGACTTCGACGGTGACCAGATGGCTGTCCATGTACCGCTGTTCGTAGAGGCTCAGGCCGAGTGTCGGTTCATCCTGCTCTCCCCTAACAACCTCTTAAAGCCATCCGATGGCGGCCCTGTTGCCGTACCGTCTCAGGATATGGTCCTGGGTATCTATTACCTGACCATGGAAAAGCCGGAGGACAAGGGTCACGGCAAGTACTTCAAGAGCGTTAATGAGGCCCTCCTGGCCTACGAGAACAAGGTTATCACCCTGCAGGCCCCGATCACTGTCCGTATCTCCGGCATGGTCAGAGGCGAGATGGTGACCAAGAACATTAAATCCACCCTGGGCCGTTTCATCTTCAATGAGGGCCTGCCTCAGGATCTGGGCTTTGTAGACCGTGAGGATCCGGCCAATGATCTGGCACCGGAGGTCAACTTCCTGGTGGCCAAGAAGCAGCTCAAGCAGATCATTGACAAGTGCATCAATACCCACGGTGCTACCAAGACCGCTGAGGTCCTGGACTATATCAAGGCGACCGGCTACAAGTATTCCACCATCAGTGCCATTACTGTATCTGTCTCCGATATGACCGTGCCGGCTTCCAAGAAGCAGTTCCTGGAAGAGGCAGAGAAGACCATCGAAAAGATCACCAAGAACTACAGACGTGGTTTCGTCACCGATGAGGAGCGTTACAAATCTGTCGTTGAGACCTGGCAGGTGGCCGATAAGAAGATCGAGGAGGCTCTGCTGGGCGGTCTCGATAAGTACAACAACATCTTCATGATGGCAGACTCCGGTGCCCGTGGTTCCAATAAGCAGATCAAGCAGCTGGCCGGTATGCGAGGCCTGATGGCCGATACCTCCGGCCGTACCATCGAGCTGCCGATCAAGTCCAACTTCCGTGAAGGTCTGGACGTACTGGAGTATTTCATCTCCGCCCATGGCGCCCGTAAGGGTCTGTCCGATACAGCACTGCGTACCGCCGACTCCGGTTACATGACCCGTCGTCTGGTCGATGTCTCTCAGGATCTGATCATCCGTGAGATGGATTGCTGTGAGGGTGAGGACCGTATCCCGGGTATGCAGATCGAGTCCCTCATGGATGGCCGTGAGGTCATCGAGAATGTTGAGGAGCGTATGACCGGCCGTTATGCCGCTGAGGATATCATTCATCCTGAGACCGGCGAGGTGCTGGTAGAGTGTGACCATATGATCACCGCCAAGCGCGCCAAGATGATCGTAGGCGCAGGTATTACCTCCGTCAAGATCCGTACTGCCCTTTCCTGCAGATCCCATATCGGTATCTGCTCCAAGTGCTACGGCGCCAACCTGGCCACAGGCCAGCCTGTACAGGTCGGTGAGGCTGTCGGTATCATCGCCGCTCAGTCCATTGGTGAGCCGGGTACACAGCTGACCATGCGTACCTTCCATACCGGCGGTGTCGCCGGCGGCGATATCACACAGGGTCTTCCTCGTGTCGAGGAGCTTTTCGAGGCTAGAAAGCCAAAGGGCCTGGCCATCATCGCAGAGTTCGGCGGCAAGGTCGCCCTCAAGGAGACCAAGAAGAAACGTGAGATCGTCATCACCAATGAAGAGACCGGTGAGAGCAAGACCTATCTGATCCCATACGGTTCCCGTATCAAGGTGATGGACGGCGCTGTTCTGGAGGCCGGTGACGAGCTGACAGAGGGTAGTGTCAATCCGCATGATATCCTGCGTATCAAGGGTGTCCGTGCTGTTCAGGATTACATGATCCGTGAGGTTCAGCGTGTCTACCGTCTGCAGGGTGTAGAAATCAACGATAAGCACGTCGAGGTAATTGTCCGTCAGATGCTGAAGAAGATCCGCATTGAAAATGCCGGTGACGCTGAGTTCCTGCCGGGTACACTGGTCGATGTCCTTGACTTCGACGAGATCAATGAGATGCTCGAGGAAGAGGGCAAGCAGCCTGCAACCGGTACTCAGATCATGCTGGGTATCACCAAGGCTTCTCTGGCCACCAACTCCTTCCTGTCCGCAGCCTCCTTCCAGGAGACCACCAAGGTCCTGACAGAGGCCGCCATCAAGGGCAAGGTCGATCCGCTGATCGGTCTGAAGGAGAACGTCCTGCTCGGTAAGCTGATCCCGGCCGGTACCGGTATGAAGCGTTATCGCAACATCCATCTGAACACAGAGGTCAGTGAGCCGATGTTCGCAGACGTCTATGAAGAGGATGGCTACGATGAAGGCGCTGAGGAATTTGCCGTCGAGGAAGAGCCCATCGATTTCGGTGATATGCCGGAAGAGAGCAGCGAAACCCCGGCAGAGGACGAAGTGACCGTCACTGAAGAGTAAAAGCAAAAAATTAAGAAGGCCCGCAAGGGCATATGAAAAGCCCCCGGCTGACGACAGCCGGGGGCATTATATTGTGAGCCGGTTTTTCTCACTCACAAGGCATAGCGCACATCCGCATTCCGGTGAGCCGGGGCCTGGGCAGAGCCAACTATCGTGACTGCTTCACATCCCAGTGAGCCGGGGCTTTGGCAGTGTCAACTGCGGTGACTGCTTCACATCCCAGTGAGCCGGGGCTTTGGCAGTGTCAGCTGCGGTGACTGCTTCGCATCTTGGCGAGCCGGGGCCTGGGAAGAGCCAGCTGCAGTGATTGCTCTGAATCCCGGTGGATCCGGACGGTGGCTCATGGCCTATTGACCGATATAGTGGCCGGACTTGCCGCCGTCCTTTTCCAGGACCCGGATGTCGGTGATGCGCATGCCCCGGTCGATGGCCTTGCACATATCGTAGATGGTGAGGGCCGCGGCGCTGACAGCGTGGAGGGCCTCCATTTCGACACCGGTCTGACCGGTGACCTTGACCGCAGCCTCTATCTCAATCAGGGAATGCGCCGGGTCGGGCCGGAAGCTGATATCAGCCCCGGTGAGCATGAGCGGATGGCACATGGGGATGATCTCCCATGTCTTTTTGGCAGCCATGATGCCGGCGACCTGGGCCACAGCCAGGACATCCCCCTTTTTGATCTGACCTTCCAGGATGCGGTTTAAGGTTTCAGGCTGCATGCGGATCACGGCTCCCGCTCTGGCGATGCGGTGAGTGACCGCCTTATCCGTGACATCGACCATGCGGGCCCGCCCTTCTTCATTCATATGTGTCAGTTCCATGGAGCACCTCCTGTGTTGATAATTATTTTGATTATAGCATAGAAGAGCCCATTAATTCTTTATAAACTTTGGGGCGAGCCTTGATTTTATATTTTCGGGGATATAAAATAGCAGTTGCAAGAGACGGGCCGGCACAGGCTGGCTGGGCTTGTCACAAAAGCAGGAGATCGTCTGCGGCCCTGATCGCCGTGAGCGGAGTTTTCAGGGGGTGCTTGCCGGGTGATGGGATTTACCCGAAATCCCGGATGCAGCGGCCCAAGCGGTCCAAGCAGCCAGGATGGTTAAAACACTGCGGACGATGAAAAGATTTTGAATAATAAGGAGGAAATAGAGATGGCAAAAGTAGATATTATTTCAGGATTTCTGGGGGCCGGCAAGACGACCCTGATCAAGAAGCTTCTGAGTGAGGCTTTCCAGGGCGAGCAGGTCGTCCTGATCGAGAATGAGTTTGGTGAGATCGGCATTGACGGCGGTTTCTTAAAGGATGCAGGTATTAATATTACGGAGATGAATTCCGGCTGTATCTGCTGTTCTCTGGTAGGTGATTTTAATACAGCATTAAAGGATGTGGTGACAAAGTTTAATCCGGACCGCATCATTATCGAGCCTTCAGGTGTCGGCAAGCTGTCCGATGTCTTAAAGGCGGTTCAGGGCGCAGCCCAGGATGCACCGCTGCAGGTGAATTCTCTGGTGACCGTAGCTGATGCCGGCAAGTGCAAGATGTACATGAAGAACTTCGGTGAGTTTTATAATAACCAGGTCGAGAGCGCCAATACCATCGTCCTCAGCCGTACACAGAATGTAAAACAGGATAAGCTGGATGCCTGCGTGGCGCTGCTGCGTGAGCACAATAAGGATGCGGCCATCATTACCACACCGTGGGATGATCTGACCGGTCAGCAGATCCTGGCGGCTATGGAAAAGCCGGTTTCCCTGGCTGAGATGGTCATGGAAGAGGAGGATATCTGCCCGGTATGCGGTCATCACCACCATGATGACGATGATGAGGACGAGCATGAGCATCATCACCACCATCATCATGACGACGATGATGAGGATGAGCACGAGCATCATCACCACCATCATCATGACGACGACGATGATGAGGATGAGCACGAGCATCATCACCACCATGATGACGATGATGAGGATGAGGATGAGCATCATCACCATCATCATGACGATGATGAGGACGAGGACGAGCATCATCATCACCACCATCATGACGACGATGATGACGATGACGAATGCTGCTGCGGCCATGACCATCATGATCACGACCATCACCACCATCACCACCATCAC
>R11__coassemble_1382_pt1 | contig 13805 bp, 13 predicted proteins | sample R11__metabat2_low_PE_030 | metagenome-assembled genome bin R11 | reverse complement strand
ATGCTATGGCGATTAAAAGAGCCTTTGCGCAGAGATATTTAAACATCCCTCCGCAAAGGCTCTTTTAATCGCCATAGCATACAGAAAATGCGCCGGTGCATTTCGCACCCTTCCGGTCAGCCGATGCAGGCGATGACCTCGATCTCCACCAGGGCGCCCTTTGGCAGGGCTGCGATGGCGACGGCGGATCTGGCCGGGCAGTCACCCTTAAAATACTGTGCGTAGATCTGATTGACGGCGGCAAAGTCTCCCATATCCTTCAAAAATACGGTGACCTTGACAGCATCCTCTAAGGATGCGCCTGCGGCACCCAGGACCTGGGTCAGATTTTCCAGTGCCTGAATGGCCTGAGCCTCTACCGTCTCACCGGCGAACTCGCCGGTCGCCGGCACCAGACCAATCTGCCCGGAGGTATAGATCGTATTGCCGGCCTTGATGGCCTGGGAATAAGGGCCGATGGCCGCCGGGGCCAGAGGCGTATAAATAACTTCTTTCATGGTGTTTTCCTCCATCTTATCTTATATTTTTCATTGCGGATCCGCCGGACCCGCTTCTAAAAGGAAGCGGCAACGGCCTTCTCAAAGATATCCAGGCCTGCCTCCAGCTGTTCATCTGTCATCACCAGAGGTGCCAGGAAACGGATGACATTATTGTAGGTACCGGCGCCCTCTACCAGAAGTCCCATAGAAGCACAGGCTCTGATGACATCCGCTGTCAGCTCCGGCGCAGGCTCCTTTGTCTTCGTATTTTTAACAAACTCGATGCCGACCATACCGCCCAGTCCGCGCACATCACCGACGACCGGATACTTCCCTGCAATCTCACGATATCTGGCCATGACCTTCTCACCGATCTCGCAGGACCGCTCGGCCAGATGGTCACGCTCCATGATCTCAATCGTCTTTAAGGCGGCCGCGCAGGCCAGCGGATTGCCGTTGAAGGTGCCGCCGATCGTACCGCCTGCCGGCGCTTCCATAATTTCTTCCCTGGCAATAATCGCGGAAAGGGGAATGCCGGCGGCGATGGACTTGGCCGTGGCCAGGATATCCGGCTCTATACCGGCCTCCTTCCAGTAATCGGCGCCAAACATGCGGCCGGTCCTGCAAAAGCCGGACTGTACCTCATCAGCGATCATCAGGATGCCGTAGCGGTCGCAAAGGGCTCTGACAGCCTTCACCCACTCGATCGGTGCGGGAATAAAGCCGCCTTCTCCCTGCACAGGCTCGATCACCACGGCAGCCACACTATCGGCACTGCCGCACTGCTCAAATACATCCTCCAAAGACTTCATATAATAGTCCAGAGCAGCCTCCATCGGCATACCTTCCGGTCTTCTGTAATAATAAGGGAACTGGGCTCTGAAAACGGTGCCCGGCAGCGGCCCCATATCCTTTGCGTAAGCCTTCTTGGAGGTCATGGCCATGGTCAGCAGGGTACGGCCATGAAAGGCCCCGGTAAAGACGATGATGTTTGGCCGCTTTGTATAGGCCTTAGCCAGCTTGACGGCATTTTCATCAGCCTCAGAGCCGCTGTTGGCAAAATAGCATTTCTTTTTCTCACCCCTGACAGGTGCGATCTGTGTCAGCTTTTCCGCCAGGGCCACATAACCCTCATGCACGACGATGTTATGCATGCCATGAAAGTAAAGTCCGGCCTGATCCTGCACAGCCTTAATGATCTCCGGCTGAGAGTAGCCGATATTAAGGACGCCCACACCGCCGATCCAATCCAGGAATTTATTGCCGTCTACATCCTCGATCATAGCACCCTCGCCTCTGGCAATGACGACAGGATATCCGCAGCGGATAGCAGAGGGCACCACCGCCGCTCTTCTTGCAAATACAGCCTCGGCCTTTGGCCCGGGCAGGGTCTTCGTAACAATCTCCGGTAAATCTGTTCTGAGCATTTTTCTTTCTCCTTTACTTTAGCATTAAATCAAAGCTTAGTAAACAGACCGGTAAATTTCCATTACCGCCTCTGCGTCAAGCTTTGTATAATTGTTATTCATCAAACGTGTCTGCTTTGTCATGACGCTGGTCACATAGGTCTCCAGCTCATCCTCCCTGACGCCGTAATCCCGCATCCGCTTTTTTTCCATCAAATGGCCCAGCAGGCTGTCCAGTGCGTCATAGACAGCATCCTCACTGCAGCCCAGCAGCTCTGCCAGGTAACTGTTCAGTGCCATAATGCCGCCGTCCGGATCCAATTCGAGATATTTTTTATAAACTGCCGTAAAAAGACAGTAGTTAGACTCTCCATGGGGCACATGATAACCGGCGCCCAGCGGGTAGCTGAGGGCATGGACAGCTGCGCAGCCGGCATTTCCAAAGGCGATGCCGGCATAATTACTGGCAATAAGAAAATCCTTCAGATAAGGCCGTCTGGCCTCCGGTCCGCCTTCCGCAATGGCTTTGAAGCCCCGGATGATCATGGCCATGGCCTGCCTGGAAAACATCTGTGAAAAGCTGCCGGCCTTAGGGGAGGTAAAAGACTCCACAGAATGGACCAGGGCATCGATGGCACTGGCCGCGAAAAATCTGAAGGGCAGCCCCTCCAGAAGCTCCGGCACCAGGACGGCCTCATCCGCGTAAAGTGCCGGATCCGCCAGACCGAATTTGGAATGAATTGCCGTCAGCTCCAGAATGGAGATATTCGTCATTTCACTGCCGGTCCCACAGGTCGTCGGCACGAGAATCAGCTTCTTAGCCTTTACTGCCTCCAGTCTCCGCTCAAAAAGATCGACGACCGGAGAAACCTTTTCCAGAGCAAAAAGCTTGGCCAGATCCAGTACGGTACCGCCGCCGACCGCAAAAACCCGGCTGTACTCATATCCGCCGATCGCCGAGCAGATGCTTTCTGCCATCAGATCCGTCGGTTCTCCGCTGCCATAGCGATTACAGTCGATCAGCAGGGCCTCGCCGATCCTGCCCGCAAAATACCTTTCCGCCATAAACTCGCCGGCATAAAAGAGCAGATCTCCCGCTCCGATGCCGTAGGCTGTGCACAGTTCATCAACAGTATCAAACATTACGATTTTAGGTATCACCTGAAATTCCTTCATATAGCCTGCGCTCCTTTCCTCAATCAGCCTCTTTAGGCCACCATAAACCTTGTTGCCGTGACAGAGTCAAGCCGCATCCGACAGTAAATTTTTATTTTTCTTGACTCTGTTTTTAGGACAGACCTTAAAATGTGCATCGGAGGCATAAATATGACACTGGAAGAAGAAATCAGAGAACTCATCTTTTCAATGGCAGCCAACCACCCAAAGGCCCGCTATTACAGGGAACCGGAAATTGGCTACGCAAGTGCGGCGGATCCCCTCTACGATCGGCTGAGTGATATCATCGGCAATCCCCAGATTCATCCGAAGGATATGCTGCCGGGAGCCCAAACAGTGCTGGTGGTCTTTCTCCCTTATTCCGAGGTCGTCTTCCGGGATGTAAAAAACGGACTTCTGACCTCTGTCATCTATTCAGATTGCTATATGCACACAAACCAGCTGCTGGACGACATGATGACACAGACCGGGAGGCTTTTAGCTGCCAAGGGCTTTCGTTATGCCACAGAGCCCCCTACAGAAAATTTTGACCATGTCACCAAGACGGCCTGTTGGGGACACAAATCCAATGCCGTGATCGCGGGACTCGGCACCTTCGGCCTCAATCACCTGGTCATTACCAAAAAGGGCTGTCATGGGAGAATGAACAGTCTGGTCACTGATGCGCTGATCCCGCCTACCCCCAGACCCGACCACGATTACTGTCTCTATTATCAGAGCGGCAAATGCCGCGCCTGCGTCACAAGCTGTCCCTCCGGGGCTATCTATTCCGATGGGAGCATCGACAAGAAACGCTGCGATGCTTATCTGGAGGGAAAAAATATCCATGACTGGCAGCAGGGCTGTCCCCAGTGCCAGCTGGGGCCGTGCGCTATGAAAGGTTTTTGATATGAGCGTTTATACAGAAGCTGAACACGCGATCGCGCTGGCCGATACACTAAAGTGGATCACCCGTCCTCCGGCCGATCCGAGGGGCCGGTATGCCTATGGACTCTACCAGCAGCGATTGAAGGATTACAACGAAGCGTTTCGCTATTTTATGATGGCCTATGCGGACGGTATCAGGGAGGCGGCCTTTGACATCGCAGAGTGTCTGCAGGAAAAGCTGCCGGATGATGACTGTCTCGCGAAATGCGGCGGGACGGCCGATGATTACTACCGATGGGCCTATGATTACTATGAGCCTTTGGTCAGAAGCGTCCAAAACAGCCCTTCGCTGATACGGGATCACCCGGAGGCTGTCTTTCGGGCAGCCAGAATGCTCCGGTACGGTCTCGGCACCGCAGCAGAGCCCGACAGAGCCATAGCCCTTTTCCAAAGCCTCGCCAATGCTTTTCCGGAGCTGACGCCGGACAGCTTTAATATTGTCTGCGAATATACAGCAGCCGGATCAGGGGTTTCCGCGCCGACAGAAATCTGTAAACTGCCTGTTGGCCGGGCCATCTATGAAACAGCGCTCTATGAACTGGAGAACCGGAAGCTAGGACCGCCTGAGCTGGCGAAAATACGACAGCTTCTGAAAAAGGCCTGGGATTTTCACTGTGAGGATGCGCTTTTCTATGATTACCGGCATTTCTGTGAGGACTTTTCCGACTATCCATATCAGGATGAGATCCGGGAACAGTACAGCTTCAGGATCGGCCAATATGGCCGCATCTGTGATGTCCATCCATCCCCCAAGGCTTATCTGCGCATGATCCGTCTGTACGAGGAAGGCTATCCCGGGGATTCTCCGGAGCGCAGAAAGGATTTTGCCCTGAAAGCACTTCCCTACTATAAAAGGCTTGAAAAATTATCCTGTTAAAAATCTATGGAGGTATATGCTATGAAAGATGTACTGAACATTACGGGCGTCTCAGTCAGACCCGGTGAAAAAATTTCCTGCTATGTGACGGTTCCGGATACCGATTATCGCTTTCCCGTAACCATTATCAATGGCGCCCGGGACGGCAGGATCCTGCTGGCCACCGCCGGCATCCACGGCTGCGAATATCCGGGCGTTCTGACCGTCGTTGAACTGGCCAAAGAAATCGATCCTGCCCAGGTCAACGGTGCCATCATCATGACCCATGAGATCAACATGAGCGCTTTTCTGGAGCGTCAGACCTATGTCGTTCCGGCCGATGAAGAGCGCAAAAATCTCAACCGGATGTTTCCTACCGATCACAGTGGGACACTGGCCGACAAGATCTGCGTCTTCCTGGGTGAAGCCCTGGTCCGGCCAAGCGATTTCCATATCGATATTCACAGCGGCGACATGGTAGAAGATCTGGAAGCCTGCATCCTCGTCGCCAACACCCCTGATCCCGGAATCCAAGCGATCTGTACCGAAGCTGCACAGCGCACCCGTTTTCAGTGGCGGATGAATTCCGGCGGCCGCACGGAATTTTATAACTCCTCAGCCATCAATTACGGCATTCCGGCCCTGCTCTTTGAAAGAGGCGGTCATGGAGAATGCCTGCGAAAGGACGTGGAGGATAATAAGGCGGATCTGGTCAGCATCATGCAGTATCTGGGTATCCTGTCCGGAACACCTGAAATCAATCATGACCAGCATTTTTTTGACCGGCATGAATGGACAGAAGCCATTGAGGGTGATAATGGTCTCCTGTTTTCCTTTGTCAAGGTCGGGGATGATATCCGGGAGGGTCAGAAGCTTTTCGAGATCCGGGACATGTTCGGCGACCTCATCCGCGAGATCCACGCCTGTTTTGACGGACATGTGGTGATCATGTCCAATACCCTGGCCGTTCATGAACATGATGATCTGATCACCTACGGCCACATCGGAGAATAACTTCCGGGGGCGGCCCCTTAAGCTGCCGGGACAAACACTGCCCGGCAATAAAATGCCGCTTCAAAATATTCGTAATTAAAAAGGACAGTCCGGAGAGACTGTCCTTTTTATGATTGCGAAGCTTTATGATTTTTCCTGCAGCAGGATCTGGACCTCATAAGGGCAATGATGATACTCCACCAGATTGTCCTCATACTCATTGGCCAGCACCCATACCGGTTTCTGATACTTCTCCAGATAACGGGCCAGATTATCACTGTTCCACTCCCCGGCGCAGATTCTGGAACGCACGCACAGATACATACCGGCCGGCAGTACCTGGATACTGGGATGAGAAAAATCCGGATCCTTGAGATATACATAATATTTTTCCGGCTGAAATCTGCCATCACACAGGGCCTCATAGTCCGCTACATAGCCAAATTGACGCCGATAATGCAGTCCGGCGAAACCTTCAGAGTTTTTCAGAGCCGCCAATCGTGTCTCAACACTCTCCACTGTATCGCCTGCCGCGTAATCCACAGTCAGAATATATCTTTTATCCATCTGCACCAGATAAGGCACATTTTCAAAATCATACTGGCGCAGATAAGCAAAATAGTCCTGATACCACAGAATATCCTCATACAGCATACTGATTCTTTTCTTTTCAGCTTCAATCCGTCTGCGCTGCTTTTCAAGCAGCTCTTCCATTGTATCAACAGTTCCCTGATGCAGGATCTCCTGAATATCCGAAAGAGGCATGTCCAGCTCCCGCAGGTAACGGATCCGGTCAATATAATGAAACTGCTCAAAGGAATAGTATCTGTAGCCGCTGTCTTCATCTATATAACCCGGGGTCAGCATGCCCGCATTGGAATAATTGCGAAGTTTCTGCACGGAAACGCCCATGATCCTGGCCGTCTCGCCTATTGAATAAAGCTTTCTGCCGTCCTTCGTATAGCTATGATTCCCGCACATCTGTCATTCCTTCTTTTTGTTCCGCATATTTATGGCAGGCACAGAAGTGTCCCGGCGCCATCTCCCGCATTTCCGGCTCCTGCGTGAAGCAGATCTCCATCGCCTCCCGGCAGCGCTTGCAGAAACGGCAGCCCGGCAGGATATCGATCGGGCTGGGGGGATTGCCCTCAATCATGGCCTTGTCACTGCGAAGTCTGGGATCCAGATTCGGAGCCGACTTCAACAGGACCCGGGTGTAGGGATGCAGATAATGTTCATAAACCTGCTCCGCGCTGCCCAGTTCTACAATTTTTCCCAGATACATGACCGCCACCCGGTCCGAAATATAGTTGACCACTCTGAGATCATGGGAGATAAAAAGCAGCGTCAGCCCTCTCTCCTTCTGCAGCTTTAGCAGCAGGTTCAGGATCTGAGCCTGAATAGAAACATCCAGAGCAGATACCGGCTCATCCGCAATGATCAGCTCCGGGTCCACCGCCAGGGCTCTGGCTATGCCGATTCTTTGCCGCTGACCGCCTGAAAACTCACTGGGATAGCGGTCCAGAGCCGTCTCCGGCAGGCCAACCTCCTTTATGATCTCATGCACCCGGTCATCCAGCTCGCTCTTTTCACAGATATGATGGAAAAGCATCTCCTCCTCCAGGATGTCACGGACCTTCATTCTGGGATTCAGAGAGGAGTAGGGATCCTGGAAGACCATCTGCATCCTTTTTCGATAGGGGGCCAGCTGCGCTTTAGATGCGCGGGCCAGGTCCTGACCATCATAAATGATCTCACCCTGATCAGGCTCATACAGCCGGATCACCGTCCTGGCAAAGGAGCTCTTGCCGCAGCCGGACTCTCCTACCAGGGAGAGGACTTCATTCCGCCTGATCTGAAGAGAAATATTATCCACCGCCTTGACCGACCTGGCCGGCTGATGGGTGAGCATATCTGTAATCTTCCGCCTGATGGGAAAATATGTATAAAGGTTTTTGATATCGATCAGCACTTCCGTCTTTTCCTTCATCTTTTCCCCTCCTCTATAAGGTAATGATTCCCTGATAGTCATTCAGCTTTTCAGGAAAATGACACCGGCAGAAATGACCGGGCTCAATCTCCCTCATTTCCGGCCGCTGTTTCATGCACAGGGCCTCGCAGTAAGCACAGCGCTCCGCAAAGGGACAGCCCTCCGGCAGCTGCTGCAGATCAGGGGTCGTGCCGGGGATAGCGGCCAGCTTTTTTCCCGATCCGGAGCTTCCCGGAATGGCCTCCATAAGGCCGCAGGTATAGGGGTGGCGCGGCCGGCCAAAAAGCGTCAGTGTATCCGTATACTCTACGATAAAGCCCGCGTACATGACGGCCACATGATCACACATCTGGCTGATGACCCCCAGATCATGGGTGATCAGAAGCACAGACATCCCCAGTTCCTTCTTCAACCGGTTCAGCAGCTTAATAATCTGATCCTGAATCGTGACATCCAGAGCCGTCGTCGGTTCATCCGCAATCAGGAGCCTGGGCTTTCCGGCCAGACAGGCTGCGATCATAGCCCTCTGACGCATACCGCCGGAAAACTGATATACATACTCTTTGATCCGCTGCTCCGGTGCCGGAATGCCCACATAGCGCAGCATGCGCAGAGCTTCCTCTTCCTTTTCCTTTCGGGACATGCCGGTGCCGATAAACTGCTCATAAATCTGCTCTCTGATCGTCAGCACCGGATTCAGGGCTGTCATGGGGTCCTGAAAGATCATACCGATCTCCCGTCCCCGGAGTTTTCTGAGGGCTTCTTTATTAAGTGACAGAACATCCTGATCCATATAAGTAATCTTTCCCTCAGGAATGATTGCATTTTCAGACAGCAGCCGCATCACAGCCTTGGCCGTGGTACTCTTGCCGCAGCCGGATTCCCCGACAAAACCCAGGGTTTCCCCCCGTTTCAGGGAAAAGCTGACACCATTGACCGCATGCAGCCGGGAGTGCTTATAGGGAAATTCGACTCTGAGATCTTCAACCTCCAGAATATTTTCCTGATTTTTCATGCTTTACCTCCCTTTCGCCCGAAGCAGATCAGACAGACCATCGCCGATCAGACTGAAGCCCAGGCCTGCAATGACAATAAGGAGCCCCGGAAAAAGCGTGATCCACCAGGCCTGGGACAGATAGGTCTTGCCCTCAGAAATGATGGCGCCCCACTCGGAAAGAGGGGCCTGTACACCCAGACCAAGATAACTCATGGCTGCGCCCGAAAGCATACACATAACAATATCGGAGGCACCGTAAACGATAGAGCTGGATAACACGTTGGGCAGAATATTTTTCAGGATGATCCTCAGATCTCCATAGCCCAGCACCCTGGCGGCCTGGATATATTCCTGCTGCTTGACAACGATCGTCTCGCTCCTGACCAGGCGGGTATACTCCTTCCAGCCTACCAGCCACATGGAAATAAAGAGGGCATTGATGCCGGCCTTGGTAATGGCGACGATGGCAATGGCCAGGACCATATAGGGAAAGGCCATGAAAATATCTACAATACGCATGACCAACGCGTCCAGCTTTCCGCCGTAATAACCGGAGATCAGCCCCAGAGCCGTGCCCATGATCATGGGCACGATCATCGCGCCCACACCGATCCAGAGATCGATTCTGGCCGCATAGATACAGCGGCTGAAAAGATCCCGCCCGTAATTATCTGTACCAAACCAGTGCAGCGCCGACGGTGCCTGCAGCATCTCCCGGGCATTGATGACATCGGGATCGACACTAGTAAAAATACCGGGAAAAAATGCGGCCAGCAGAAACACAGCGACAATGAGCAGACCTGCGATCAGCAGGCCATTATCCCGGATAAACTGAAGTACTTTTCCGGACTTCATAGATTCACCTCCCGATTATGTCAGCTTGACTCTCGGATCAAGCACAGAATAAATAATATCTGTCACCAGATTAATGACCATAACGATCACCACAAAGGTCAGCACTACCCCCTGCACGACGGCATAGTCACGATTGCTGATGCCATTGACCAGGAGCTGACCTAATCCCGGCAGGGAGAAGACGGACTCAATGACCACCGATCCGCCCAGCATATAGGCAATTTTCAGAGAAAGCAGCGTCGTCGTCGGTATCATGGCATTTCTGAGGATATGACGGCTCTTGATGATACGCTCACTCAGGCCTTTGCTCCTGGCAAACTCAACATAATCACTGCCCTTGATCTCAATAACATTGTTCCTCAGATTACGGATCAGCACAGCCGAAACGCCCAGCGCCTGCGTCAGACCGGGCAGAATCAATCCCCGCACATGCTCCGGCAGTGTGGTTCCCCAGCCGGAAACAGGAAAAATATTCAGTCGGACCGCAAATACCGTCAACAGCAGCAGTCCGATCCAGAAGGTAGGCGCTGATAAACCGAATAAAGCAAAAAAACGGACAATATAATCCGGCAGCTTATCCTTTAAAATACCGCCGGTATAGCCCAGAGAAAAGCTGATCAGTACCGCGAAAATCGTCGATACCACGGTAAGACAGAAGGTTACAAAAAAACGGTTCCTGATCAGCTCCGCTACAGGCTGGCTGTATTTCACGGAATCGCCCAGATCCAATCGCAGCAGGTTGCGGGCAAAAATCAGGAACTGTGTCAGGATAGGTTCATTTAGTCCCATCTTTTCCCGCATCGCTTCAAGGGCTTCCGGTGTTGCCTTCGTACCCAGCATCACGGCCGCCGGATCACCGGGAATCATACGGATCATAAAAAAGACAATGATCGTCACGACGATAAATACCGGTATCATCTGAAGGATCCGCTTAATCACATAATTAAGTACGTCCATTTTTTCTCCTCCATGCCAAAGCGCATATATCTGCCGCCTGCCCCCTCCGGGACAGGCGGTCTTTCATCTTAGCGGAGCGCCCCCACGGAGACAATGTCTCCGATGGATCACAATCCTTCAATATCAATCGGAAACCTTTACCAGCTGATCAAATCTGAAAGCATACAGCGGTGTCTCTACATAACCCTGGATATCCTCGGACATAGCCACAGTAATCTGCTGATGATACATATTGATGGCAACCACATCATCATAGAAGATTTCCTGCAGCTGATGGTAAAGCGCCTCACGGGCAGTCTCATCTGTCTCATACTGACTCTCCTCAAAGATGGCCTGGGCCTCGGCATTCTCATAACCGGTGAAAAAGCCCTGGGAGGTCTCAAAATTGAACCAGTAATCTGCCAGCTGGGACGGGTCCGCAATATCATCAGACCAGCTGCCGAAAAGCATCTCATGCTCCATCGCATACTCCTGGTCATATAATGCAGCCTGATCCAGGGATGTGATGGTCAGCTCTACGCCGATCTGGGACCAGAGGTCCTTCAGAATTGTTGCGATGGAGGTATAAGTCGAGTTGCCGGAGGGAACCAACACCTCAAGCTCAAAACCATCCGGATAACCGCCCTCAGCCAGCAGCTCCTTTGCTTTTTCTACATCATATTCCGCTGCCTCGATCTCATCATCATAGTAGAGACCATTGGCCGGCATGAAGGACACAGCAGGTTCGCCGTATCCGAAAAGCACCATATCTACGATCATCTGCTTATCAGTTGCATAAAGCAGCGCCTCACGCACCTCCTTGACGGCCAGTGCGTCATTGGATGTCTCATTCAGGACAATATATTTATTGCCTGTAGAAGGCAGGCCTACAGAAATCAGGCCCTCCTCTGCGTCGATCTCTTCCATATTGCTGTAAGGCAGATCTGTCACGATATCGACCTCATGCGCCTCCAGCATCATAATTCTGGAGTTATCATCCGTGACTGTCTTAAAAACGATCTCCTTTGTCAGCGGCGCATCGCCATGGAAATACTCATTGGCCGTCAGCGTGATATGATCATCACTTACATTCTCGCTGACCGCATAGGAATTGGTACCGATCGGCCAGATATCGCCCTCTGTATAGCCGCTGGTCGCGTCATACTGGGCCTTCTCCTGCAGAGAGATAGAAAAGCAGGACAGATTGGACAGTGTATTGGCAGCCACATCCTTTAAGGTAATGATGACTGTCTCTGTATCAGGGACCTCTACGGAAGCGATATTGGCTGCGGCAAAGGCCCATGGGCTCTCTTCCGTAGTCATCGCTCTCTCGATAGAGAACTCCCAGTCCTCTTCGGTGACAGGGTTGCCGTCAGAGAATTTAAGGTCAGGGATAATATGGAAGGTATAGGTCAGGCCATCCTCACTGATGTCCCAGGACTCGGCCAGATCAGGAATAATCTCTGTGCCTTCATCATTGGTGGTCACCAGCTGCTCACAGATCAGCTCAATGATCTGAATGTCATTGGTGTAGCTGACCATCACCGGATCCAGAGAGGTCACTGCGCCTGCTCTGGCAATTGTGATCGTATCTGCAAGCTCATCCCCTTCAGATACATTAACCTCTGAAACATCATGAGCCGCTTCCGTTTCAGAAGCAGTCTGTGTCTCGGCGCTGCCGCAGGCGGTAAGGGCCATCGCCAGCATGGATGCAGTCATTAATCCCGCAAGCAATCTCTTTTTCATTTTTTTCTCTCCTTTTGATTTCTTCTTTATTGACATAGCGCCATGCGCTTATGTGAACTGTTTTTTTGCGGATATCCTAAAATAAAAGACGTCAATCAAGCACTGTGTCTTCATTGACGTCTTTATAATGGAGGACGCTATTCATTTTTTGAACCGTAAGCAGTTTCCAGAGCATTCAGGAAATCCTTTACCAGATCTTCCTCATCCTCTATGCCGACCGAAACACGGATCAGTGTATTTTTAATGCCCATGGCCAACCGTTCTTCCTCCGGCACATTCTCGTGGGAGGAAAGGGGCGGATAGGAAAGTGTGGTCCGATAGCCGCCAAGGGTCATGGCATAATGCGCAATATTGAGAGTTCTCAGGAAGGTATCCATCTTTGCCCTGTCTTCATCGGGGAATTCAAAGCTGAGCATACCGCCGTAATATGGACCAAATTCCTTCTCTGCCACCTCATGCTGCGGGCAGGAGGCCAGACTCGGATGATTCACCTTTACAGTGTAAGGGCTCTTTTCCAGAGCTGCTGCCAGAGCTGCTGCATTCCGGGCCTGCTTTTTAACTCTCAGATCGATGGTCCGGATACCCCGGCAGACCAGCCAGGAGGAGAAGGGGTCTGCCTGGGTTCCCAGGAGCACCTGCAGATTATAGATGGACCGGATGATCTCCTCGCTGCCTGTCACTGCGCCGCAGACAGCATCGGAATGACCGTTAGCAAACTTGGTCAGACTGTTGACCACAATATCCGCACCCAAAGCCAGCGGCTTTACCAGGGCACCGGTCATAAAGGTATTATCGACGATCAGCTTGCAGTCATGGCTGTGGGCCAGGTCCGCGATAGCCTGAAGATCAGGGACTGCGCAAAGAGGATTGGACACGGTCTCTGTATAAAGCAATACCGTGTTTTCCTGAATTTTGGAACGCACATCCTCGATATCCGTGAAATCCGCAAAGGTAGTCGTCACACCATATTTGCTGAGGATATCGGTAAAGATCTCAATCGCCTCACCGTAAAGCGTGCGGTCTGAGAGAATGTGATCACCGGCTTTGGTACAGGCGATGACGGCACTGGAAATTGCGGCCATACCTGAGGAGCAGGCGATGGAGGCCTCTCCGCCCTCCAGGTAGGTCATCAGCTCATTCAGCGCCGTTCTGTTGGGATTTCTGTTTCTGTTATAGCAATAACCGCGAATAGCATATCTGGCTTCCAGATCCGTGAGATCATTCACATTGTGGGCCGTAGACATATGGATCGGCAGGGCTTCCGGATGGCTGGCATCCAGATTAAAATAGGCGCCCTCATTCAGAACCGCAGTCTCAAACTTCCAGTTTTTATCAATTTTTCCTACCATATCAATTTCCCCTTTCATCTCAGCAAGAGTTCGATCTCCGACTGAGATAAACGCTCCGCGAGCGTCGACCTGAAGCGTCCCTCAGCTCGGAAAAT
>R11__coassemble_1345_pt1 | contig 14042 bp, 11 predicted proteins | sample R11__metabat2_low_PE_030 | metagenome-assembled genome bin R11 | reverse complement strand
AACGAGCTGATTTAGTATGTCTTTTTTTCGTTATGCGAAATACTTGAGAGTGAAAGAGCAGATTTAGTATGTCGTTTTTTCGGGACGCGACCTACTGGGGAGAGAAAAAGCGGAATTAGTATGTCGCATTTGCGGGAAAAGACCCACTGGAGAGAGAAAAAGCGGAATTAGTATGTCGCATTTGCGGGAAACGACCTACTGGAGAGAGAAGGAGCGGATTTAGTATGTCGCAATTTCGGAATGCGACATACTGGAGAGAGATAATGAGTGCCTAGTGGGTAAACGACCTGAAATTTGATCCGGATGCCGTTCCGGGTGATAAAGATATGGGGCATGTGTATGCTGTGTGAGGATACGAGGGATATGTATGCTGTGTGAGGATACGAGGGTATGTGTGCTGTATGAGGATGCAGGGGATATGTGTGCTGTGTGAGGATATGGGGGATGCGTATGCTGTGTGAGAATATTGGCGTTTCCGGGGAGGGACGGCTGCTGTTTGCGGGCCAGGAGGTGTCGGCACTGGCGGGAATCTACGGGACGCCGCTTTACCTGGTGGATGAGGACCGGGTGAGGGAGAAATGTCGGATTTTTCGCGAGGCATTTGCGAAATATTTCGGATCGGATGCGGGCGTGCTTTATGCGTCCAAGGCCAATTGTTTTAAGCGGCTGCTGCAGATTGTGCAGGAGGAGGGCCTGGGAGCAGATGTGGTCTCTGTCGGAGAAATCTATACGGCGCAGCAGGCCGGCTTTGATCTGGCGAAGACCTATTTTCACTCCAATAATAAGACGGATGAGGATGTCCGCTATGCGATCCAATTGGGTGTGGGTACCTTTGTGGCGGATAACCGGGAGGAGATCGAGGCCATCGAGCGGGAAGCCGCGGCGGCCGGAATTATTCAGGAGGTGCTGCTGCGGATCACGCCCGGCATCGATCCCCACACTTATGCGGCCGTGACGACAGGCATGGTGGATTCCAAGTTTGGCTCGGCCATTGAGACAGGGCAGGCGGAGGAGATGGTCCGGTATGCCCTGGCCCAGCCCCATGTCCGGCTGATGGGTTTTCATTGTCATCTGGGTTCTCAGGTCTTTGCGGAGGATGTCTTCGAGCGGGCGGCCCGGGTGATGATCGGCTTCATGGCAGATATGCGGGAAAAGCTGGGCTACACCGGCCGGGTGCTGGATTTGGGCGGCGGCTATGGCGTCCGCTATCTGGAGAGTGATCCTCATCTGGATATTGAGACGAAGGTGTGTGCGGTGGCACAGGCGCTGAAGACGGCCTGCGCAGCGTATGCCTTTCCGCAGCCGAGGGTGCTGATGGAGCCGGGCCGGGCAATCATTGCCGATGCCGGTATGACGCTTTATACGGTGGGGACGGTAAAAAAAATTCCGGGTTATAAAAATTATGTGTCCGTGGACGGCAGCATGGCCGATGCGCCCAGGCATGCTTTGTATGGAGCAAAATATACGGTCTATGCAGCGGACAAGATGAGAGAAGCGGCTGATCTGACCTGCTCTGTGGTGGGGCGCTGCTGTGAGTCCGGGGATATAATTACACCGGATGCGGTGCTGCCCGCTTCGGTAGGCCGCGGGGATATCCTGGCCGTGGCATCGACGGGCGCCTATCATCATGCCATGAGCTCCAATTATAATCGTCTGCCAAGACCCGCCACGGTGCTGCTTCACGGCGGTCGCCACGAGCTGGTCATCCGCGGAGAAACCCTCGAAGATCTGCTGCGCTGCGAATTATAGCCAATCACTTCATTCAGATAATCCGGTGTATATTCTGCATTGATCATGTGTTTTGTGGGAGACCGGTCTAAAGCAATTAAGAAACGGGCGGCGGACCTGCATCTTTGGTATTGATCATATGTTTTGTGGGGGATACCGGGAAACATCGTAATATTAAATTTTTCAAAAGGTGATGTCAAAATTTGGGGGAATCGACATCAGATATTTTGATTTTTCAAGCGGCGATGTCAGAATTTCGGGAGTCAGCATCGTAAATTTGAGGATTTCAAATTTTGATGTCGTGATCTCGAAAAACAGCATCGTAAATTTGAGGATTTCAAATTTTGATGTTGTGATTCCGAAAAATAGCATCGTAAATTTGGGGATTTCAAATTTTGGTGTCGTGATTCCGAAAAACGGCATCATATATTTGAAAATTTCAATATCCGATGTCAGGACCCAGTGGAGCAGCATCAGATAATTTGGTTTTCCAAATTGAGATGTCGAGGGCCTGAATTCAACTTCATGAATATCCACAAAACAGGAAAGGGCGTATGAAAATGATCAACCCCCTGTCTGTTTGACAGGGGGCTGATCAAAGACGGAAGTATTTCATACGCCCTTTTAGTTCCTTTGTGTGACAGAGGAATCTGACGCCATTGTCATGTGGCAGAGGGACCTGACTCCATTGTCATGTGGCAGAAGGACCTGACTCCATCGTCATCAGTTCCTTTGTGTGACACAGGGGACTAACTCCATTGTCATGTGGCAGAGGGACCTGCCCCCATTGTTATCTTGCCCCATTTTGGCAGAGGGCCTTGATCCCATTGTTATCTTGCCCCATTTTGACAGAGGGATCTGACTCCATTGTCATGTGGCAGAGGGCCTCGCCCCATTGACACTGTTGATCTGAAATGATCGAAATTCCGATGCTATGCCGGGAAGACGACGGTGAGAAGCCATTTGAAGTCTTCCTCGCCGTAGATGGCATGCATGACCTTGGCCGGCATGACGATGGCTTCTCCTGCGTGGAGGATGTGCTCTACGCCGCCGATAGTGAATTTGCCGGTGCCTTCCAGGACGGTGACAAAGGCGTCACCGGTGGAATCATGGGCGCCGATTTCTTCGCCCTTTGCAAAGGCGAACAGTGTGACGCTGACATACGGATTCTGGGCCAGTGTCTTGCTGACGACCTGTCCCGGCTGTACCTGGACCTGATCAGCCAGGCGGATGACTTCTGCGTGCGGAATGTTTTTGATGTAGCTCATTTTTTAACCCCATTTCTTCATAGATTGTGGAGAGGCCGAAGGCCTCTTTATTATTATAGCATAACGGCAGACTTACGTGGGCTTTCCGGGATATGAATGTTTTCATATGGTGAGGACCCTAAGGTCTGCGGCATGCACATAGTTTCGAAGGCTGCGGATGTTTTTACATGACCTTGACGGCGGCGTTTTTGTCGCCGAACTGTTCTTTGAGCATTTCGCAGATCTGGCTGCGTTCGGTGCCCTTTTTCTCCTGGTTTTTGATCAGCTTGTAGGCTGCAAAGAGAGGAGAGGGGCCGATCTCGGAGCTGAAGTAGCCGATGCCCTGATTCCAGGCGATCAGTTCAAAGACATCGTCCAAGGCTGCGCTTGGCAGGCCGTGGATATAGGCCTTGACCAGCTCTCTGGTGGCCTGGCGCATGCGGCCGGCGCCGACGGCATTGGTCAGAGATAAGAGCAGGCGCATCTCGTAGGAGAGGGTGTGCTTGCTATCATTCCAGGTCAGATCCCAGAAATCGACAGCGACCTGGCCCAATTCCTCATTGATCATGGGGAAGTTGAGCAGGGATACCGGTCGGAAGGGGGCCCGGTTCGGATCCTCTTTAACCTCGGCTCTGTAGAACCAGGCATGAAATTCGCCCGGCTGCAGTTCTTCGGTATGATATTCGTAGCCGATGCCGGTCAGAGATTCATAGAGGGGTCTGGGCTCAAAGGTCTGGATGATCTCCAGGCCGGCACCCTGAGGGAGCTTTGCGGCCTGCTGGTACAGTCCCTGGAAGAAGTTGCCCTGAATATGCCGCAGATCCATCTGCTTAAATGCTGCTCTTTTGTCCATCCATGCTTCGTATGCCATGACTTTCCTCCTGTGCTTTGATATTTAAAGTTTCGCCCTGCAGCGATGATATGAGGAAGCTTGCCAGCTGACGCTGACTAAAATCCCGCACCAGGTCTTCGCAGGTGTCGGCTTGAAAGATTGTGATAAGGTCAGATGTCGTTTGCTTCCTCCCTGTACCATAAGTATAGTATGGATGCAGATTTTTTGTTGTGGTTTTAACCACATATAAAAATTTGACCATATAAAAACCCTGCAAAATATGAAAAACAATGGCGGCCGCGTTCTATGGAAGGGGCAGCAGCTCATCGGCAGAAGGGATGAACTCATTGGTAGAAGGCGCGCCAGCCCATCGGCTGTTTATCCGATATGGCAATGATCGTGCACGGCATGTAAATGCACCGTGACAGGGGACGTCGCGACAAGGGATGCCGTGACAGTGATTTCTTCATCGTCTTCGCTACAAAGGATAAGGTGACAGGGAATGTCGTGACAAGGGATGTCGTGATAAGGGATGCCGTGACAAAGGACATGTGATTTTGGGATAAGGAACGGGGAGGATGGTCTGCAAAAGGGCTGATTTAAAAAGATGGCGCTTTGAGTGGTGTATCTTATGTTATAATGTAACAGATAGCGTTTGCCAATATGCTTGTAAAGCCCGGGCCATAGGCTTGTGGATACCAGTGCGGTATAAAGGCCCGGCCATAGGCTTGTGGATACCGATGGGAATATAAAAGGCCCCGGCCATAGGCTTGGGGACATCGATGCGAGTGAAAGGTCCCCGGTTTTAACCATGGGGATATAAATAGCGGCCTTTGCTAGGATAAGTGATTCGAAACGGGGCCGGAGGGTGAACTGTATAAAAGGGGGTTTTGCTATGGGAAGACGGGGCCCGAAGCCGACAGATCTGGAGATGGCCCGGCGGATTGCCCGGGCAGTGGATGCGCAGGGCGGTCATACCTATTTTGTAGGCGGCTATGTGCGGGATCTGCTGATGGGCAGAGAAAATAAAGATATCGATATTGAGATCCACGGCATTGATGTGGCGGCTCTGGAGGAGATCCTCCGGGGGTTGGGCACACTGACGGAGATGGGGGCCAGCTTCGGCGTTTTCGGTCTGAGGGGCTTTGATCTGGATATTGCCATGCCCCGCAAGGAGGAGGCCACCGGCCGGGGCCATAAGGATTTTAAGGTGGATGTGGATCCATACCTGGGCACCGAAAAAGCAGCCATCCGCCGGGATTTTACCATGAATGCCCTGATGCAGGATGTGATCACCGGGGAGATCGTGGACCATTTCGGCGGTGTGCAGGATCTGCATGACGGGATTCTGCGCCATGTCTGCAGTGAGACCTTTGTGGAGGATCCTTTGAGAGTCCTGAGGGCTGCCCAATTTGCCGCCCGTTTTGATTTTACAGTGGCGGAGGAGACCATTGCCCTGTCCCGGACCATGGACCTGTCTACCCTGGCCAGCGAGCGGATCATGGGAGAGCTGGAGAAGGCCCTGCTCAAGGCAGAGAGGCCCAGCATCTTTTTCCGGGAAATGCTGAAAATGCAGCAGCTTTCCTGCTGGTTCCCGGAAATCGAGCAGCTGATCGGCATTCCTCAGACCCCGGTCCATCATCCGGAGGGGGATGTCTGGAATCATACCATGCTGACCCTGGATGCGGCGGCAGGTCTCAGATCCCAGGCGCAGGAGCCGCTGGGGCTGATGCTGACGGCGCTTATGCATGACCTGGGCAAGATCACGACCACCACCATCGAGCCGGATGGGCGGATTCGTTCCATTGGCCATGAAAAGCAGACAGCGCTGGTAAAGCAGGCTCTGGGCCGGATCACCAACGCTGTGAAGCTGACGGCTTATGTGGTCAATATGACGGAGTTTCATATGCAGCCCAACATCCTGGCTGCTCAGCATTCCGGACAGAAGGCTTTTAACAGGCTTTTCGACCGGTCGGTCTGCCCGGATGATCTCCTGCTGGTGGCCAAGGCGGACCGTATGGGCCGTCTGGACCCGCCGCCTTATGAGGAGACAGCGGCCCTTTTACGGGAAAAGCTGGCTGTCTATAAGGAGATGGCTGCCAGACCCTGCGTCATGGGTGCGGATCTGATTAAGTCCGGCCTGAAGCCCGGCAATTATTTCAGTGACCTGCTGGCCTTTGCCCATAACCTTCATTTGTCCGGAGTCCCCAAGGAGGAGGCCCTCAGACAGACCCTGGCCTACTACAGGGATAACTATCAGCAGGTCAAATAGCCACCGGTTAGTTATAAGGATAATTATCAGCAGATCCAGCTGTTCCCGGTTTACTGCAGGGATAACTATCAGCAGGTCAAATAGTCACCGGTTAGTTATGAGGATAATTATCAGCAGATCCAGCCGTTCCCGGTTTACTGCAGGGATGATGATTAGCTGTTCAACCGTTCCCGGTTTACTGCAGGGATGACGATTAGCTGTTCAGCCGTTCCCGGTTTACTGCAGGGATGATGATTAGCTGTTCAGCCGTTCCCCGGTCCGCTGCAGGGATAGCTGCCAGCTGTTTCGCCAATCCTCCGGTTTACGACAGGGATGATTTTCAGCGGCCCAGCCGGCGGCGGAAGTCCTCGTAGCCAAAGGCAGTCAGCCGGTCGAAGCTTCCGTCCTCATTCCTGCGGTAGATATCCGGCAGGGGCATGCCGTTGAAGGTGTTGTTTTTGCAGGTGGTGTAGATGGCCATATCACCGAAGACCAGGCGGTCGCCCTCCTGCAGAGGACCATCGAAGCTGTAGTCGCCGATGACATCGCCGGCCAGGCAGGTGGGTCCGCCCAGACGGTAAAGGCAGGGCTTTTCACCGGGCTCCCCGCCACCGTAAAGGGGCGGCCGGTAGGGCATTTCCAGGACATCCGGCATATGGCAGGCGGCAGAGCAGTCCAGGATAGCATGGCGGAGGCCGTGGCTTTCAAAGGTGTCCAGGACGGTAGTCACCAGCCAGCCGGCGTTTAAGGCGCAGGCTTCGCCGGGCTCCAGATAGATCTGCAGGCCATAGCGATCCCGCATCCGGCAGATTAAACGCTCCAGCCGGGGAATATCATAATCCGGCCGGGTAATGTGATGACCGCCGCCGAAATTCAGCCATTTCATGGACGGGAGCAGGTCCCCGAAACGGGCCTCGACGGCGTCCAGTGTTTTTTCCAGATCATCGGCATTCTGTTCGCAGAGCGTGTGAAAATGGAGACCGTCCAGACAGGCGATGAGGGCCGGATCCATCTCACGGTCCCAGCGCTCCCGGGTGACGCCCAGGCGGCTGCCGGGGCTGCAGGGATCATAGATCTCATGCCCCTCCTGAGTGGAGCACTCCGGATTGATGCGAAGACCGATACTGCGCCCCGCGGCTTTGGCTGCGGGGCTTAATTTTTTGAGCTGGGACGGGGAATTAAAGACGATATGGTCCGCATACCGCAGGACCTCGGGGAAGTCTTGCGCCCGGTAAGCGCCGCAGAAGACATGGACCTCGCCGCCGGGCATTTTTTCCCGGCCAAGTCTGGCTTCATACAGGCCGCTGGCCTCCGTTCCCGCAAGATAGGGGGCCAGAACCGGATAGAGATCATAATTGGAGAAGGCCTTCTGTGCCAGCAGGATCCGGGCACCGGTGCGGTCCTGTATGCCCTTCAGGATCTCGCCGTTGCGGCGGATCTGTGCCGTGTCCAGGACATAGCAGGGGGTGGGCAGGGCGTCAAAGCAGCCGGGCACAGCCCCTCCCGCCAGGGGCAGGAAGGGCGGACGGCCATCCCTCATCATTCTACCAGAGCGGGAGCGAAACTCTCGCTGTGGGGCAGGCCGTACTGATCCAGAGCAGCGATGTAAGGGTCGGGATCAAATTCCTCTACGGTATGGACGCCCGGAGTGGTCCACTGACCGGTCAGCAGCATGAGGGCGCCGCACATGGCGGGTACGCCGGTGGTATAGCTGATGGCCTGAGAGCCCACCTCGCGGTAGCACGCCTGGTGGTCACAGATGTTATAAATATAGTAGGTCTTGGGCTGACCGTCCTTGGTGCCGGTGAAAATACAGCCGATGTTGGTCTTGCCTACGGTGCGGGAACCCAGGGAAGCGGGATCAGGCAGCAGGGCCTTCAGGAACTGGATGGGCACGATCTCATGGCCTTCATACATGATGGGGGTCGTGGACAGCATGCCGACATTCTGCAGACAGTTCATATGGGTCAGGTAGCTCTGGCCGAAGGTCATGAAAAAGCGGATCCGTCTGACCTCGGGCAGGTTCAGAGCCAGGGACTCGATCTCCTCGTGATGGAGCAGATACATATCCTTGTGACCGACCTGGTCAAAGTCATATTCCCGCTTGATGCTCATGGCCGGGATCTCGATCCAATGGCCGTTTTCCCAGTAGCTGCCCGGGGCACTGACCTCACGGAGGTTGATCTCAGGGTTGAAATTGGTGGCGAAGGCATAGCCGTGGTCGCCGCCGTTGCAGTCCAGGATATCGATGGTGTCGATGGTATCGAATTCGTGCTTTTTGGCGTAGGCGCAGTAGGCCTGGGTCACGCCCGGATCAAAGCCGGAGCCCAGCAGGGCAATGAGACCGGCCTGCTCGAATTTTTCCCGGTATGCCCACTGCCAACTGTAATCAAAGTAGGCGGAAAAGCCCTTTTCCTTACAGCGCTTGTCATAGATGGCCCGCCACTCGGGGTCATCGATGTCCTCCGGCTCGTAATTGGCCGTATCCATGTAGTTGACGCCGCACTGCAGGCAGGCCTCCATGATGGACAGATCCTGGTAGGGGAGGGCAATGTTCATGACCAGCTCCGGCTGATAGGAACGGATCAGGGCGGCCACTTCTTCTACGTGGTCGGCATCTACCTGGGCCGTGGTGATACGGGTGGCAGTGTGGGGCGCCAGTTTGGCGGCCAGGGCATCGCAGCGGGATTTGGTGCGGCTGGCGATGCAGATGTCGGTGAATACGTCGCTGACCTGGCAGCATTTGGTGATGGCGACGGAGGCGACACCGCCGCAGCCGATGATAAGGACCTTGCTCATATTTTTTATCCTCCTGTGGATTCTTGGCCTGATCAAAGCACGCAGCACGGAATCAGGCGTATTGCTTTATATATATGGGGCCGCGAAAGAGAGCGGCCTGGGATTTTCTTATGTACCGCCGTAGGGAGTGCGGCATACGTTTTTCTTATGCACCGTCGCAGGGAGTGCGGCATATGATTTTCTTATGCATCGTCGCAGGGAGTGCGGCATATGATTTTCTTATGCACCGCCGCAGGGAGCGCGGCCTGCGTTTTTTATGCAAAGCCGCAAAAGAGCGCAGCCTGCGATTATGCTGTGCAAAGCGGCGAAGCATGCGGTCTGCTTTTTTATAATGGGCTAAGGGCCAGCAGCAGTTCCCGGACCACCTTGCCCGCCAGGGCGGTGGAGGCGCCGGACGCATCCAGCATGGGACTGAGCTCATTGACATCCGCACCGACCACGCGGCAGCGGCAGACCTGCAGGATGGCCGTCAGCAGCTGGGGGAAGGTGACGCCGCCGGCTTCCGGCGTCCCGGTGCCGGGGAAGCAGGCGGGATCCAGGCAGTCCAGATCGATGGTGAAGTAGACCGGTGTGCCGGAGCTTGCCAGGTCATCGCACAGGGCCTTAAGACCGTCAAAATCAAATTTGTGCATGTCCGTGTGGGCAGCGGCAAACCGCCATTCCTCCCGGTCTCCGCTGCGGATGCAGAACTGGTGGATCCGGCCGTCCCCGATCAGGTCCCAGCAGCGGCGCAGGACGCAGGCGTGGCTGAGCCGGGCCCCCAGGTAATCGTCTCTCAGGTCGCAGTGAGCATCAAAATGGATGATATGCAGGTCCGGCCAGCGCTTTTGCACGGCCCGGAAGGCTCCCAGAGTGACCAGGTGCTCGCCGCCCAGCATCAGGGGGAGCTTGTTATCCTGCAGGATGATCTGTGTCCGGGCCTCGATATCTGCCAGCGCTGCTTCGGAGGATCCGAAGCACAGCTCCAGGTCGCCGCTGTCAAAGATGGCGTAATCGGTCAGGTCCTTATCCTGATAGGGGGACCAGGTCTCCAGACCGAAGCTCTCATGGCGGATGGCGGAGGGGCCGAAGCGGGTGCCGGGCCGGTAGCTGGTGGTGCTGTCAAAGGGGGCACCGAAAAGGACGATGCCGGCGTCCTCATAATCGGCCTCGCAGCCGATGAAGGTCTCGATATTAGGCTTTAACATCTGCTTCCACCTCCTTTAGCATTTCCTCCAGGAAGGCCGGCAGGCAGAAGGCGCCGGTGTGGAGCTTTGGAGTATAGTAGCGGGTGCGCAGGTTGTGGCTTCTCCACCGGCCTGCGTCCAGGTCATCGACAGGATGATATTTTTTGCTGGCAAAACCGAAGAGCCAGTAGCCGGCGGCGAAGGTGGGGATATGGGCCTGGTAGACCCGGCAGATCGGGAAGGTAGAGGCGATCCGCTTGTGGCTGCGCTGCATGGCTTCCGCGTCCTCTCGGTAGAAGGGAGAACCCTGCTGATTGACCATGATGCCGTCCTCCTTCAGGGCTTTGTAGCAGTTGCCGTAGAATTCCCGGGTAAAGAGGCCTTCGGAGGGACCGAAGGGATCGCTGGAATCCACGATGATCAGGTCGTATTCATTCTCACAGAAGCGGATAAATTTCAGGCCGTTCTCAAAATGCATATGGACCCTGGCGTCATCCAGACGGCAGGCATTCTGGGGCAGGTAGGCCCGGCAGGCCTCGACGACCTTTTCGTCCATTTCTACCAGGTCAATGTGGGTGATCTGATCGTAGCGGGTCAGCTCCCGGACCACACCGCCGTCGCCGACGCCGATGACCAGCACCTTTTGGATGCCGGGATGGACGGCCATGGGGACATGGGTGATCATCTCATCATAGATAAATTCGTCCCGCTCCGTCAGCATGATATTGCCGTCCAGCACCAGGACCCGGCCGAATTCCTCGGTGTCCAGGATCTCGATGTGCTGGTAGTAGCTTTCTTTGGAGTAGAGCTGCTTTTTCACGCGCAGACTCAGTTTGACATTCGGGGTGTGAAACTCACTGAACCAAAGTTCCATTTGCGTCTCCTCCTAATACAATGATGCAAGTCGGCCGAGCCGCCTTGTTCTGCATAATATGATACCTATATAAGTACATTCAGATATTCAATCTCAGGGTCCTCCGGGCCGGTCATCTGACAGCCCTTGGCCTTGGCATAGCGGATATAGTCCAGGATCTCCGGGGTAATACGCTCGCCCGGGGCCAGGATGGGGATGCCCGGCGGATAGCACATGACGAATTCGCTGCAGACCCGGCCGGCGGTCTCGTCCAGAGGCAGGCTGCATTTTTCGGCATAGAAGGCATCCTGGGGGCTGGCGGCGACGATGGGGTCGATGTATTCCTGGCTCATCAGGCCGGCGGGACTGCGGCGGTAACGGCGCCTCAGATCGGAGAGGGCAGAGACCAGCCGCTCCACCTCCTGGATGCGGTCGCCGATGGAGAGGTAGGCCAGGATATTGCCCAGGTCACCGAATTCAATCTGGATATCATAATCATCCCGCAGAGCATCATAGACCTCGATGCCGGCCAGGCCGATGTCCAGAGTATGGACGGACAGCTTGGTGGTGTCAAAATTGAAGACGGAATCGCCGTTGATCAGCTCATTGCCGAAAGCATAGTAATCACCGATGGCATTGATCTCATCCCGGGCATACTCGGCCATGCGGCGGACTCTGCTGAAAATCTGGCGGCCGCCCAGGGCCAGGTTGCGGCGGGAAATGTCCAGGCTGCTCATCAGCAGATAGCTGCCGGAGGTGGTCTGGGTCAGATTGATGATCTGGCGCACATAGCCGGCATGGACCCGGGGACCGGTGAGCAGGAAGCTGCTCTGGGTCAGGCTGCCGCCGCCCTTGTGCATGGAGATGGCGGCCATATCCGCACCGGCGGCCATGGCAGAGACCGGCAGATTATCGCCGAAATAGAACTGAGTGCCGTGGGCCTCATCGGCCAGGCAGTACATGCCGGCGGCATGGGCCATGCGGACGATGCTGCGCAGGTCGCTGCAGATGCCGTAATAGGTGGGATTATTGACCAGTACCGCCACAGCATTGGGATGTTCACGGATGGCCTTTTCTACCTGGCTGCGCCGCATGCCCAGGGGAATGCCCAGCCGCTGATCCACCTCGGGATTGACATAGACCGGGATGGCGCCGCACAGGACCAGGGCATTGATGACGCTGCGGTGCACGTTGCGGGGCAGGATAATCTCGTCCCCCCGCTTGCACACGGTCAGGACCATGCTCTGGACAGCGCTGGTGCCGCCGCCTACCATCAGGAAGGCTTCGGCCGCCCCGAAGGCATCCGCGGCCAGCTGTTCGGCCTCCCGGATCACCGACACCGGATGGCACAGATTGTCCAGCGGCTTCATGCTGTTGACATCTACATTGACACATTGCTGTCCGAGGAAGGCGGCCAGGTCCGGATTACCCCGGCCATGCTTATGGCCCGGCACATCAAAGGGTACCACCCGGAGTTGGCGGAAATTTTCGAGCGCCTCATAGATGGGTGCCCGGCTCTGGTCGGGTCTCCTGTTTCTATCCATAAAGATCATCCTCTCTATTGCGTTAGGTCGACGCTGGGGAGCGTATATCTCAGCCGGAGATGGGACTCCCGCTGAGCGTTTATCTCAATCGGAGATGGGACTCCTGCTGAGACGAAAAAGGACACAAGACATTTCCCGCTCCGCAGGCTGTCTTGTGTCCGAATTTGTAAATATGAAAATATGCACGCACCCTTTGGGTGCGGTTTCAAGGCATAAAAAATCGGAATCATACGGGTTTCAGAGTCCGTCAGGCAATATGCTTCAGCTACTACTGTTATTGACCGTTTCACAAGTCAGCACGCGGGGCGCTGTTCGGTTTATAAGAAACCAACTGGTTTTAAGAAACCAACTTATAAAATTTGGGCTTTTAACCCAATCAATAATGCGGCACAAAGCCGCTCGGCAGTGGACCCGGCTGTCCGTATGGCCTTAACTCCCATGGGGAGTGGTCCCGAATCATTGCCCGGAATACCCTGATATACTCAACTGATTCCGGAAAGATGGTCTTATTTTATCAGTTAGGGGGCGCAGTGTCAAGACACTGCGCCTATGATTCCGCCATTGTTCCCACTACTGCGGCAGCAGCAGGACGAAATGGTTTTTGCGGCAGCGGATCAGGCCTTCGTCCCGCATTTTGCCCAGCTCCTTGGACAGGGCCGTCCGCTCCACGTTCAGATAGTCTGCCAGCTGCTGGCGGTCGAAGGGGATGTCAAATTCCCGGGAATGTCTGGTCAGTGAGACGGCGCTCAGGTAAGACAGGAGCCGGTCCCGGATGGTTTTGTGGGCCGTGTGGAAGCTGCGGCCGGACAGCTGCAGGTTTTTGCGGACAGAGATGCCCAGGAGATTGCAGAGAAAGCGGTACTGCCAGGGGGCCGGGGCCGTCATGGGGACTGAGACCGGCTGCCCGGAAGCCTGGGGCCGGGCCTGCCCCGGAGCCTGTGACCGGACGGTGCTGAGGGCAGCCTGCCCCTGAGTCTGTGACCGGACGGTGCTGAGGGCAGTCTGCCCCGGGGTCTGTGACCTGCCGGATCTGCGGATGTTTTGCCCGGGAGTCTGAGGCCGGATGAGGCCGGGGACGGCGGCCGGTTCTAAAAAGAGGATCCGGCAGTCCTCATTGGCCCGGACATCCACCAGCAGGACTTCCTCCGGCAGCAGGGCATAGGATTCCGCGAAGAAGCCGCCCTGATGGACGATGCTGAGGATGCTGCGGCCTCCCCAGAAATCATTGCTCTCGATGGTGACGCTGCCGGCGAGGACAATGCCCATCCGCCGGGTCCTGTCACCGGCATGAAGCATGAGCTCGTTGCGTGCATAGGTCCGGTCTGAGGCCGAGAGGGCGGTCAGGCAGTCGCTGATCTCTTCTGCAGTCATTCCGGCAAAAAGGGCCGAGGCTGCGGCGGCGGTGAGGTACTCCTGTTTCATGGTGGTCATCATCCCTTCTATGTAAGGTGCTATAGGATGTTACAGATAAAGTGCTATAGAATGTTACTGAATGCTATGGTGTACTTCCATGGGCATCTTTTTTTCAGAAACGGTACCGGGTCTTATATCCCGGTCTTATGGGTGTGAATTTTTGGAATTTTGTGGTTATTACCACACACAAAGCAGCTTTAATATACTAT
>R11__coassemble_1333_pt1 | contig 14110 bp, 10 predicted proteins | sample R11__metabat2_low_PE_030 | metagenome-assembled genome bin R11 | reverse complement strand
CCCTCTTCCAAAACACCCCGTTTACCTTGGCACCTGACCCCATTGTCATATCATTGTCATAGCTTAACCTTCTCCCAGAATCAGGACCTGTTTGCCTCTGAAGGCCAGGCCATAGCGGCGGATGCGGTCCGGGGCGATGCCCCGGTCGGCCAGCTCCGCGTCATATTTTTTCTCACGGATCTGACGAAGGGCCGCCGCGGCGGTCTCGGTCAGATCCTTTTCTGTCTCCCTGCTCTGTACCTTAAATTCCAGGATGCAGGCCGGCAGTTCCTCCTCACGCGGAATCATGACCACATCATAGCGGCCGTAGCCGCTCTCCCGGTTGGATCTCAGCTCATACCGATCCCGCAGTTCCACCAGCATGCCCAGGACAAAGCCGTGATAAAAGCGCTCCGGCTGCGATGTCTCCGAAGGACTGACGCCGGTATCAAAGCTGCTGAAACAGGTCAATGCGATCTCATTCATATAACCGTTCATAGAAGCCAGGTCTCCTGACAGAAGCGCTGTGACAAAACGATTATAGCTGGCCCCGGCTCCGGCAAACCAGCGCCTTACGAGCCCCGGCATCATCAGCTGCACCTCCAGATTGGTCAGGGATACGCACTGCCATTTTCGGTCTGCCGACTCAGCCTTCAGATAGCCTGCCGCTAGCAAAAGGCTCCATACCGCCTCCTCACTGCGCTCAAAATCACGAAAACTGATCTCCTCACTGATCTGCACCCGGATGCGCTCACCCCGGATCAGCCGCTCAAGGCTGTCCATCAGCCGCAAATCGCCATGGGAGAGCAGATCAGCCACCAGGGCGTTGGAGCTGGTATTCACCCAATAGGCATCAAACTGCCTGCTCCTGACAAAATGGATGATGGACCAGGGATTGTAGATGCTCCGGGTCCTGCCGAAGCAGAAGCCGTCATACCAGCGCCGGACCTGCTGCCGCGTCTCCTCATCCGCCAGGCCCTGCTGCCGCAGGATCTGCGTCACCTCCTGCTCCGTAAAGCCAAAACAATCCTCATAGCTTTCCGAAAGAATGCCCACCGCATCCAGATTATTCAGGTCTGAGAAGAGGGACTCCCGGCTGATGCGGGTAATGCCGGTGATCAGTGCCTTTTCCAGACAGGCATTATTCTTAAAGGAAAAGTGAAACAGAGGCCGCATGAAGGCCATCATCTCATCCCAGCAGCCGGCCAGCCAGGCCTCCTGCAGAGGCGTATCGTACTCATCCAGCAGCAGGATCACGGCCCTGCTGCGATACCGCTGCAGGTAAAAGGAAAGATAATGAAGGGTCATCTGCGCCATATCATCAGACATAGAGAAATCAAAGCGCTCCAGAAAGCTCCTGTCGGTTTCGTTCATTTCCGGCACGCAGGCCAGAACATTTTGAACCGCCTCCGCCAGCACATGCTTGATCATGGCCTTCATGACCGCAAAGTCACCGCCCTTGATGCCGCCGAAGGACAGACTGATCACAGGCCAGCGGCCCTGCAGGGACTGATACTCCGGATACTGCCATATCCTCTTCCCCTCAAAAAGGTCACTGCGGCCGGCATAAGCCTCAGAGAAAAAACACTTGATCATGCTGAGGGCCAGGGTCTTGCCGAAGCGGCGGGGCCGGGTGATCAGGGTCACCTGATTTTCACTGTCCCACCACTCCCGGATCAGCAGGGTCTTATCCACATAGAAAAGGTGCCGTTCGATCAGGCGGTCATAATCCTGAATCCCCACGGCCATCCTGTAGCCTATGGACAGCTGCCCGGCATAGGCCTCCAGCCGAAGCCCCAGCTGATGACTGCGCAGAATCTCCTGCAGACGCCTGCGCTCCCCGATCGCAGCCTCCACAGCCTCCCGCTCTCCCTTTTTCAGGTAACGGCTCCTCAGCTTTCCCGCCTCCGTCCACTGATAATAGGCATACTCCCGGCCATTGATCTTCTTATGAGAAATATAACCCTGAGGCAAAGCCTCGATCTGCAGCCGCAGCTGCTCCGCCATCTCATCGCGGCTTCTTTCATATCCTGCTGCCATCTCTCCATATGCCCCCTTTTAACCTATTTTAACCTGCAAAGGCAGTGATGTCAAACGTAAGCAGAATGGGAATGTCAGACAGGTAGTCCGAAATTTATGATAAAAAATAGAACCGGTCCGCAGATCGGTTCTATAAGGAATAATCACCCTTGTCATCTATTCGGCATTGGCGATCATGTCGGCGATGGCGGTGAGATCGAGGCCGGTGATGCAGGCTGCGGTCTCGAAGCAGACCTCCAGGCCGTTGTAGCCGTTGGTGTGCATGAGGAAGCCGTCTCCGGTCTCCGGATCGATGAGGACCAGGGATTTAAAGCCCCCGTTGTCTCCCCAATGCCAGAGCAGGTTCTGATAGCGGCCCCAGCCAAGGCCCCAGGATACAGGCCCCCGGGCCGGATTGCTGACGGAGCGGATCATGTCCACGGTTTCTTTATCCTGCAGCAGGTGCAGCAGGAAGCGGGCATAATCCTCCACCGTCACATAAAGGGAAAAGGCGGCATTGGGTTCCGGGGCCACCTCATGGCGGCAGCTAATCCTAAGGGGCTCCACCTGTCCCTGCTCATCATAGCTTCTGGCATAGGTCCGGCTTAAGGGTCCGGTCCAGATCATGGCCGCATCCGCCATACCCAGTGGGGCGAACAGGTCCTCGGAAAGCAGCAGATCCAGGCGCTGGCCCATGATCTTTTCCACGCACTGCTGCAGCCAGGTGTAGGCCTTACCGGAGTAGAGGAAACCCTCTCCCGGGGCAAAGGCCAGGGGCAGCGGGGCATCGCCCCAGTTGGGCAGGCCCGTGGCATGGGACAAGGCCATGGCCGCGGTCACCGCACCGAAGCGGGGATCCTCTGTGGGCGCTCCCTGATCCAGGTACTCGCAAAGGGGCCTGTCAAGATCCAATTGCCCCTCCCGGGCATACTTTAAGACCAGATAGCCGAAGACCGGCTTGGTCAGGGACGCCGCCTCCACGTGGGTCCGGGTCGTCATGGGCCGCCCCAGCACTGTATCCGCCATGCCGTAGGCATCGGTATGGACCAGCTGACCGCCTTTAATTAAAGCAATCTCCGCGCCCGGCACCAGATGTGCCTCCATAGAAGCGAGAGCCATGGCTTTCAGGCCATCCATCTTTTTATCATTAATCTCCATTGCATTGATCCTTTCATCTGTCCGTTACAGGCAGCTGTACTGCCGGACGGTCTGCAATCTATAGTCTATCATCTGTTACCTTCACACGCACCGTATAGATTGGCGCCGCCTTATCGACAATCCTCCTGCGGACAGTCTGTAAATCAGCACCGCGACCCTAGAGCTCCAGATAGCCGCCCAGGTACAGCAGTCCTATGTCAAAACGCTTTTCCACCTGACCGAAGCGAATGCTGATAATTCTGAAGTTATTACTGAGAACCTTGCCGTAGCCGTATTTTTTATGCTGCACGACCCGGCCCTTTTTCAGCAGCTTTACAAAGCTGACGAAATCAGGATCCCGGGCCAGGGCCTCATAGTCCGGCCGGACCGGTCTTGCCGCCGCACCCTCCGGCGTCGCTTCAGTCCTGTCGGTCTGTTTTTCCAAGGATTTTTGGCCCCTGCTCAGGCGGTGGTCCTGTGCCTGCCCTGTACCTGTGCCCCGGCGTTCTGCCGCCGCTTTGGCAACCTTTTTGCCGGTTTCCGCCGCAGTCTTCTCTCCTGCTGTATTTTTGCCGTCTGCTTTTTTACCTTCTGTGTTCCGGCTCCCGGCCTTTTCTCTGGGCATCAGCTCATCCACGAAGGCTGTCGCCTGGCCGACCCTGAAGATGTCCAGGGTCTTTTTGGCTCTGGTGATGCCCACATAGAAAAGCCGGCGCTCCTCCTCGTAGGCCCGCAAAATCTCCGGATCCTGTCTCTCCCGCCGGGTCGGCAGGTTCTCCGGCAGAATGCCGTCCATGACATCCATGAGATAGACATGCTCATACTCCAGGCCCTTGCTGGCATGGATGGTGGAGAGGATCAGCGGACAATGGGCATCGTATGCTTTGGTCTCCAGGATCTGCCTCAGCTCCTCCAGTCGGGCCACCAGGGCTTGGCCGGAAGACGTCTTCGCCGCCAACGCCCTGAGGATGGCCAGCTTGCCGTCCCCGGCGATCCCTGCCCGGTCCAGATAGGCGCTGTAACCCAGGTCGCTGCAGACCAGTCTGAGGGCCACGGCCCCGCTCTCCGCCCGGCGGATCTGTCCCAGGGTCGTGATTATCTCCCGGATGGCCGTGTAGGTCATGGGTCTCAGGCCGCCGTAGTAAAGGGCCGCCGACAGGATGGCATCTCCCCGCTGCCCTGCCAGACGGACAATCTGCCCGGCCTGTTCCTTTTTCAGATAAGTCTTTATTTTATAGTAGATATTGAGAAAAAGCTCCCCATTATCCGGCTCTGCGGCAAAGCGCAGGATATCGCAGATATCTCTGACCACCCGGTGGCTGAAAAAGCTGATATCTGCGTTTCGGACCCGGTAGGGGATGCCCTCCCGCTCGAAGCTGTCCATGAGGGGCAGCATGCACTCATTATCCCGGTAAAGGATGGCCGTCTGCTCCGCAGCGCCCTGGGCCACCTTCCTGAGGTAGCTGTACTGGGCGCTGCGGCTGACCAGGTCAGTGACCCGCACCTCCCTGGCCGGGGGCCGGACGGCCCGCATGGTCTTGGCATGGCGCAGGGTATTTTCCCGGATGAAGGCATCCGCGCAGGTCACGATCAGGGCATTGGACCGGAAATTGTCCTCCATCAGCAGGACCTTTGCGCCGGGATAAGTCTTCTCAAAATCCAGCAGTGCCTGGGGATAAGCCGCCCGGAAGCCATAGATACTCTGGTCTTCATCCCCCACCATGAAAAGATTGGGCTGATCTCCCGCCAGCAAGCCGATGATCCGGTGTTGAATCCGGGAGGTATCCTGGGCCTCGTCCACGCAGATATAGGGATAAATTTCCCGGAAATGCCGCAGGGTCTCGGGGCTGCGCAGAAGAATCTGCAGGGCATAGCGCAGCTGATCGTCATAGTCCATCAGCGACCTGGCCTGCATTTCCCGGACATAGGCCGTATAGATCTCCTGCAGATGATAATCCGAATCCTCATCCAGGGTCCCGATTTCCTCCGGGGTCAGCATCATATTTTTAATATAGGTGATTTTCGTCCGAATCTCCCGGAGATCGCTCTCGCCGGGATAATCCTCCTCGGTCCGCAGATAAATACCGGAAAGGATAGCCAGGATATTTTTCTCATTGGTCTCCAGCCGGAAGGGGGCGGAGGCATAGTAGTTAATAATCTTCTGACAGATACCGTTAATAGTGCGAAACTCCGCCCGGCCGGCATATTCCCCGCCGAAAAAGCGTTCAAAACGGTCCGCCATATCCCGGGTGGCCGCCACGGTATAGGTCAGGGTCAGGATCCGCTCGGGAGGGATGCCCAGGCAGTAGATCATATAGCCCAGACGGGCCACCAGCACCGTCGTCTTGCCCGATCCCGGCACCGCCAGCAGCAGCACCGGGCCTTTCACGGTCTGCACCGCCGCCCGCTGCTGCTCTGTCAAAGGAATATTCAGCTGCTTTAAAAAGGCCTCAAAATCCGGCCGTCTTATCTGCTCCATAGATCCTCCAGGATTCTCTCCTCATTCCTTATGGGCATCTGCATACACATCAATATCTGCGTCCCCAAGGTCTGCAAGCGAGGTATCCGTACACCTGGTGTCTGCGTGCTCAATACCCACATGCTTAATATTCCCACATCAGCTGTCTGCATGCTCAATAGCCACGTGCTCAATATTCCCACACCAGGCGTCTGCGCGTTCAATAGCCACGTGCTCAATATTCCCACACCAGGCGTCTGCGCATTCAATACCCGCACTTACAATCTCCACATATATGCCATTCCGGATACTTTTCCATCATACCACAATCCCATCGCCTGCACGAGGCAGATCCGCAGCATATTTCATATCCGACAAATTTCATTGACGTTGTCATTTGGTAATCTCATTGACATTGTCGCTTGACGCTCTCATTGAATCAGTTCTTCTATGCTGCAGCCAAGAGTTTTTGACAGCTGGGCAAGGGTCTGTGCCTGGCTCTTCCGGATATCCCGCTGCCCCTGCTCAAAAAGCTGTATCTGACGCAGGGGGATCCCGGATCTGTCTGCCAATTCTCTCTGAGTCAGCTCAGCATATTTTCGGAGCCGCCGCAGCCGGGACATTTCTCCGACAAGCGCAAATCTCCGATCTATGGTCTCCACGAAGAGCAGAATATCCGCTTCGTGCAGGGTGTCGTAGAGATGGTACATCTCCGTCACAGGAAAGACCTCTTCTATATTTTTAAAGGGACGTCCCGACGACCACTGATAATAGGCCAGGGACCAGCCGATCCAGTATTCCGGACTTTTATCCACGTACATGATATCTTCCGTCTCAGGTTTTTCGCCGGTAGACAGCCAGACGGCCTCCCTGGCCACCTCGCAGCCATTCTTGCCCGCGATATAGGTCGGGTTGCCCATGGCGATCTGCCGATCCAGGCCGCTGGCCAGAAACATTTTCTGGAATTCCTCCAGCAGGATATTCAGAGTATTGACCGCGTAATCATACATATCTCCCAGCATTCGCTGGGCCAGGGGCAGGTAAAGCTCATCGTAAGCGCAGCTCATCATCCGTTACCCTCCCTCTCATAATATCCAGCATATAGATCTCTGCCAGCCGGTCCGTCTTTTTCACCGAAGCGTAGGCCCGTCTGGCCGACAGATCCCGGCTTCGCTTTCTCTGGTAAAAAATCTCCGGGGCCGCCGCTTCATTTCCGGCATACCTTAGCCGCCCGAAAGCGGTCTCGCTCTTCAGGACAATCTGCTCCCCCAGTTTTCCCAGGCGCATGGCCTCGGACAGTTTCTGCAAAGATATAGTCCCTGCCACAAAATCCGAGGCAAAGGAAAAATAGGAATCATCCGCCCGGTTTCCGATGATCACATCGCAGTCACTGATATCGATCAGATAATGGGCCTGCAGATAGTCCTTGGCATCCTCAGAGATGGCATGGCGCTGCCAGTAGCCTCTGTATTTTGTCAAAAGCGCCAGCCAATTGAGGATTGTATAGCCGTCATCATTCAGATTCAGCACCTTCAGATCATGCATGTCCAGCGTGTAGGCATTAATAAAACCGGCCGTATTCTTCCTGCAGGCCCATTCTCCGGCCAGATCCCGGTCCTCTGTACAGTAAAAGCCCCTGCCGTAATCATTGGCCGTATTATTGAACAAATGCGATGGATGCGGAAGTATATGCTCCGACCCGTGATAAATTTTTCTTTCCAAAGCTTTCTTTCCTCTGTGCAAAAAAGTATCGCTGCAGCGATACTTTTATTATAGACCGTCAGCGATACTTTCGCAATCATTATTCATTTTTCCGGCCAGAGACGGACCCTTTGGGGCCGTTTTGCAGAGCATTCCACCGCTCTTCTCAGTTCATGACTAAAAGAGACCGCAGACTTTCAGGAACAGGAGCTGCAAAAGCGGCCCCTCCCGTCAACAGATCAGCAGCTGGGGAATCAGGATGACGGCGAAAAAGATCAGCGAAATCTTTTCAAACTGCAGCATGAAATCCCCACCCCGGCCCGGATACTCCCGGGTATAGAGCCGCATATTGATGACGGAGGCCAAAGAGCCGATGGCAGAGACCAAGCCGGCGCTGTCCAAGCCGTAGAGCAGAGCCTTCAGATTCGTCGTAAAGGGCCAGAGCACGATGGAGGCCGGCACATTGGAAATGACCTGACTGAGCAGGATGCTCCAGGCATACTCATGCCCCGCCACCGAAGCCTTCAGGAAGGCAGCAATGGTCGGATTGGCGGATAGTGACGATGAAAAGATGAAAAAGCAGAGGAAGGTCAAAAGCAGCACATAGTCCACCCGCTTGAAGACCGACCTGTCAAAGAGGGCCAATGCGCCCATGACGATCAGGGTAATCAAAGGCCAGCGGCCGGTCCTGGTAACGATCGTGACCAGCACCAGAACAAAAAGGGCCAGATAAAGGATCCGCTTGCCCCGCCGCTCGGGGAGCCAGACGCTGCGCCCTGCCTCCCGGCTGCCGGGAATCTGCTCCCTGCCGCATTTGCGGTAAAGGACCCGGATAAAAATGGCCAGCAGCAGGATACTGCCGATCCAAAGGGGCAGCATCATCCCCATAAAAGCCCCGGCTCCCAGGCCGCTCCGACTGTAGAGGAAAAGATTTTGGGGACTGCCGAAGGGTGTCAAAAGGGACCCCCGGACCGCGGCGATATTTTCCAGGACCAGGACCGGGATGATGTAATCCTCATGGTCCCCGGCCTTAAAAAGCATCATGGTCAGGGGCACAAAGATGATCAGAGATACATCATTGGTCACAAACATAGAGCTGAAAAAGACAGAAAAAATCAGGAAAAAGGCCAGGCCCATGCGGGTACGAATATGGCCGGTCAGCCGGATCAGCGGATTAAACAGGTGCTCCGTCTTAAAGCCGTCCAGCACCGACAGCAGCATCAAAAGGGTCGCCAGCGTTTTCCAGTCAATGCCGGAAAGCAGATCCCGGGAGGGCGGTGTGATCAGCATCGAGATCAGGGCTGCCGCCAGAGAGACCGACAGCATCATTTCCTTCTTTATAAAGGCCCGGATCCGGGCAAAGCCTTTCTGTGCCATAACAAACTTCCTTCACTGTAAGCTTCAGCTCAGTCGCAGAGGACTCCCACCTCTTACGGCGACAGGCTTAACAGATGCCTCTCAATGGGAGCCAAATCTCCGACTGAGGTCAACGCTCTGCGACGATGCACAGCGATTTTGTAAGAGAAATCGCACGCCAAGTCTCTGCAAGCATCGACTTGAACAAAAAGCCCTTCGGCAGACGACAGCGTCCGGACCGAAGGGCCATGAACCAGTATATTACATTCTGCTATTTTGTCAATGACGGCAGTCATCGATACATAACCTCAGCATTCACGATAATCGGCACAGGACGGCAGCGCTGACACAGCAGCTATCGGCAGTATCCCGGAAAATCTGTACAGACGGTCATGCTAAGGGGGATCGGTGCAGCCCGGTCATGCTAATGATAGTCGATGCAGACCGGCCGTGCTAATGGTGGTCGGTGCAGTTGACGGCGTCGATGGCGATGACCAGCATGAGGGCCGGCAGCTCGTCGGCAGGATCGGCAATGTCGATGACATAGGTATCGGTCCAGGCCAGGAATTCCTTGTGGATATGGGCCACCCGGCGGCGGCCTTCAAAGACCTCATAGTTCCAGGCCAGGCAGTCTCCCTTCGCGGTCCAGCCGATATAATTCAGCTCGTAGCGGGGGGGCAGCAGAGTCCACTGGTTAATGAACCTGCCGCAGGCCCGGCCGCCGATCTCCAGGGTAAAGGTGGGCAAAACAGCCAGCAGCTTTTCCCGGACCACCCCCAGCTGACGGCAATGGGCATCATAGACATGAAGCTGGTGGGTCAGGGAGATCAGCTCCGCCCGCACCTCGTATTTTTTATGGTAATGCTCATCCAGCACCTTATAGGCATCCGTCCAGGATAAGATTCTCTGCTTGATCAAAAGCTTCATATGCGGTCCTCCTCATTCGCTCCCGGTCTCCGGTGCCGGTCCTGCTAGTGCCACTGGCAGTCTGTCCAGTCGCTTGAGACCAGCTTCAGATCGGCGCTGTCCAGATGATAGCCGTGATCGGTATCCGGCCGGCGCATCTTGCTGCAGTCATGATAATTGCTGTAATCATTCAGCCATGTGGTCTGAGAGACCTCGTCCCCATTGAAGGTATAGGTGCCGTCGGATTTATCCATGTAGAAGGCGGCCACACCGTCCAGGCCTGCACTCTCGCTGTCCAGGCGGTAGATGCGAAGGCCCAGCTCATTGCTGCCCTCCTGCCAGTGCTCGTGGATCCCGTAGCTGCCGTAGGTACCGTACTCCACCAGCACATTGTCACTGGAATCATCCGGCAGAGATGTCCCCTTGAAGGCAATGACGGCCTCCCCGGTGTTATAACTATAGCCCACGATCTCTACATAGACCGAGCCGTCATCCTCCTGGGTCATGAGGATCAGCTCCGGCCAGGAGGTATCATTAACCACATAATCAAAATAGAAGTAGGTATTTCCGTCCGATGAGTCCAGAAGGCGCTGGCTGAGCAGCGTCTCATAGGCATCGATGGCCGCGGAGAGCTGTCCCGGAGCTATGGCTGTAGTGGAGCCGGCAGAGGCGCTGCTGCTCTGACTGCTTGCAGTACTGCTCTGGCTGCTTGCAGTACTGCTCTGCGCGGCGGAGGAGGTTTCGGTCATGGTGAGCTGCGTGCGCTTAGGCTCACCTGCATAGACCTCCAGCTCGGAGAGGCAGACATCCTGATATTTATTGCCGCTGTAGGCGCTCACCACCTCCAGGACCAGGGAGGAAGTATTCACATCCTCGGAAAAGCTGATCTGCTGCATGGCGGTGGTATCATTCAGCGTCACTGTCAAAGAAGTGCCGTCCGAGAAGGTGATGCTCATCTCCTTGACTCTGGCATTGCCGTAATAAAGGGCGGAACTCTTCTGATAACCATTGTAAATGGTCAGGCCGGAGACCAGGTATTCCTTATCAAAATTGATGGTAATGGTCTCACCGATACCGATGCCGCTGACGCCGTCCGACCAGCAGGTGGACAGGGAATTGTCGATCAGATTGGAGGCATAGTAGGTCACGCCGCTATCCACAGGGGTATAGGAGCTGGCCGTAATATTGCTGATAGCACTCATACTCACCGCGGACATGCTGCCGGTGCCGCTGTCGGTGGTCGCCTGAGCCTGTCCGGAGGCCGCCGTAGCTGTGGGCTGATCGGAGGTCTGGGACTGAGACTGTCCGGAGGCCTGGGACTGATCGGAGACGGCCGCGGCGCTGCTGTCTGAGGAGGATCCCATCCCACGGACCACCAGAACCGCCGCCACCACTACCGCCGCAATGACGATAGGCAATAGGATCAGCAGCAGCTTATTGCTGCCCGAAGACGCACGGCCGCTGGCATAGGACGATCTCCCGGCACCGCCGGCGCCCTGCCTGCGGCTGCCTCCGGCAAACTCATCCCCGGCAGCATTGCCCCGGCCGGTCCTGCCGCTGCGGCTGCCGTCCATGCCTGTGCCGTCATAAATCGTACCGCCGCCCTGATTCAGCAGGACAGTGCGGCCATCCTGATCCAGCAGCACCGTGCGGCCGTCCTGATCTAACAGGACGGTCCCCTCTTCATCAGCCGCGCCGGTCTCCGGCGCCGCCAGATAAAGACGGGCAAATTCCTCATCACTGATATCGGTATTCATACAGGCCGTGATGGCCTCCCGGAAATCCTCCGCACTCTGATAACGGTCCGCAGGCCGATAGGAAAGGGCCTTCAATATCACCTTTTTGAGGCGGGGGCCGCCATCCGCCGGCTCCGGGAGCGGGACTCCGGCCAGGATTTTCTCCCTGGCCGCCGCGCGGTCCACATCCGAGATGGGCCGGTCCAGGGGCAGGAAAGGAAATCTGTTTTTATTCATCAGGCGGTAGAGCACCATACCCAGGGAATAAATATCCGCCGTCACCCGGTAACCCTCGCATTTCTGCACCTCGGGGGCCATATAATCCTCGGTACCGGCCTTGGTATGGGCGGACCGGGTCCCCTCGAGAGCTCTGGCCACACCGAAATCGCCCAACTTGAAGGTGCCGTCGGAAGCCACCATGATATTGGCCGGCTTGATATCCCGGTGAAGGATCTGGGGTCTGTGATTGTGGCAGGCCTCCAGAGCCCGGCAGATATCTGCGCCCAGACGGACCAGCAGCGGGTCGTGATTTAAGGGGTATTTGCGGGCGAACTGGCTCAGAGGTGTCAAAAGCTCCATCCGGATCAGGATATCCGAGCCAGGCCAGCCCTGATGGGGCATCTCCATCTGCCCCTGCACCTCCACAATATTTTTGCAGCACCGCAGCTCATACATAGTGCGGAACTCCCGGTTCACATCCTCGATCTGGCTGCTGAGATAAGTGGACATCTCCTGCTCCGTGGTCGCCAGACCATTGTCATAGATACTCTGAAGCTCATCTCTGGAAACCGGCACAGACAGCACCTTCAGGGCAGCCTTTCTGAGGCTGTTGTCCTCTCCCGTCTCTATCTCATAGACCTGTCCGAAGGTGCCGGCGCCAAGCCTTTTCACACATCGCCATCCCGGCCAGGTATTGATCTCACTCATGGTAAATCCTCCCTCAGTCTACAGCTATCCGGTAATCATCATAGCAAATCGGATTAAGTACTTTTTTAACGCCGCCGGTTGAGGTTGTAGCCCAGGACCGCACCCACGATGCCGCCCACGATATGGGCCATATTGGAAATATTGTCCTGCAGGAACAGACCGTCATAGATCTGCGGCCCGATGAAAAGCACCGCCACCAGGATCGAGGTCAACGGGATATCGCCGTCCCGCAGCTCCGTAAAGGAGGACAGCAGGATAAAGGCAAAGACCACACCGCTGGCGCCGCACAGGCCCGTGCCCGGGAAAAGGATAAAATTGATCAGGCCCGTCACCAGCGCCGTGAGGAAGATAACCTCCGCCAGCGTCCGGCCGCCGTATTTTTCCTCCAGGAGAGGACCCAAAAGCAGCAGATAAGCCGCGTTACTCAGGAAATGCTCCCAGCCGGAATGGCCGAAAACATGGGTGAAAAGTCTCAGAATCGTCAAGGGACTGATCGGCGCCCTGTAAACCATAAAGAAGGCCTCGGTCAGACGTCCTCCTGTCATCACACCCGCCAGCGTCGCCAGAAAACAGATCAGCAGAAAAGTCAGCGTCACCGGCGCATTAAAGGAAATCTTCAGTTTTCTCATAGAAATCCCGCCTCCGAAATAAAAGGATATTTTATTTCATTTTATAATCAGTGAAGGAAGAAGGCAATCTTCTTTTTCGTAGAATCTAACAGACATTGAAGACATCCCCCCTCCGCTATGCCGTGTTCCAGAAATTCCGGAATATATTTCATTTGATCCTGTGCACTTGTCTCTGCATTTTCTCTGTCTTCAGAGGCCGCAAGCGCATCCTCCATCTTTACAGACAAAGGATAGATCATCGGCTCGATCCTGGCACTGCGGATCTCATCGTACTTACTGCACTGCGGCACGCCGTTCAGTCTGGAAAGATAGTCAACCATCGACAGCAAATACAGGGCCTGTATCCTCTGCTCAAACTTCCAGTAATTTTCAATGGTATTGGATTCAATGGTCTCGATCAGGAAGGTCACCTGACTCTTATCCTTAATCTGATGAGCGATCTCGCTCTTAAATAGTTCAAAATCCTGGCGGGTAAAGCTCCTGCTGATCTCATAGAGCTGGTCCATGGTCAGATCCAGATAATGGGCAATTTTATAAAGCGTCTCGGCACTGCACCTCTCGATCGGCGTCCTGTTATTAGCAATATAATGGACGGTACTGTAGGCAATACCGGTATGGTCACTGATCGATTTAATAGAGATATGATTCTTTTTAAGATAATCCGCCAGCATGGCCGCTGCATCCCCCTTTCCGAGATCCCAGCCTGATCGATTTTGTTAATTGCACAATCTGTCAGGTGCATGATTCTGCCAATTGCACGGTTCTGTCAATTGCAATTATATCGATATATCGATAGTTTTGTCAAGCTGGTATCATCGCAGGGGGACTGCGGGCTTCTTTTTTATCTTTATATTTTACCTACTAAGACCTCCCTCTTCTAAGGACATGCTCCAGCCGATGCCTCTTTTACCGGCTGATCCCGTATCTGTTGCAGAGTTTTATGAATTCCTGGCTGCCTGTGAAGCCATTGAAGACACTTTCCCTGCTGGCGCCGGCATTCAGCCTTTTCACCCAGCTGCTCAGGCCTGCGCTGTCGGCCTCCCGGTCAAAGAAGGCCCGGTAGAGCTGTTTGACGTACTCGGTGTTGCTGTAGCCTTTGCTCTTAAATTCATTGCTGAAGATGAAGCCCTTTGCCACGGTGCTGCCTGTCTTTGTGTGATTCCACAGGGCAGTGGTCCAGGTGCTAAGGCCTTTGGCGTCCGGTTTTCTGTCCAGACAGATGCTGTAAAGCCGGGTGACGAAGGCGGTGACACCGTCCTCTT
>R11__coassemble_1311_pt1 | contig 14237 bp, 6 predicted proteins | sample R11__metabat2_low_PE_030 | metagenome-assembled genome bin R11 | reverse complement strand
ATCTATGATATGGCAGAGGGACCTGACCCCATTGTCATCTTACGTGCGGGACATGTCCCTAAGCAAGTCGGCGAAGGCCCGGATCTGGGAAAGCTCGCCAGCATAGGGTTGACAGAGCAGATAGGATCTGCGGATCAAGGGCTCGCCGTTAGAGAGGTAACAGGGCGTAACGCAGCCGTCATAATCCTTCAGAGCGATCTCCGGGACCAGGCTCCAGCCCAGGCCTCTCTTTACAATCTCCATGCAGGCCGGAATATTATCCATGAAAATGCTGGAGGAGGAACTGCTGATATTGTTCTCCCTCATCCAGCGGGACAGGAGGAGGTTCTGATTGGCATCCGTATTGCAGTCGATATACATCAGCTTTTCCAGAGGGATATCGGCCAATTCCTGATTGCGGACAATGCAGATCCGTTCCTGGGAGATCAGATACTGGAGACCGTCCCAGGTGAAATCACCTCTCAGGATGGCCGCGTCCAGCTGGCCCTCCAACATCATATTGTAGAGCCTTCGGCTCTGACCGGTCGTGATCTGCAGGCGGACCCGGGGGTATTTTTTATAATAGGCATCCAGCAAGTCCGGGAGGCAGTAAAAGGAATAGTTGATAGGGATGCCGGCCCGCAGGGTGCCGCAGACCTCATGCTCCATGCTCTCCAGCCGGTATTTCATATTTTCTATGGAGGCAGAGGCCTCGGAAACATGCTTCAGAACGATTTCCCCGGCAGGCGTCAGGTGCACCCCCTGGTGACCGCGGACAAAAAGCTCCCGGCCCAGCTCCGCCTCCAGAGCCTTAATCCTTTTAGAAAGCGCCGCCTGGGTCACATAAAGCTGCTCCGCAGCCCGGGTAATATTGCCGGTCTCACTGAGGACGGTCAGATATTCATAATCTTTTTCGTTCATAAAACCTCCCTATATGCTTTTTCAGCTGTCTGCCTTAAACATAGCAAAACGGCCCGTTATATGCAAGTGGTCCATTCCGGTACGTTATGAAAACGCCCCCGGAACGGACCATTGTTAAGAGGTATACATCAGTCTGTAAACCCGGCAAAAGGCAGACTGTTATGTATCATAAGTTTAGAAAATCATGACCCCTGCATAGCAGATGATGCAGACAATAACGATGTAAAGCGCGCACCAGCCAATGGTCTTGGACATGATCTTGCCGTCGGAACCCGGCACGCCGATGGCGGCCACACCCAGGGCAATACTCTGTGGGGAGATCATCTTGCCCGCGGTAGCGCCGGCAGAATTGGCAGCGATCAGCCAGGCCTCACTGATTCCCAGCTGGGACGCGATATTCTGCTGCAGCGTTGCGAACATGACACAGGCGGATGTGGCCGATCCGGTGACGAAGCAGCCGATGCCGCCAATGAGCGGCGCAATAATCGGATAGAAGCTGCCGGTCAGCGCCACGAGACCGTTGGCCAGGGCGACGACCATGCCGGCATAGCCCATGACCTTGGCTATAGAAATAATGAAGATGACGGTCAGCATAGCTTTCCAGTAACCCTTAAAGGTATTGCCAAGCTCTGTGGCCATATCGCCCACACCTGCTCCCTGGATCAAACTGCCGATAATAGTCGCGATGATCATCAGGATACCCGGTGTATTGATCCAGGACAGAGAAATCGTAGCGCCGCCTTCGCCGGAATAAATGACCAGGGCAGATTTAAACTGGCCCAGGAAACTGTTGATCGGCGGGACCAGCTTGGAGGTGCCCAGCAGGAAAATGACGACCAGGATATAGGGCAGCCAGGCCTTGACCATGCTCATCTCAGGACCTGCTGCGGATTCGGATTCTTCCTTCTTCTCAAGCAGATATTCCTCAGGGATGCTGCCCTTCATAGAACGGCCCATGAGGATGGTGCAGACCAGGCATACCAGAGAACCGATGACGACGCAGAGCTCAGGACCTACAAAGCGGGCGACAATATAGAAAGGAACTGTAAAGGACAGAGCGGAGACCAGTGTAATCGGAATCACACCCTTTAAGGCCTTTGCGCCGCCACAGAGCAGGATAATAACAAACGGGGACACAATGCAGAGGACGACCAACAGGAAGGCGGTTGGCTCAGAGAGCAGGGCCGCCTCCACACCGGAGGTGCTGGCTGCGGAGAGGGTTGGGGTACCGATGGCACCGAAGGCCGGAGATGCAGCATTACCGATCAGGCAGATGACGCAGGCGGCGATGGGATCGAAGCCCAGGGCGACCAGCATAGCGGCCGGGATAGCAACGGCGGTACCAAAGCCTGCGATACCTTCCATAAAATTAGAGAAGCACCAGCCAATGACCAGGGCTGCGACACGTTTATCGTTGGAAACGGAAGCCAGCATTTTTTTGATGACATTCATGGAGCCGGTGCGAAGAGACATGTTGTAGAGGAACATAGCACCAACAATGATGATGCAGATCGGCCAGACAGCGGCAATGACGCCTTCCAGCGTACCGGTGATGACCTCTGAGAGGGATAGGCCGTAGACAGCAAAGGCTTCGACGGCTGCGATGATGAGACCGATACCACAGGATTTGTAGCCGGCCATTTTGAGGACTGCCATGGAAATGATCAGCCAGGCAATAGGAATAACAGCAAGTAACACCTGAATTAACATGGATTTAGAACCTTTCTCTTAAAATAGGTACACCGGGGCTATTATGGGGATAGCATCGGCATACGATCCTGCGGCTCCTGCGGGGCTGCAGATCTGGTAAATATCGGAACACCCCGGAGAGTATTCCGCGACTCGGAAATGGTACAATCGCGCGTTTGTGAGGATTTCCCTGCTGATAAATCAAGTATAACTGATGGTTATGATAAAGAAAAACGAAAATAAAGGCCTATTGTCCATAACCGAAAGTTATGGATAGATGTGCAGCTTCATGTGCCGTGAGGTATCCGGTGAAAATCCCGGCCGGAATACAACTTTGGAAATCCGGATGCCGGCAGCGCCCAAAATGTCACCGCAAAAAAATAACCCGAAGGCCGAAACCTTCGGGTTATTTTTTAAGAGAGAGGATTGTTATGTATGTCTTTATTATCACCGGAACGGGGAGCCTGCCGCAGCTCCTTCGTTCTGTGTTTATTATATGCGCAGTCCCTCTCTTATTCAATTAAACTGGCATAATCAATTTATTAAGAAATTATTAACACTTCTTTCCCAAATGGACTATTAACGATTGTTTTTGGGACACGTCTTCCTGTTTTCCGGTTCAAAAAACAATGTCCCAAAGGATCCGGCTATGCCCAGGTGCCGCCAATGAAGATCTTTTCCGTGCTGCCGTCGGCCCTCTTACCGGTGATCTCCAGATCATCCGCACCGATCATGAAATCCACATGGATGATAGAGTCATTGATGCCCCTGCGCTCGGCCTCCTCCACGGTCAGGTCATCGCCGTCCGGCAGGACCTCCTTAAAGCCGGCGCCCAGCGCCACATGACAGCAGGCATTCTCATCAAAAAGCGTATTATAGAAAAGAAAACCGCACCGGTTGACCGGGGATTCCTTGGGTACCAGGGCCACCTCTCCCAGCATGCAGGCCTTTTCATCCATTTTGATCATCTTTTCCAGCAGCGCCTGACCCTGACCGGCCCGGACGCTGACCGCCCGGCCATCCTTAAAGGTGATGGCAAAATCATCGATCAGCTGGCTGTTCCAGGACAGGGGCTTGACCGCCACCAGCGTGCCCTCACATTTGCCGGCGATGGGTGAGGTAAAGACCTCCTCCGTCGGCATGTTGGGGATATAAAAGGCCTTATTGCGGCTATTATAGCAGCCGGCGGCTTCCCATCCGGCATCCGGGATCAGCTCCACATCAAAATCCGTTCCATTGGCGGAGCTGTAATGGAGAGAGACAAAATGCTGTTCATTAAGCCAATCGGCCTTAGCGCTCATAAAATCGATATGAGCCTGCCAGAGGGCGACGGGATCATTATCCTCATTCACCCGGACCGTTTTTAAAATAGCGTCCCAGAGGCTGTCCATCGCCGCCTCTTCCGGAAGCTCCGGGAAGCACTTTTTCGCCCAGGCCGGAGAGGGGACGGCCGCGATCAGCCACTGATGGATACCGTCGATGGCATTTCTGTAAGGCTTGCGGACAGCGGCCTTGGCCTGCATGACCGCGGACAGCTTCTCCGCGTCCAGACCCGCCAGGGCATCCGGATCCTCAGATGTAATAAAGATACGGCAGGGCAGGTCCTCCACCATCTGGGCCAGCTTGGCCTCCTCCCAGGGCAGGGTCTTTGCCAGGACCTCCTGATCCGCATAGAGGAAGTTGAGGCGGGTCTGTCCGTCGCAGCTCCAATCGATGTTGACCTTTTTTGCACCGGCCTTATAGCACTCCTCCATGACCATGCAGGCAAAGGCATGCTGCTCCACCGCACAGTTGAGGACCACCGTCTGGCCCGGCTGTACATTTGCGCCCACCCGCACCAGCAGGCGGGCATATTTTTCAAGAATATTCTTATCAGGTTGCATATTGATATTTCCTTTACATTTATTTCGTCTTTGCCGCCGAAAAGCATTAGATATAGTACTCCGGATCACCGAAATAATTGGTCCATTTCCGAATGACTTCAGCACTTCCCTGATCCGGTAATCCGGACCTTTAAATCTCGATGACGGTGCCTGTCATCAGCGGATGGATCTCTCGCAGCTCTCTGGTCAGGATGGCCAAAGCCTTATCCCCGGTGCAATGTCCGGTATAGAAAACGGCATCCGGCAGGCCGGCCGCCAGCTCCATGATCACGGGCTCAGGCAGGGTTTCTCCGGTCCTTGGGCTGTAGAGATGGAAGCCGCCGATGATCAGGTCCGCCTTGACGGGGCAGGCCTTGATAATGTTGAGGACGCCCTTATGGCCGCAGCCCATCAGCAGCACATTCTTCTCCGCCTTGATGACCAAATGCTGCTCATGCTCGAAATCATCGCGGGTCTTATCCTCCTTTAAGAGGTTCTTATTGGTCTCATAAGGCACACCCGGCACCCGGCTGAAGATCTCCAGCTCCTCATCGATCACATAGCTGCCGTCCAGCAGATGGACCTGCGGGTGATCTGCCAGTTGCTGATTGAGGCCGATATATTCCGGTCCGGTCTTCTTGTTGGTGTAATGATCGGCAAAGGCCTTTCTCTGCAGATAGATCTGCGCATGATCATTGATGGCCAGGAAATGATCCAGACCGCCGCCGTGATCATCGTGACCATGGGAAATGACGACCGTGTCCACCTGGGTCAGGTCAATGCCCAGTGCTTTTGCATTGCGGATGAAAAGGTCCGTCGTACCTACGTCAAAAAGCAGCTTGTGTTTCGGTGTCTCGATATAGATGCTGAGACCGTGCTCTGCCGGCAGTGCGCAGCTCGTGGTATCCTCTACCAGTGTTACCATTTTCATATGTTTTACCCCTTTCAGAAACGGAAATGTTTCTTCTCCTGCTGCCCTTCAGTATAGCACAGATCTCCCTGCTTCCGCCACCGTCTGTCTGCTTTTCCCCTGAGTCTTTGCAATTAAGCCGGGCTGCCGGGATTATGATCCGCCCGGAATCTCCGCGTAACGGCGCCCCGTCCTTCGCTCTGCGGACGGCCTGCGTCCCGGTGCCTGAATCTCCGCGTGACGGTCTGCGTCCCGGTGCCTGAATCTCCGCGTGACGACGTCCCGGGTATCTGCTATAATAACAGGGAATGCGCATCGGCTCCCGGGACGCTGCCCGGCAGCTGTCCGCGCAATACAGGCCATTGAAGCCATAGGCCTGTAAACTCAGCAAAGCATTTGATTCAAAACATCCGACTATACGCAAAGGAGGACTTATCATGCCAACTGTTTCTGAATTATATCTCGGCCGCAGGACCTACAGACGCTTTAAACAGGATCCCATGCCGGAGGCTCTGGCTGCTCAGATCCTGGAAAACTGCCGCACAGCCAGCAGCGCCCGCAATGGCCAGACACTGAAATTCTACGCCGTTCTTTCCCCGGAAAAGGTGGCCGTCATGAATACCCTGGTCAAATTCGCCGGTGCCCTGCCGCCGGAACTGGGCACTCCAAAGGAAGGCGAAAAGCCTGTGGCCTTCATCGTCATCGTCAAGACAAAGCCCGAGGATGCCTGGGCCGATATCGATGCCGGCATCGCCACAGATATGATCACCATGACCGCCTGGGAAAGCGGCTTCGGCAGCTGCGTCATGGGTGCCATCAATGTCGGTGAGATTGGCAAGCTCCTGGATCTGGATCCTTCCGAAAAGGTCCGTCTGGCCATCGCTCTGGGCAAGCCCGATCACAAGAGCACTCTGGTCGAGGTCCCGGAAAGCGGCTCCTTAAGCTACTATGTGGACGAAAACGTCGATTACTATGTCCCCAAAAAAGCCTTCGACCAGGTCTGCTTTATCGTGTAAAATATTTCAGCAGCCTATTGCATAATTTTTTCCTTTTGCATACTTGCGCCCGCCACACATTTCTGATAACATGAGTGTGACAAAAATCACATATCAGCGGCAGGAAACCTACGGAATGCAGCTGCGGATCCACCGGATCTGCAGACAAGAGCAGACCGCAGGCGGACCGCATTCTGGAGACACCCTGAAAAGGGGGCCGAAGGGGCAAGCAGATCTCGCCGATCCGTGAAACTCTCAGGCAAAAGGACAGACAACCCACGATCATTTCACGGTGTGCTTCAGAATACGAAGCACACCGTTTTTTATGCTCATCTCTTCTTTTTTGATATGAGCAGGGGATCCATTCCTTGCATACCCCTTTCGGATCCCCTGCTCGCTTTTTTTATGATACGCGTGAGCCGCAGTCTGAAAAATGGGCGCAGTAAACCCGCAGGGCTTACTGGCGAACATTTTTCAGACTGTGGCGAACCAACAAAAACTGAGTGTCGTCACGTAGTGACATAGACACGAAGTTTTCGTTGGGGGAATTCCGGGAGTTGCTTTAGCAACGGAGGAATTCCGAAACGCGTATCATACCCTGTGGAGAGGCCAACGGCCTCATGTCCGTTTTTTATGATCGCCCCAAACTGACATAGAGGAAGGTCTGTGCGTCTTCCTTTTGCAGACCGTGCTGATAATCCAGCTCCGCTCTGCAAAGAGGCAGATGAATCTCATCCCTTAATCCCTCCGTCAAAAGCTTTAAGACCATGGCCGTATTTTCTTCCGCGGAAGCCGCCAGGACCAGACCGGCCGCCGCCTCCTTGTCCATGCAGAGCGTCTTGGCCAGACGATAGCGGCCAAAACCGCCCATACAGAAATCCAGCCGGCCCGCGGCCGCCGCCATCAGATCCCGCATCGGTGTGTAAAGCGCCGGCAGTTCCCGGACCGCCGCCTCATGGAGCCTGTCAAGCTCCGCCAGCACCTTCCTGTATTTGCCCTTCCTGTCAAAATCATGCCAGAACATGAGCAGGGCCTCCGATAAAGGCATGGCAGACACAGAAAGCTTCATGTCAACTGCCGCAGCGGGTCCATCCTGACCTGATGCTGCAGCCGACATAACTCCCTGACCAGCCTCCGGTAAAAGCATGGCACTCTGACCGGCTGCAACTGCCGGCCTATTGCTCCGTCTGCCCGCTTCATTCAGGGTATCCCTAATCGGTCCGGCGATAGCCGGCTTATAAATGCAGAGGGGTTCACCGATCAGCATAATCTCCCGGGAAGCCTCCCCGGAACCTGCCCCGGCCCGCTCCAGGCTCAGCATGGTCCGATAACGGTCCGCCAGGTCCGGTGCCGCAAGGTAATCCTCCAGAAAAGGCTCCTCCAGCGTCACCTCATAGCCCTGCCGCTGCAGCTCCTGCAGGATCAGCCGGCCGTACTGGCCGAAGACCTCCGCCCCCTCATAGGTGGGGAACAGGAGCCGGTAACGTTTTCCCTTCTGCACTGTCCGCAGGATCTCCTCCAGCATGATCAGCAGAGAATAATATTCCTTGTTGATGGCATAATTAAAGCTCTCATGCCGTTTAAGCGGGGGCACATAGCAGACCGACGTATCATCAAACAAAGGGCTTTCCCCATCGGTCGATGCCGGGGCATCTGCCTTCCTGAGATAAGAGGCCGCCAGAAGCCGGGTATAAATACCAAAATCGGGCACCAGCAGGATCTCCTGCTCATCTTTGGTCAGGGAATCCTGTGCTGCGCAGGCCAGGCAATCGCCGCCGTCACAGGAGGCATGATCCCGTCCGCCGGCCGTCAAAGACAGCTGTCCGTCCTCAAAACCATTCCCGAAAGAATGCTCCGCTCTATTCCCGGGATGATGCACCGCTCCGCCCTTCGGGGCCTTATCCTCCCTGTTCTTATAGAAATCCAGAGAATACAGAAAAGCCTCCAGCCGGGTGATGATGCCTACCTTTGAAGCATGCTCATCCACCTCAATGTGCAGGTATTCCCGGCCCTCCATGGCCCGCTTGATGTAGTGCTGCAGGGCCGTATCCGGTCCGCAGCCGTGATTGGTGATGTAGATCGGATAAAGATTTTTATGGGCCCGGATGATGCCGAAGCCCGTCAGCAGATGCTGGCCAAAGGGCCAGTAAAGGTTGGCATACTCATTCTCCACATGCATACAGCCGGCCTCCAGATGCTCCAGATGGATCACCCGGCAGCCCAGGGCATCCAGATGCTCCTCGATCCCCATATTCAGAGCGGGATCGACAATATTGTAGACACGGGAGACCAGGACAAAGACCGGCTCCTCGGTGTCCAGATAATCCTGCGCTAGCGTCTCCAGACGGTCGGAATGGGTGACCAGGGCCTTCATACCGGCCATGGCCGCCGGCACCATGCGGGGCTTTGGCACCCCGATCGTCCCGCCGATGGAAAGCAGGGCGTCGATCATATAGGCCTTCCCGAAATCCAGGGACAGCTGGGGAGAGATCAGGGTCACGCCCCTTTCCCTGAAATGGAAGACCTGCTCCATCATCAGGGGCTCTGTCTGCATGTAGATGCAGGAATAATTTTTCCTGGCCTTGCTGCCCTTATGGGCAATGGAGTAGAGCCTGGGCAGGACCAGATAGTCGACCCCCTGATCCAGCAGCCAGGCCACATGGCCATGGATCAGCTTGACCGGGTAGCAGACCTCCTCAGAGGTATAGGTCTGGGCCAGCTGCACCATCTCCGGTGTCGTCAGAGGCGACAGGATCACCTCATAGCCCAGACTTTTAAACATGGCCTGAAAGAGAGGAAACATCTTCTGCAGGAAGATAACTCTGGGGATGCCCACCAGCTTTTTCCCTTTAGCCGGCTTCCGGCCGGCATCGTAGCCATCCAGATAGGACCGCTCTGTCTCCTCCCTCAGCTTTGCGTTCAGCCGGCGGTTTTTCTCCGCGTCAAAGGCCAGATAATGGGCATTTCTGCAGAGAGAGGCCGCCCCCAGAGCGCCCGTTACGCTAAAATAAGGGGACACATGGATCTCCCGGCCCGTCAGGGCTCTGAAAGCACAGATGACCGGCTCATTGTAGGCAATGCCGCCCTGCAGAGCAATATGATTCCCTATCGGTTTCAGGCTGACTACCCTGTTCAGATAATTAGAGACAATGGCATAGGCCAGGCCGGCGCAGACATCCTCCATCCGCTCCCCCGCAGCCAGGGCCTGGGTAATGCTGCTCTCGATAAAGACCGTACAGCGGTCCCCCAGCAGGCAGGGATTGGTGCTCCGAAGGGCCAACGCCTGAAACTGCGCCATGCTGATCCCCAGCTTGCGGATCTGTTCTTCCAGAAAGGCCCCGGTACCGGCCGCGCAGACCTTGTTCATCTCAAAATCCCGCATCTGTCCCGCCTCCAGGGACATGTATTTGGAATCCTGGCCGCCGATCTCGAAAATAGTATCCGTCTCCGGATGATAAAGCCTGGCCCCCTCGGACTGGGCCGTGATCTCATTGATGATCAGATCGGCCCCCAGCTGCTTTCCGACCCATTCCCGGCCGGAACCGGTGACCGCGATCCTGCATGGCCGGATCCGCCCCTCAAGGGCAGCTTCCATGGCCGCCATCTCCCGGCGGACGATTTCCAGAGGCTTTCCCACATTTTTGGTATAGCAGTAATAGAGCACCTGACCTGCTTCATCCAGCAGCACCAGATTGATGCTGGTGGAGCCGATATCAATCCCCAGGCAGACCTCTCCCACCGGGTCAGCAGCCAGGGTAAAGGGCGGATGATCAGAGGCCTCCGCAAAAGGGGCCAGGGCCTTCAGACCGCTTTCACTGTGCCGCGCGCTCTCTTCTCTGTCCTCTTCCGCCATGGCCTGCGTGAGTTCCCGGACAGAGACCTCCTTCTCCGCCGAGAGGGCGCAGCCTGCGGCAGCCATATAGACCGCCATCGACAGTCCGTCCTCCGCCGACAGGCTCTTTGCTGTCTTTGCCCCGATGAAACTCTGACAGACGATATCTGTCTCTTCCAAAGACAACAGCTCTTTAATGGCCCGGAGCACGCCCCGGTTGGCCATGACGCCGCCGGCCAGCAGCACCGGCTTTTTCACCGGCCGGCCCTGCAGCACCGTAGCCCGATAGTTGCGGACCAGGGCATAGCTCAGCCCCAGCAGCAGATCTGCCGCCGGCACACCCTCCTGCATATGATGGATGATATCCGTTTTTGAAAAAACGCTGCAGCGGCCCGCAATGACCGGAATCGACGCAGCCTGATCTGTCAGCTCTGAGATATCCTCCAGTGGAATTTCCAGGCGGCCGGCCTGCTCTTCAAAAAAGGCGCCGGTGCCGGAGGAACAGTTGGAATTATGCCGGATCTGAGGCTGTCCCTGGGCATTTTTCTCCATATAGAGTGTTCTCTGCGCACCGATGGAGATCATGCTGCCGGCCTGAGGATAAAGGACCTCCATGGCTTTAAAAAGCGCCAGATTTTCCGCCATCTGCGCGCCATCCGTTCCGGTCAGCAGATGACTCATACTGCCGCAGACGGCCAGCCGCAGCGACGAAGCCTCCTCCGGCAGATCCCCTGCCATTTCAGCGATCATCTCTCCCATGCAGGCCGTCACTTTATTTTTATGGGCCCTGCTGCCCTTTTTCAGGATATGCCCGGCCTCATCCATCAGCACGTACTGACAACTGAAAGCACCGGCATCTATTCCCAGCCTTAACATTTCATTTCCCCCTGTGATCATGTATTAGAGGCAGCTAACCCCCTGCCCCTGAAAAAAGCAGACAAATGCCCATCCTCATGCTGTCACCTGTCTGCTGTCAATTACTGTTTGTTCCGGCATTCTGCCGTCATCCTCCGCCTATCATAACAGATATTAATTCTCATTTCCAGTTCTGCACTCTATTTTACGATCTGACATATTGATTATTATTTGTCAAATATTCCGACTATTTATATTTTTAAAATTTATTTTCAAATTACTATTGACAAATGTCAGACTAAGAGTTAATATAAAGCCAAGTTAAAAAACATTTTGAAAAGAGGTTGAGTCCAATGAAATAAGTAATTGGCACATAACGATCCGGTTGATTTTGAAGAGAGGTACAGTCCGATGAAATAAGTAATTGGCACATGGCGATCCAGTTGATTTCGGAAAGAGGTAAGCTCCAATGGCATAATTAATTTCCCATCTCATACAAATTTCAAAATAGATGAAAAGAGGTAAACTCCAATGAGATAGAGATTTTTTAACCGGACAAAAAATAAAAACAGGAGGTACGGTCCAAAGCAGAATTGATTTTTTAACTCGCATTCTAATGAAAGGCAAAGGTGTATAAGATGAAATTACAGAATATTCATTAACACCCGGTCGATTTTATCGGCCGGGTGATTTTTTTATGATACGCGTGAGCCGCAGTCTGAAAAATGGGCGCAGTAAACCCGCAGGGCTTACTGGCGAACATTTTTCAGACTGTGGCGAACCAACAAAAACTGAGTGTCGTCACGTAGTGACATAGACACGAAGTTTTCGTTGGTGGAATTCCGGGAGTTGCTTTAGCAACGGAGGAATTCCGGAACGCGTATCATATTATGTAGAGCAAGGCGGCTTAAGCCGGCTTGCATCCATGTCTTTTATGATACAGGGTCTCAAGTGGCTGAAAAAGGTGGCCAATAAGGCAAATCCGGGCTTCCTGTGAAAGAACTGTCCTGTGAAAGAACTGAAAACTCCAGCCTTATTCTTGTGAATATTCTGAATATTTAATTTTTATCATTCTGTTTTCAATTTTATTATTGACATTTCCGGGATTGTGCGTTAATATAGAACCATCAAAAGAAGAAACAAGGCGCTGACAAAAACAATCGGAAGTTTATTTCCGGATCACATAGATAAAAGAAGTTAAGCAGTTTCGATTTTTGAAAAGCTACTGACAGGAGGTACAGTCCAAAGGAGAATTAATTTTTCACTCGCATTCTAAAGAAAGGCAAAGGTGTATAAAATGAAATTACGGGATATTTCTTAAAACCCGGTCGATGCATCAAAGGATGATCGGCCGGGTTCTTTTTTTGTAATATGCAGCATCCGCAGGCTGGGATGGCCGTCGGCTTCGTGGTCATTTTTCGGAGCAGATCATCACACGACCGCTTCCACCAGTGTATGCTTCTTAAAATATAATTCCTTTACTCCGATATTTTTATTCCTGTTAAAATTAAAGCTGAGCATATAACCCCTGTCCAGGCCATAGTCGTCCAGATAACCGATCAGCTGCTCTTCCCCTCTTCTATGATACTCATCACCATGCCAGATCTTCATCTCAACAATGTACTGTTTTCCTTTATAATCAATGATCACATCGGTCCTTCCCATGCTCCGAGTCCTGGCTTCAATGTAATAGTGACCGGTCCCATTGATCAGCGGCCGGATATACAAAAGGAATAATTTTCTACCGTTTTCCTCAATAAAGCTATCCGTATCCTTCCCATAAACGGCCGTAAAGTGTTCCACGAATTTGGTCAGGATTAGTTTCATATCCAGTTCATCTCCTTTGATAAACTGTGCTTTGCCATCCTGGCCGGCATGATACGTCCTGCTCTCAAGAGCTTCCTCCGCGATAAAAAGATTATACAGCCAGATTTCAAAAATACGGTTTGCGACCGCAGCCTGCCCGTCTTCATTTTTTAAAAAGCCGAACATGAAACCAATCGACACCAGCTCTGTTGCGAGATTAAACGGAATACTCTTTCCGCAGAACAAAATCTCCTGGAGCATATTTTTAAGGGCCGGATAGTCCTTTAATTTCTTTGCGATATCATCAAACAGAGCATTTGTCTCGCATACCAGAGTATTTACAGCATCCAGAAAACCCTCATGGGCCCACACCATAGGTCCCGCTGTCCCGGAATCCGACTTTTCAAGAATCTGACACAGCCTGGAAACAAGATACGGGTATCCGTCTGTATAGTCAAAAATTGCCTGTGCCATGTCTGAAATGTTCATTCCTGTTCTGTGATCCGCTTCGTAATCTGCCAGCATTGCTGCGATCTGAGTCACAGAAAAACTCATATCAATATCAAAATCAGCCGCGATGTTCCAGGGACTATTATCTTTATGTTCTTCTTCGGAACGCATCTTACGTTTCAGATTTTTGATGTCGTAAACTCCGGCCAGGATGACCGTCTGAAATGTCGCAAACCGGTTTCGATTGATATAATATCCCCTTAACTGCGCAAGAAAATCAAGAAATACCTGATTATTCGTCGCACTATCCACCTCATCGATCATAAGGACCAATGGCTTTGAGACTTCATTGCAAAGGGCACTAAGGGCCTGAAACAATTCCACCAGTTCAAAGTGAACGGCGTCTTCATTGCAGGTTTCCAAAAACTTTGCAAGTGCTTCCCGATTAACCTTTTTCCCGCTTTCCGGATTTACACGAAAGGAATTGGCAAAGGCTCTGGCAAAGGCCGTCGAAAAGCTATTCTCACTTTTGAATTTTGCGTCGCTCATCTGCATCTGGAAATCCATACTTACGACAAAATAATCATCATTGAGATAATCATATAGGGCCTGCAAAGTCGTCGTCTTGCCAAACTGCCTTGCACGATTGATGGTAAAATATTTTCCATCATCAACCAGCCCCTTCACCTGCGCCAATCTCTCATCCAGATTTACCATATAATGCTGTTGAGGTGTACACGCGCCGGTAGTATTAAAAGATCTTTTCCTCCCGACCTTTCCCACTGTATTTCCCGTTTTATTTCCTGTTTTTTCGTAAACAGATGCCTCAGGTATCATCCACCGATTTCCCTGTTTATAAGCTCCCGGCATCTTATGATTGCTGCATAGAGCATTAATGCATCGCTTAGTCCGGCCCAAAATAGCCGCCGCCTCCAGTG
>R11__coassemble_1199_pt1 | contig 15079 bp, 11 predicted proteins | sample R11__metabat2_low_PE_030 | metagenome-assembled genome bin R11 | reverse complement strand
CCATCAGTATAATTGACGCGGCCGATATCGTCAAGCAAACCCTTAAAAACAGACAGAAAAACTAAAATAAAAAATACAAAGGCGATTTTCATGTGGTTATTAAAACTACATAAAAAATTAATGTATTTTATCGTTCAAACCCTGTCAATCCATGCTATAATAACCATATATGTCTAAAAAATACGGTCCGCGCTGCGGGCCGTTCAGGGCGCCGGCTGCTTGCGGCGCCGACCTGATAAAAGAGGAGCAAGTATGCTGGATAGAATCAGAGATATGGCAGGCGGCATCAGCCTGCCCTCAGGTATCAAAAAGCCGATCGTGATCGCCGCGGCGGTGGTGATCGTGGCCGCGGCTGCAGTCAGAATCGTGGGCGGCAGCTCAGCGAAGGTCTCTCAGGAGACACTTTCAGAGGGCGTCGCCTATATACAGTCCCTGGAGAGCCGGGATGTTTCGGATGTGAAGGAAACCCTTTCCGAGATCCGCAAGGCAGAGCGCAGAGCGCTGCTGGAGGCGGGAGAGCTGTCCATTTGGGATCAGTTCGAGGATTACGCTATTCTGGGAGATTCCAGAGCTGTCGGCTTCTACTATTATGATTATCTGGAGGAGAGCCGCTGTCTGACCCACGGCGGCGCTACGATCCGCGATGTGGAGAGCTATATGGACCGTCTGGTAGCCCTTCAGCCCAAATATGTCTTCATGTGCTACGGCCTGAATGATGTCAGTATCGGCTATTGGGATACGCCGGAGGAATATGTGGCGGAGTTTAAGGAGGTCATGGCCAGCATCTGGGAGAATGTCCCGGACTGTCAGATCATCGTCAGCTCCATCCTGATCGCCAGGGATCCGGCTTTCGAGACCAGTACCAAATGGTATGAGATCCCGGATTTCAATGTCGCGCTCAAGGCCATGTGCGAGGAAAACGGCTACAGCTATGCGGACAATACCGATATCTGTGAAGAGTATGCCGACCTGTGGGATTCCGACGGTATCCATGTCAACAAGGCCTTTTACCCCTACTGGGCTACCAATCTGATCGCGGAGGTAGATGTGGATTATGAGTAGTACACGCATTTTTCAGGCACTTCGGATCGTGCTGGCGGTCGGTATGATCTTTTTTATCACGACCCTGTTTGACGGCGGCAGCCAGTCCGAGAGCAGCGCAGCCTTTGAGACCGTCCAGGCGGCGGTGATCCAGGGCGTGGATATGACCAATATGCAGCAGGCGGAAAACCGTATGCTCAAGCGTCTTTACGGTCTGTCCTCCGGTGACTATGAGGGCATTGTCCTCTATTATCCGACCACCAACATGGGCGCGGAGGAGATCCTCCTGGTCAAGCTTGCCGATACGGATCAGGCCGATACGGTGACCGCGGCCATCGATAGCCGGCTGGCCACTCAGAAAAAGAGCTTTGACGGCTACGGCACGGATCAGACAGATCTGCTGACCAATTACAGTATCATCGATGTTCAGGGCAATTACATTCTCTTCGTGGTCAATTATGACTGCGACGGGATCGATGCGGCCTTTCAGGGCAGTTTATAACGGGGAGAAAATGCTATGAGTATCAGCAGTCTTATTTTCATCTTTGCTTTTCTGCCTGTCTGCCTGGTGGGTTATTACATCCTGCCCGGTTTTCTGAAAAACCTTTTCCTGCTGCTGGCCAGCCTGGTCTTTTATGCCTGGGGTGAGCCGGCCTACCTGATCGTCCTGATCATTTCCGTCCTTTTCAACTATCTGACGGGTCTGCAGATTTCCGTCCAGATGGATGAGGAGAATGAGGGCGGCGCCCGGCTGGCCCTGATCACCGGTGTCATCTTCAATGTAGCGGTCCTGGGCTTTTTCAAATACTACGGCTTCGTCCTGACCAATATCAATGGTCTTTTCCATACGAATATCCCGATCCAGAGCCTTTCCTGGCCCATCGGTATTTCTTTCTTTACCTTCTCGGTATTGTCCTATCTCTTTGATGTCTACCGGGGAGAGTCCTACGCACAGACCAATATCATTGATTTCGGTCTCTTCGTGGCCTTCTTTGCCAAGATCAGCTCCGGTCCTATCGTCCGTTATGCGGATATGGAGCGCCAGTTCGGTCCCCACAGACTGGACAGGGGAGAGATCGGTGCCGGCGCAGCTCAGTTTATCCGGGGCCTTGGCAAAAAGGTCCTGATCGCCGATAATTTCGGTACCCTGCATTCGACCCTGACGGCCCTGCCGTCCGGACAGGTGACCCTGGCCACGGCCTGGCTGACGGTCATCGCCTATACACTGCAGATTTATTTCGATTTCGGCGGCTATTCCGATATGGCCATCGGTCTGGGCCGGATGTTCGGCTTTAAGATCACGCAGAACTTTGATTATCCTTATATCTCCAAAACCATCACCGAGTTCTGGAGACGCTGGCATATGACCCTGGGGACCTGGTTCAGAGAATATATCTATATTCCTCTGGGCGGCAACAGGGAAGGCGTCATCAAACATCTGCGCAATATCATGATCGTCTGGCTGCTGACCGGTATCTGGCACGGCGCCGCCTGGAATTTTATCCTCTGGGGCGTCTACTACGGTATCCTGCAGCTGATCGAGAAATATTTCCTGAAGGATATCCTGGACAGGCTTCCGGACTTTGTTTCCCATATTTATACCATGCTTTTCGTCATGATCGGCTGGGCCATTTTCTCAGCCTCCTCACTGGGAGAGGCCGGCATGTATGTGGGACGCCTGGTGGGCATCGGCTGCCACGGCCTTGTGAATTCTGCCTTCTTCTATTATGTGACCACCAACCTGCCGCAGCTGATCTTCGGTATCGTCTGCTCCACACCGCTGGTCTATAAGCTCTACCGCCGCATCGTCTTCAAGCGGGACGGCCTGCGTACCTACGTTTCCTGCGGCATCTACATCGTCGTGCTGCTTTGCTGCTTTGCTTATCTGATCAATGCGACCTACCAGTCGTTTTTGTACGTGCAGTTCTAGGGGAGGTCATACATCATGGGACAGACAAATGACAGAAAGCGCAGCAAAAAAGAAATGCTGCGCAGAAAAAAGAAAAAGCTTCGCCTGCGTGTCAGAAAACATAACAGCCTGCTGCTGATCCTTTTCCTGGCCGTAGTCCTGCTGCTGAATGTGCTGGGACTGATCTCAAAGGATCAGACCTTCTCGGATAATGAGAACCGGACCATGGCCTCTTTCCCGGAGCTCACAAAGGAGGCTGTCCTGGACGGCTCCTTTATGTCGGATCTGGAGTCTTGGTTCAGTGACCAGTTCTTCGCAAGAAAGAGCTGGATCACTCTCAAGGTCACCGCGGACCGTCTGATGGGCAAGAAGGAGAGCAACGGGGTCTACCTGGGCTCCTCCGGCTATCTGATGGAGGTGCCGTCTGAGCCGGATGAGGTCTGGTTTGACAAAAATCTGGATGCCATCAATGATTTCGCAGCCCGCCACAGCGAGCTGAATATTTACATGAGCGTGATCCCCAACGCAGCCTATATCCTGACGGATTACGCCCCGTCCCTGGCCCCGATCCGGGATCAGTCCGAGGACATTCAGGCCATCAAGGACAAGCTGGGCGCTGCGGTCACCTTTATGGATATGACCGATACCATGAGCGAGCATCAGTCCGAGGGCATCTACTACAAGACCGACCATCACTGGACCAGCCTGGGCGCCTATTATGCCTTCAATGCCATGGCTTCGACCCTGGGCATCGACAATCCGGCGACGGCCTATGATATTTATACGGTGACGGATTCCTTCCAGGGCACCATGGCTTCCAAGAGCGGTGTCTACTCTACCACAGATGCGGTGCAGATCTATGTGCCTCTGGTGGAGAGCAATGAATTCCTGGTGACCTATACCGATACAGGGACCGAGACCTGTTCTCTCTATGACAGCTCCGCCCTGGAGGCCAAGGACAAATACACGGTCTTCTTCGGCGGCAACCATCCGATGATCGATATCAGCACCACCAACAATAATGACCGGGTACTGCTGCTGATCAAGGATTCCTATGCCAACTGTATGGTCCAGTTCCTGACACCTTATTTTGAGAAGATCATTATCGTCGATCCCAGATACTATTACGATGATCTGGAGAGTATGATCAGTAAGCAGGGTGTTACGGACGTTTTCTTCCTTTATAATGTAAATACCTATCTGGAGGATACTTCTCTGGCGGATACTCTGGCTGTCTCGGAAGAGGAGGACCTGTCCGATGTCTATGCCGACGCAGTCGAAGCGGCCGGTGAGGGTACGGATGAGGATTCGGAGACCGAGGAGACCGAGGAGACCGGGGAGATCAGTGAGGATGAGGACGCTGAAGGTGAGGACAGCGATGAGTAAAGAGACAACAGAGTTTCCGGAATCAGAGTTACCGGAAAGTGAAGATAACACAGAGCGTGAAGCGGCGGAAAAGGCCAGTAAAGACACCCATAAGGAGGCCGGTCCTAAGAGACCCCATAAGGAAGAAGAGGAGAAGCCTTCCGTAAAAGCGGAGATCTTCAGCTGGATTCGAGTGATCATCGGGGCTATCGTCATCGCCCTTTTCATGGATTTCTTTATTATCGCCAATGCGGTGATCCCTACCGGCTCTATGGAAAATACCATTATGCCGGGCTCCAGAATCATCGGCTTCAGGCTTTCCTATGTCTTTACGGAGCCGGAGAGGGGCGATATCGTGATCTTCAAATATCCGGATAACCCCAGCGTCAACTATATCAAGCGCCTGATCGGCCTGCCGGGGGATACGGTGGAGATCCGGGACGGTCTGGTCTATATCAATGGCAGTGAGGAGCCTCTGGAGGAGGATTACCTCAGCGAGACGCCGCTGGGAGATTTCGGACCCTATGTGGTGCCGGAGGACTGCTATTTCATGATGGGAGATAACCGTAATTCCTCCAATGACTCCCGCTACTGGAACAATACCTTCGTGACCCGGGATGAGCTGGTGGCCAAGGCCATCTTCATGTATTATCCGTCCATTCAGCTCTTTGAGGATGTAGACTACGGGATCGATTAAGGATCGACCGGAAAACTCGGGAATCGATCATGGATTCCCAAAGGTGCATAAAGATCAATCATGGATTCCCAAAGGCGCATAAAGATCGATCATGGATTCCTCAGGGCGTATAAGGATCGACCGGGGCTCGGACAAGAGCAGACAAAGATAAAGGGCATCACTCCCGAAGGAGTGATGCCCTTTATCTATGGATCCGTGAGAGGCATCCGGGGATTAGTCAAGCTTGATGTTTGCCAGTAATGTACCCAGATTGGTTGTAGCCTTGCCCTCTTCCTTGTAATCGAAGACCGGCTCTTTCTCTCTGCGTGGGCGCGGAGCAACAGGCTCAGCATCGGATAAGGCCTGCTTCATGCTGAGGCTGATCTTGCCATTCTCATTCTTGATGACCTTGACCTTGACCTCGTCGCCGACCTTAACGACCTCTTCAGGGGTCTCGATACGCTTGTTGGCCATCTGGGAAATATGAACAAGACCGGATAAACCATCATTGAAGCCTACGAAAGCACCGAAGGTAGCGATACGCTCGACCTTGCCGTCGTATACCTGGCCAACCTCAACTGCAGCAAGCTTCTCAGCCTTTGCGGCAGCGACCTTCTCCTGCTCAACAGCCTTTGCGGAAAGGACAAGTCTCTTGCCTTCCTGGTCGACGGTGATAGCCTTGACGTCAACAGTCTTGCCTACCCACTCGTTTAAGTCCTCAACATAAGCGATGGATAATAAAGAAGCCGGAATAAATCCACGAATGCCCTTGACGTAAGCGACAACGCCCTTATTGACGGCTGCGTTGATCTTGACACTCATGATCTCGCCGCTCTCAAGAGAAGCCTTTAACTCTTCCCAAACAGCCGGATCGACCGGTTTGCGAGGCTTTCTGGCTGGTTTCTTAGGTGCTTCTGTGGAAGTAACTTCCAACTCTTTCTCTTCTGTACTCATGCTATAAATCTCCTTTAATATAAAATAGAACGATCTGTCGTAAACCGATCGTAATATTGACTGTATCCGCCTGCATGTCAGGAATGTACACTGACTTCAGCATATGAACCATTGTATCACAAAAAATGCAAAAGGCAAAAGGTTTTTTTATATTTGAAGCAAAAAATTATGATTATTTTCTGTTTGCCTGTCTTTTATACCATTATTTTGGGGAAAAGGGCTGCATTTTACCCTTTTTATCTCTTGGATTTGCCCGGTATATAGCCTATAATGGGGCAGGATACAGCATAAAATGATCAGGCAATCAGGAGGGATATCATGGAGGAATTATCAAGAACAGAGCTTTTGATCGGCAGGGAAGGCATCGCGCGGCTGGCCGGCGCCCATGTGGCCGTGTTCGGAATCGGCGGTGTCGGCGGCTATGTCTGTGAGGGCCTGGCCAGGAGCGGTGTCGGCGCTCTGGACCTGATCGACAATGACCGGGTCAGCCTGTCCAATATCAACCGGCAGATCATCGCCCTGCACAGTACCGTAGGGGAGTATAAGACCGATGTCATGCGGGACCGGATCCGGGATATCAATCCCCATATAGAGGTGCGGGTCCATCACAGCTTTGTGCTGCCGGAAAATATCGATCAGTTCCCCTTTGAGACCTATGATTATATCGTCGATGCCATTGATACAGTGGCGGCCAAGCTGGCCCTGGCAGTCATTGCCCAGGAAAAGGAAATTCCCATGATCAGTGCCATGGGCGCCGGCAACAAGCTGGATCCCTTCCGTTTCAGGGCGGCGGATATCTATGAGACCCGGGGCTGTCCTCTGGCCAAGGTCATGCGCCATGAGCTGAAAAAGCGGGGAGTAAAGAGCCTGCGGGTGGTCTATTCCGAGGAGCCGCCTATGAAGGTCAGCGCCCCTGCGGAAACAGAGGGAGGACGCCGGTCGGTCCCGGGCAGCATCGCCTTCGTTCCCTCCGCGGCTGGCATGATGATCGCCGGTGAAGTGATCAAAGGCCTTTTGAAGGCATAAAAAAGGCTTGCTTTTTACAGGTATATCATGTATTATCTTTTAGTGAGAAACAAATGTGTTTGCAGAGCGGACATTTGAGCGCATAAGCAGGACAATCCGCCGGCAATAAAGATGAACACAAAATATTCTATAGAATGGAGAGCATCACTATGGACAAAAAGTTAAGAGTTGGTATTCTTGGCGCTACCGGTATGGTCGGCCAGCGTTTTATCAGTTTACTGGAAAATCACCCCTGGTTTGAGGTGGTGGCCGTCGCTGCCAGCCCGCGTTCCGCAGGCCGCAGCTATGAGGAGGCCGTCGGCGGCCGTTGGAAGATGGATACTCCGATGCCGGAGGCTGTGAAGTCCCTGATCGTCAGAAATGTGCTGGAAGTCGAGGCTATGTGCCAGGATGTGGATTTCGTCTTCAGTGCTGTAGATATGACTAAGGAAGAGATCCGCAAGATCGAGGATGCCTACGCAAAGTGCGAGACCCCGGTCGTTTCCAACAACAGCGCCCATCGCTGGACACCGGATGTACCGATGGTCGTCCCGGAGATCAACCCGGAGCATTTCGCTGTCATCGAGGACCAGAAGAAGCGTCTCGGCACCAAGCGCGGCTTCGTGGCTGTCAAGCCTAATTGCTCGATCCAGAGCTATGCCCCTGTCCTGACCGCCTGGAAGGAGTTTGAGCCGACAGAGGTGGTCGTCACCACTTACCAGGCCATTTCCGGCGCCGGCAAGACCTTTAAGGACTGGCCTGAGATGGTGGGTAATATCATCCCTTATATCGGCGGTGAGGAGGAGAAGTCCGAGATGGAGCCGCTGCGTCTCTGGGGTCATGTGGAGAATGGTCAGATCGTCCCGGCCAAGGGCCCGGTCATCACCTCCCAGTGTATCCGTGTCCCTGTCTTAAACGGTCACACAGCCGCAGCCTTTGTAAAATTCGCTAAGAAGCCGACCAAAGAGCAGCTCATTGAGAAGATGGTCAATTTCAAGGGCCTGCCCCAGGAGCTTAACCTGCCCAGCGCACCAAAGCAGTTCATCCAGTACCTGGAGGAGGACAACAGACCTCAGGTCACCCAGGATGTGGATTACGAGAACGGCATGGGTGTCTCCGTAGGCCGTCTCCGTGAGGATAAGATCTATGATTACAAGTTTATCGGTCTTTCCCACAATACTGTCCGCGGCGCAGCCGGCGGCGCTGTCCTTTGCGCAGAGCTTCTGACAGCCCAGGGCTACATTGCCGCAAAATAAACCGGTCTGCCGGAGTCTTGCCGCAGGCCCTGAGCGTATGCTTACAGGAGAGGCTTGCACAAGCTCCCGTTAAGAAGGCCAAACAAAGAAAATCAAACAAAGAAGGCCAAACAAAGAAGATCAACCATAAAAACAAACAAAGAGGACAGGATTTCCTGCCCTCTTTTGTAATATCTTTTTTATATTTCTGTCATTGTATGCTCAAAATAAACATGTTATAATTTATGCTTGTGAAAATAGGGTTATTATCGGCTTACGGCCCGCAGCGCCTTTTGGTCTGCGGCCTTCGGCCCTGAAATAGATACTGTCAGAGATGAGGATGCCTGATATGAAAAAGTCACAGAGCAGAAAGCTCATTATTGCGACCATTGCCGTGATCGTATTTGTCTGCATCGCGGCCCTTGGCCTTTATATCCGCAACATGGTCAAATACAGCAATTGTTTTTACCCCGGGACCACGATTAACGGGATGGATGTTTCCGGGATGACAGTGGCTGAGGTGGAGGAGCAGCTGCAGGCTTCTGTCGATCAGTACAGACTGAATGTGATCTTCCAGGAGGAGACCATTTCCATCTATGCTTCCCAGATTGATCTGGTCTACAATGATATGACGGATATCCAGTCCCTCAAGGATGCGCAGAATGCCATTGGCTATTCCAAAACCACTGAGGAGGATCTGCAGCTGACTCTGGCGGATATTTATTCCTATGACAAGGACAAGGTCAAGAGCCTGATCGGTCAGGTGGATGCCTTTGATACCGACAACATGACAGCGCCGGAGAATGCGGAGCTGGTCTACAGTGTCCGGGAAAATGCCTACCACTGGGAGAACGGCCGCCGGGGCAATACCATCCGGATCTCTTCTGTGGTGGAAGCCGTGGACCAGGCCATCAACAGCCAGCAGGCTTCCCTGGATCTCTGGGAGGCCGATGTCTATGATAAGCCGGATCTGGAGGACGGCAATGCGCTTTCCGATGCTATCTTAAAAGAGGCCAATGATTATCTGGATACAGAGCTGGTCTACGTCTTTAATGCTGAGGACGGCAAGCCGACAGAGACCATTGATTATAAGGAGATCTCCAGATGGCTGTATCTCAATGCGGATTACGAGATCTGCTTTGATACGGATGCCATCCAGGAGCTGGTACAGAGCTATGCGGAGGATCATGTTTCCGAGGAGGTCAAGGCGGATTTCGTGACGGCCAGCGGCGTGACCATCAATATTGACGTGCCGGTGGACGGTGCCTCTATCGACACCAATGATTTTTATAATGATATTCTGACGGCCCTCGATGAGCATTATTCCGGTGAGCGGGATGTGCCTTATGCCGAGTCCTACACAGATGTAGCCAATAATTTCGGCGGCAATTATGTCGAGGTCGATATTACCAATCAGAAGCTTTACCTTTTCAAGCACGGCAAGATCGTGCTGGTCTCCAATGTGGTTACGGGCAGTGTGGCCGCCGGCCACAATACCCCCACCGGTGTCTATACGCTGCAGGGTATGCAGAGAAATACTGTCCTGGTGGGCGCGGATTATGAATCGCCGGTATCTTACTGGATGCCCTTTAACGGCGGTGTCGGCTTCCATGACGCGACCTGGAGGAGCGTCTTCGGCGGCTCAATCTATCAGTACGACGGCTCCCACGGCTGTGTCAACATGCCGCTGACCAATGCCGGGATCCTCTATGCCAATATTTCCATCGGCTACTATGTCATCGTCTACGATGATGTGCCCTACGGTGAGGTCTATGATCCGAGTGCGGCCAGTGCCGGCAAGGAGGGCGTGACTTCTCCGTCCCTCGGCACCCCGGTGGCTGAGGAGGTCATCGAGCAGGAGGAAGAGACCGAGGAGCTTCTGGAGACGGATGAGAATGGTGAGATCATCGAGGCCGCGAATCCGGTACGCGATGACAAGGCGGATGCCGACAGTGAGCATTACGGCATGGTCCGGACCCATTCCGGTGAAGTGGATGAGGACGATATCCGCAGTGAGATCACCTTCGGCAGTGAGGACGATGAAGACACTGAGGATGAGACCTCTGATACTGAGGATGAGGCCGCATCGGAGGATGAAGAGGATGAGGATGCTGAGGATGAAGGCGGGATTCCTGAAGATCTGAAGGATGTCCAGGCCCGTCCGGACGGCAGTATCCCGATCTATACCGGCGGTGTCGGCAGCAGACTCTCCGGCAGCGATAGCAGCTCTGATGAGGAGACCGAGAAAGCCCTTTCCCAGGCTGCTGACGATGACGAGGATGAGGATGAGGCCGATGATGAGGACGAGACTGAAGCCGGGGATGAGACTGAGACCGGGACACAGACCGATTATAAGTCGGTAGACAGCTCCCGGGGTTCTGTCCGGGTGCATACCAATGCCAAAGCGGCAGACTTTTTCAGAGATGACGAAGACTAGACTTCGATGAAGAAAAGATCATAAAAAAGGTACCATATCAGTCCTGATATGGTACCTTTTATCAAAAGCGGAGACAGAGGGATTCGAACCCTCGTGCCGGTTGCCCGACAACTTGATTTCGAGTCAAGCTCGTTATGGCCACTTCGATATGTCTCCAGTGCCTATCATCATAGCACAAATAGATGGGCTTCGCAAGGGAGAAAAAACTTTCGCGGAGGTAGAAGCATGAAGAACGATATTATCATGGGGATCCTGGCCCATGTCGATGCCGGCAAGACGACGCTTTCCGAGAGCATCATGTACCTGACCGGCCGGATCCGCCGGCTGGGCCGGGTGGATGACCGGGATGCTTACCTGGATACAGACCAGATGGAAAAGGAGCGGGGCATCACCATCTTTTCCAAACAGGCCAATTTTGAACTGGAGGGTCAGCCCTTTACCATCCTGGATACCCCGGGACATGTGGATTTTTCCGCGGAGACGGAGCGGACTCTGCAGGTGCTGGATCTGGCTATCCTGGTGGTCAGCGCCGCGGATGGCGTCCAGGGCCATACCCAGACCCTCTGGCGGCTGCTGGCGGATTACGGGGTGCCGACCTTTATTTTTGTCAACAAGATGGATCAGCCGGGGGCGGATCAGGAGGCCCTGCTGGCGGACATTCACCGGCATTTAAGCGATAGCTGCGTGGACTTTACCCTGGAGGAGGAGGCCCGGCTGGATCAGCTGGCTATGTGCAGTGAGGAGGCCATGGAAAGCTACCTGGAGACGGGGGAGATCCCGGCGCAGGTCATCCGGCAGATGATCCGGGACCGGCAGGTCTTTCCATGCTTTTTCGGCTCGGCCCTGAAGCTGACCGGCATAGACACCCTCCTGGCAGGCCTTGGGAAATGGGCCCTGCCGGGTGATTATGGCGAGGCGTTCGGTGCCAGGGTCTTTAAGATCTTCCGGGGAGAGTCCGGCCAGCGCCTGACCTACATGAAGATCACCGGCGGCCAGCTGCGGGTGCGGGATATGATCGGGGATGAAAAGGTCACTCAGCTGCGGATCTACAGCGGCAGCAAATATGAGACGGCGGACTGTGTCCGGGCCGGCAGTATCTGTGCGGTCATGGGCCTTACCGGGACCCGGGCCGGGGACGGTCTGGGGGCAGAGCGGCAGAAAAAGCCGCCGGTCCTGGAGCCTATCCTGACCTGCAATGTGACCTTCCCGCTGGGACCGGATCTGCAGCAGGCCCTGCAGCTGATGCGTCAGCTGGAGGAAGAGGAGCCGGGACTGCATGTGGTCTGGGAGGAAGAACTGCAGGAGATCCATGTGCGGCTGATGGGCCAGGTCCAGACAGAGATTCTGACCCGTATGCTGCAGGACCGTTTCGGGGTCCATGCCGAGTTCGGCCAGGGCAGGATCCTCTATAAAGAGACCATTGAGGATACCGTGGAGGGTATCGGACATTTTGAACCCCTCCGCCACTACGCGGAAGTCCATCTGCGGCTGGAGCCGGGAGAGCCCGGCAGCGGTCTGGAGTTTGCCTCCGAGTGCACGGTCAATGATCTGGAGCTCAACTGGCAGCGGCTGATCCTGACCCATTTAAAGGAAAAGGTGCATAAGGGGGTACTGACCGGCGCCCCGATTACGGATATGAAGATCACCCTGATCGCCGGCAAGGCCCACAGAAAGCATACCGAGGGCGGAGATTTCCGCCAGGCGACCTATCGGGCGGTCCGCCAGGGCCTGATGAAGGCCAAAAGCGTTCTCTTAGAGCCCTATGACGATTTTGTCCTGGAGGTGCCCTCTGCCCAGATGGGCCGGGCAATGGCGGATCTGGAGATGGGCAGCTGCAGCTTTACCCTCTCCGGCAACAGCGGGGAGCTCTGTGAGATCACGGGCCGGGGACCGTCATGCGTGCTGAGAGCCTATCCGGCCCAGGTCATGGCCTATACCGGCGGCCGGGGGAGACTCAGCTTTTCCCAGGCGGGCTATTATCCCTGCCACAATGCCCAGGAGGTCTGGGAGGCGGCCTGGTATGATCCCTGCGCCGATTTGCGCAATACGCCGGATTCGGTCTTCTGTGTCCATGGTGCCGGCTATGTGGTCCCCTGGTATGAGGTGGAGCAGTATATGCATCTGGAAAGCTCCGATGCCAATGAGGACTGGGAGAGCAGTATGTCGCAGACACCCCCATCCCAGGCGGCTCAGACCCAGATCCTGCGCCGGGAAGCTACAGAGCGGCGGGAGGCAGCTCAGAGCGATAAGCTGTCCAGAGGCCTTTACGCCTCCGCGGCTATGGATAAGGAGCTGGAGGCCATCTTTACCCGGACCTACGGGGAGATCCGGCCAAAGCTGCACGACACCACCACGGTGATCGGCCGGCCAAAGGAAAAGGAGTACGTCTATAAGCCGCCCAAAAAGAAGGGGGACATGACTCATTATCTGCTGGTGGACGGCTATAATATCATCTTCGGCTGGCCGGAGCTGGCAGAGCTGGCCCGCCACGATATGTCCGCCGCCAGAGACAAGCTCATGGAGACCCTGTCGGACTATCAGGGCTACACCGAGCAGCGGATCATCCTGGTCTTTGATGCCTACAAGGTGGCCGGCTTCCAGGGGGAAGTGATCCACTGGCAGAATATCGATGTGGTCTTCACAAAGGAAGCGGAGACCGCCGACCAGTATATCGAAAAGACGGCCCATGTCCTGGGCCATAAGTACCGGGTGACCGTGGCGACTTCCGATGGGACAGAGCAGGTCATCATCCGCAGCCAGGGCTGTCTGCTGCTTTCGGCCAGAGATCTGCAGGCAGAGATGGCCAGAGTCCGGCAGATCCTCAGAGAGGAACACCTGGACCGGGGCCCCAGATCCGGTCATTATCTTTTTGAAAAGCTGTCCGAGGAGGAGCTGGCCCGATTCGTGCAGGCCGGGGAGGAGCAGGACTAAAAGGCATTGTTACTGAGCCTTAGGGCCATACCGGACCCGGAGAATCAGTGCATCAGGAGATCTGATCCCTGCAGGGACAAAGCTGCGGCGTATAAGGCAATCCGGCTCTTTACAAGCCGGAGGGGGATTGATATACTGAAATGAGCGTGTATCGGATCCGATACATATAAGACAGGGATGCAGGCCGGCCCCGGCCGCCTTGCGCTGCCTGTGATGAGAGTTGATGTGTGAAGACCTCTGCCTGCGGGGCAGGATTCCCCGGCATTCGCAGAGGAGGAGCTTACAGAGATAGATTGGAGTAAGATAAGATGAAGATCGCAGTATTAGCCGGCGGTATCAGTACGGAGAGAGATGTCTCCCTGGTCTCCGGCAAGGGCATTTACAATGCCTTAAAGAGCAAGGGACATCAGGTCATGCTGCTGGATGTTTTCCTGGGTTATGAGGCCCCGGACTGGGAAAAGGTATTTGAGCTGGAAAAGGACTGGGCCGCCGAGGTGGATGCCGTCGGCGAAAAGAATCCGGATATCGAGGCTGTCAAGGCCCTGAGACCGGACTGGAAGAAAAATTTCTTCGGCCCCCATGTCATGGATATCTGTCATCTGGCGGATGTGGTCTTCATGGCCCTGCACGGTGAGAACGGCGAAAACGGCAAGATCCAGGCCTGCTTTGATCTGAACGGTATTACCTATACCGGGACAGATTACGTCAGCTCGGCCATCTGTATGAACAAGGCCATCACCAAGGACCTTTTTGCGGCGGGCGGGGTACCGACCCCTGCGGGTATCCGTCTGAAAAAAGGGCAGACCCCGGAAAAGAAGGTGCCATATCCCTGCATCGTCAAGGCCTGCTGCGGCGGCTCCAGTGTGGGTGTCGTCATCGCCCGGAATGACGCAGAGTATGAGATGGCTCTTGAGGAGGCCTACCGCTATGACGATGAGGTCGTCATCGAGCAGTATATCACGGGCAGAGAGTTTTCCGTCGGTGTCGTGGACGGCACGGCCTACCCCATCATCGAGATTGCCCCGATCAGCGGCTTTTATGATTATAAGAACAAGTACCAGGCCGGCTCCACCATCGAGACCTGTCCTGCCGAGCTGCCGGAGGAGATCACGCTGGCTATGCAGCAGGCTGCGGTGGATGCCTACAAGATCCTGCGGCTCAAAAATTATGCCCGCATGGATTTCATGATGGACGGCGACAACCATTTCTACTGTCTGGAGGCCAATACCCTGCCGGGCATGACGCCCACCTCCCTTCTGCCTCAGGAGGCCCAGGCCATCGGCATCAGCTATGAGGACCTGTGCCAGCTGCTGGTGGATGTGTCCCTCAGGGATGCGGCAGAGCAGTAGGGGACCGGCGGCGATTAGAGGACACACAGCGGATGCCCCGCCTTTGACGGCGGGGCATCGCCTATTGTAAAATTGCATATTGCAAAAAAATTGCATATTGCAAATAAGAAGCTTATTGACTGAGATAATAAGGGCCGGAAACAGCCCGTATGAAATGATTCCGGATGATATGAGGAG
>R11__coassemble_1184_pt1 | contig 15240 bp, 11 predicted proteins | sample R11__metabat2_low_PE_030 | metagenome-assembled genome bin R11 | reverse complement strand
CCCATTCCCGCCCCAGCATAAGGTCTACACCATCCATGACAAGGCCGAGATGGCCCGGGTGCTGGATGATATCTACGGCTCCGGCTATGACGGCAAGCTGCTCATCCAGGATATGATCCCGGGCAATGATGAGTATATGCGGGTGCTGACCTCCTATTCCGATCAGAAGGGGCAGGTCAAAATGATGTGCCTGGGCCATGTCCTTTTAGAGGAGCATACCCCTCACGGACTGGGCAACCACGCAGTCATCATCACAGAGCCCAATGAGTCCCTCATGGCGGGTGTGAAGGCCCTCCTGGAGGAGCTGCATTATGTCGGCTTTTCCAACTTTGATATCAAATACGATCAGAGGGACGGCAAATATAAGTTTTTCGAGATCAATACCCGTCAGGGCCGCAGCAATTACTATGTCACCGGCTCCGGCTTTAACGTGGCCGAGTACATCGTAGAGGACTGGGTCTACGGCAGGGATATGGGCTTTAAGATCGCCGAGGAGGAGCACCTCTGGAGCGTCGTCCCGGACAAGGTGGCCCTCAAATATGTCAAAGATCCTGCCAATAAGGCCGCGCTGACACGGCTGATCCGGGAGAAAAAGACCTGCAACCCCAACTTCATGCCCGGAGATCTGGGTATGCCGAGGCTGGCCAGGATGATCAAGCTCCATTTCAGCCACTATAAAAAGTTCGAGACCTACTATCATCTGTGATCCGCAGGGCCGTGCTTTCTGAGTCCGGCCCCGGAGAGGAATATACGGAAGTGAGACTATGAAATATACTTTAAAACAATACGCGGATCTGCTGGCTCAGCTGGGGCTTTTGACGGCCTGCGAGCTTTATGGGCAGGAGGAGACGCCGGTAGAATATCTGACCTATGACTCCAGGACTGTGGTGCCCGGCACCTTTTTCATCTGCAAGGGTGCGGCCTTCAAGGCCCAGTACCTGCAGAATTCCGTCAATGCGGGAGCCATCGCCTATGTATCGGAGACGGCTTACGAGACAGAGCAGCAGGTACCCTATATGCTGGTCAGCGATATCCGTCAGGCCATGCCGCCTCTGGCAGAGAAGTTTTTCAACGAGGCCTGGAAGCAGCTCCATCTGATCGGCTTCGGCGGCACCAAGGGCAAATCCACCTCGGCTTACTATATGAAGGCCATTGTCGATGACTATATGGCGGCCACCGGCGGCAAGGAGAGCGCCATCCTTTCTTCTATTGACAATTATGACGGCGTGATCCGGGAGGAGTCCCACATCACCACCCCGGAGACCGTGGAACTCCACGAGCATTTCCGCAGGGCGGTGGATCACGGGATCACCTTTTTTGAGATGGAGGTCTCCAGCCAGGGCCTCAAGTATGACCGGGTGAAAAATCTCCAGCTGACGGTGGGCGTCTTCATGAACATCTCCGAGGACCACATCAGCCCTATCGAGCACAAGGATTTTCAGGATTATCTGGACTCCAAGATGAAGATGTTTGCCCTGACCAAAAACGCCCTGATCAATTTGGATGCGGATTTTGCGGACAGAGCCCTTGAGGAGGCCAAAGCCTCCGAAAAGATCTATACTATGAGCTGCAGCAAGCCGGAGGCTGATTTTTACGCCTATGACATCCACAAGGAGCAGGACGAGATCGTCTTCCGTGTCCGCTGTGCTCAGTTTGACGAGGAGCTGCGTCTGACCATGCCGGGTCTTTTCAATGTGGAAAATGCCCTGGCGGCTACGGCCTGCGCGGTCCTGACGGATATTCCTCTTGAGTATATCCGCTCCGGTCTCTACCGGGCCCGTTCCAGCGGCCGTATGGAGCTTTATGCCAGCAAGGACCGCCGGGTCATCTGCCTGGTGGACTATGCCCACAACAAGCTCAGCTTTGAAAAGCTTTTCGGCTCCACCAAAGAGGAGTACCCGGGCTATGATATCGTGGCCATCTTCGGCTGCCCTGGCTATAAGGCCCTGCTGCGCCGTAAGGATCTGGGCACCATCGCCGGTCAGTATTCCAAAAAGGTCTATCTGGTCTCTGAGGATCCGGGCAAGGAGCCTGTACAGCAGATCAGCGAGGATATCGCCCAGTATGTAGCGGCCCAGAACTGTCCTTATGAGATCATCGAGGACAGAGGCGTGGCCATCCACAAGGCCATCATGGAATGCAAAAAGCCCACAGTCCTGCTGATCACCGGCAAGGGCAATGAGACCCGCAACAAATACGGCACCATCTATGCCCCCTGTACCACCGATGTCCAGTATGTTAAGTGGTTCCTGGAGGAGTATGACAAGGCGCCCTTCCATGTGATTGAGTGAGGAGATAAATTATGTGCGGAATTGTAGGCTACACAGGCAGTCAGCGCGTCGAGAAAAAGATCCTGGATGCCCTGGAGCTTTTGGAATACAGAGGTTATGACAGCGCCGGCATGGCCATCGTGGATGACCTGTCCGGTTTTACCCTGGTGCGTAAGTGCAAGGGCAGAGTTTCGGACCTGCGGAAGGTCTGCGAGGAGCTGCCGGTCAGCGGTTTCTGCGGCATCGGCCATACCCGCTGGGCCACCCATGGCGGCGTCAGCGATGCCAATGCCCATCCCCATCATTTCGGCCGGGTCACCCTGGTCCACAACGGTATTATAGAGAATTACCAGGAGCTGAAGGACCATTTCTGTCTGGAGGGCCAGTTAAAGTCCGAGACAGATACAGAGGTGGTGGCCGGTGTCCTGGACAGCCTTTATCAGGGAGATCCCCACAAGGCTCTCACGGAGACCGTTAAATACCTTAAGGGCACCTTTGCCCTGGTGGTGATCTTTGATGATGTGCCGGATGTGATCTATGCCATCCGCAATGTCAGCCCCATCGTGGCCGCCTACTGGCAGGACGGCACCATGCTGGCCTCCGATGTCGCGGCCCTGGGCGGTCAGGCAGATAAATACATCGTCATCCCGGAGTACCAGGTCGTGGAGCTGCACGCGGATAAGATCGTCCTCTTTGACCAGCAGGATCGGGAGGCGGCCCCGGAGTTTCTGGAGATCGACTGGGATACCACCCGGGACGGCAAGGGCAGCTACCCCTTCTATATGGAGAAGGAGATCATGGAGCAGCCGGAGGTCATCAAAAAGACCCTGGATCTGCGCTATAAGGAGGGCCATATCACCCTGGAGGAGGACGGCATTCCCGATGAGCTGCTGACAGGCTGCGACCGGATCTGCTGCATTGCCTGCGGCACCGCCATGCATGCCGGCCTGGTCATGCAGTCTCTGGTGCGCCGGGTCCTGCACATGCATATGGATGTAGAGTATGCCTCTGAATTTATGTATATGGATCCGGTCATCGATGAGAAGACCCTGGTGCTGGCCATTTCCCAGTCCGGTGAGACCATCGATACCTTGGAGGCCCTCAAATATGCCAGACGGCAGGGGGCCAGGAGCATCGCCGTCATCAATGTCAAGGGTTCCTCCATTGCCAGAGAGAGCGATTATGTCATGTACACCTCCGCAGGACCGGAGATTGCGGTAGCCTCCACCAAGGCCTTTACCACTCAGCTGGCCGCCCTTTATTCTCTGACGGGCCGCATGGCTGTACTGCGGGGCTGCTTCACACCGGAGCAGGAGCAGATCTTTGAGGACGGGCTTTACCTGGCTCCGGCGAAGATGCAGGAGGTTCTGGACCGCAGAGAGGAGATCCACCGCATTGCCCGGGGACTTTTGGAGGCCAAGGATGCCTTCATGATCGGCAGAGGTATGGACTACACCATCCTGCTGGAGGGCGCCTTAAAGCTCAAGGAGATCTCCTATATCCATACCGAGGCCTATGCTTCCGGTGAACTCAAGCACGGCACCATTGCCCTGATCACCGAAAAGACACCGGTGGTGGCCGTTGTCACCCAGACGGCCTTAAAGGAAAAGGAGCTTTCCAATATCCGTGAGGTCCAGTCCAGAGGCGCCAGCGTCATCCTGCTGCTCAAGGAAGGTTTCGAGATGGCTCAGGATGGCTATGCCCATGTCTTTACCCTGCCGGCTATGCCGGATGAGATGATGACCTTCACCGCTGCCGCGGCCCTGCAGCTGCTGGCCTACTATGTCTCCATGGACAGAGGCCTGGATGTGGATAAGCCCAGAAACCTGGCCAAGGTCGTCACCGTGGAATAATCCGTCTGCATCGCCCGCAGAACTGTGTCCGCCGGGACGGATCTGCGGCGGAGCATTGACTGTATACCATACAAAAGAGCCCCATAGCGGGGCTCTTTTATATTGCTTTATATTATGTAGAGCAAGGCGGCTTAAGCCGGCTTGCATCCTTGTTTTTTATGAGGTGAGGGCAGCTTCTGCATTTTGGCGGTACTACCTGCGGACGATGCAGTCCTTTGCGAAGTCTTCCGCTGTAAAATGGTATTTTTTCCATGCTTCCCGGGGCTGATAGCTCCGGCTGGTGCCGTCATCCTGATAAAGGACATAGTCTGCCGCCGTACCCGGACAGCCGATCCAGAGGAAATGATCCTCACAAAGCCCTTCCATACAGGTCAGTCCTTCTGTGCCTTCTGTCAGAGGCAGCACATGACCGGACCTTACAAAGATCAGAGTCTCGCCCATCGGGCAGGCCACTCTGTGATATCCCTTTGGCAGGCCTTTGGCCAGGCGGAGCTTCGGGCCGGCCATGCGGATCATCAGCATATCCTCCGGCAGATAGACTGTGCGGCCGGCGGCATTGGGGACATAGACCGGGGCGATCATGATGCTTTCGCCCACCATCACCTGATCCTCCGTCTCCCGGGCATCGGCATCCTCCGGGAAGGCAAAGCCCAGAGGCACGAAGAGCAGATCATCCTGCAGGCAGGCCTTCATATATTCGCTGTAGAGGTAGGGCAGGAGGGCATAGCGCAGCTGCAGCAGCCCCCGGAGGGCCTCTTTATCATCAAAAAGGTAAGGCTCCTGGCGGCGGGCATCCCGGACGCAGTGATTCCTGAAAAGCGGCGTAAAGATGGCAAAGGACATCCAGCGGATCATCAGGTCCTCCGTACAGTCGGAGCTAAAGCCGCCCACATCAGAGCCGCTGTAGAGATAGCCGCACATGTTCAGGGAAGGCAGCTGCTGCAGGGCCAGGAGGAGGTGACTCCACCAGGAAGCATTATCGCCGGTCCAGATGCCGCCGTACCGGTGGCTGCCGATATAGGAGGATCTGGAGAACATCAGGATCCGTTTGTCCGGGCTGATCCGGTCAAAGGCCTCGGAGGCGGCCCTGGTCATGTTGTAACCGTAAAGATTGTGGACATCTGTATGGCAGATCCGGCCCTGGGGCGTATCATGATAAAACTCCCCGTATTCCTCGTCCGTGGTGCCCAGGCTTTCCACCATGCCCTTCATCTCAAAGACCTCTTTGATGCCCATATTGGTCTGACGCAGCGCCAGGATCCTGTCCATGACCCGGTCGATGGATTTTTCCGTATAGAAAAGGGCCGGCTCATTCATATCATTCCAGAAGCCGTCAATCCCTTTGGCGATCAGCCGCGCATACTTTCCGCCAAACCAGGCACGGGCCTGCGGCTTTAAAAAGTCCGGCATATGGACCCGGCCGGGCCAGACCGCGGCCACAAAATCCTTTCCTTCGGCATTTTTACAGAAATAGTGATTGCGGACACCCTCCTCATAGACATCATAGCCCTCCTGGATCTTGACACCCGCGTCAATGATCGGCACCAGGTGAATGCCCTCCGCCAGGCATTCGGCGGTGAAGCCCTCAAAATCCGGAAAACGGGTCTCATCTACGGTAAAGTCCTTATAATCCTCCATGTAATCGATATCCATATAGACCGCATCCAGAGGCATGCCTGCGGCCCGGTAGCCGTCTATGACCTCCCGCACATCTGCTTCATTGACATAGCCCCACCGGCTCTGCTGGACGCCGAAGGCCCATTTGGGGGCGATATAGCTCCGGCCGATGATCCGGCGGAACCGGCGTGTCACTTCCAGGGGATCGGATCCCGTGATCACATAAAGATCCAGATCAGCGCTGCAGCGGATGACCAGCTGATCCGGATGCGTAAAGCCTGCGTCAAAGGAGACCCGGCCGGGATGATCGATGAAAAGCCCAAAGCAGGCCCGCTGTATGCCATCCTCAGTGATCTCCGGCTGCAGGATCAGGAAATTATGGCTGGCATAAAGGGATTCCCGGCTCTCCAGATGATACATATCATCCTCGTTGCGGCTGACATAGCGGTGCCCCCGCTTATTGATGCCCCGCATCTGTTCGCCGAGACCATAGACCACATCCCCCGGCGCCATCCTGCAGGACCATACAAAGCCTTTCTCCGTCACCTCGGTGCGGCCCACCTCCGGCAGCCCTTCTGAAATTTCAATATCGGTCACAACAGCCTCCGTATCAAAGGGATGGCCGTATCTGTATCTGCGAATCATAAAGTCTGTCCTCACTTTCTCCCATTATCATTTTTCTATTATCCTGCCTGCGTGAGCTTTCCGGCGGTCCGGCGTATCCGGTCTGCCAGGCGGCGGGCAGGAAAATGTTTTTCATACCTGCGGCTTCGCTTAAAGAACAGCGGGACGGCCGAGCGCGGGCCCAAAACCGTCTCTCAATATGTCTATTATATCTTATTCCCGCATATCTGCTACACAAAGTTTCCCCTCCGGCCGGAGAAGATGACCATCTATATAGGCAGCAGGTTATAACAAATTCATTTTAGTGGGAGACTGACCGCCGACTGAGACAAACGCCCCGCAGGGATGCGCGGCAAATTGACCTTTTTCAGACGGAAAAGACTTTTAGCGAGGCTTCTCAGATGCTATAATGAAAGGCAGACAGGAGACCATCGGTCTCCATGCATAGAGGATCCCGCGGGCAGCGGCACAGGATCGTATTCTGATCAAAACAGGAGGACAAAGAAATGGCACCAAAAGGCGGTATGGGTAAGCCGGGCGGCGGCATGGGCCGGCCGGGCGGCGGTATGAGCAGACCCGCAGGCGGCGGCATGGGACGGCCGGGCGGCAGTATGGGCAGACCCGCAGGCGGCGGCATGAGCCGGCCACCCCAGGGCAGTATGAGCAGACCCGCAGGCGGTATGAATCGTCCGCCCCAGGGCGGTATAGGCCATCAGGCGCCCCCGCCACCGGGCGGTATGGGCAGAGGTATGGGCCATCAGGCACCTCCGCCGCCACCGGGCGGTATGGGCAGAGGCATGGGCCATCAGGCGCCTCCACCGCCGCCAGGCTATCGCAGATCCGGCGGCGCCGGCATCCTGGGCGGTATCCTGGGCGCTGCAGTCGGCAGTCAGATCCTGGGCTCCCAGACCCGCAGCGGTTACAGCAGCTACGACAGTTACGAAGACAGCGGCAGCTACGGCACTACCGGCAGCTACAGTGACACCGGATCCTACAGCGAGAGCAGCCAGGCTCAGCAGACGGCCGACCGGAAGACCCGGATTCCTGCTGTCTGCCCTCACTGCGGCGCCCCCACCGGCGGTCACCGCATCTGCGAATACTGCGACTGCACTGTCGAGGAAGTCATTACAGAAGAATAGAAAGCCGGGCCATCACCGGTCCAACATGACAAAAATGCCTGTAAAGCAGCCGCTTTGCAGGCATTTTACGATAATTCCAATCGGAGAAGACTATGTCCGGACATCCATAGTCCTTATTTAACTGATAAGAAACTATTACGGTATCACAGAAGCCTGAAGCGGCATCGTGGTGTATTCGCCGGGCAGGACCGTCACATGGGCTTACAGGCGAACCGCCTTTACGCAGCAGCATACAGCCTTTCACTGTGCGGATTTTCGGGCCTCCGGGCTCTTGAAAGCATGCGGGCTCCGAAATCATACGGGTCATCGCTGCCCTTCGTAGTCTGCGCAGATGTCCTCCAGCCTTTCAAAATAATCCTCGAAGGTCTTGCGGCAGCAGAGCGGGTCAAGGATGGTGATGCCCGGCGCCTTAAGGCCCGTCAGGGAGAAGGCCATGGCCACCCGATGATCGTTATAGGTCTCGACTTCGGCCGGCTGCGGCTGTCCGGGATGGATCAGGATATCGCTGTCTGTCATCCCGGCCGTAATCCCCATTCGTGCCAGATTGCTGACGATGGCGGCCATCCGGTCGCATTCCTGCAGGCGGATATGCCCTACATTGCAGATCCGGACATCGCCGTCGGCAAAAGGCGCCAGGGCAGCGATGGTCAGGGCCTGATCGGAAAAGCTGCCCATATCGATGGTCATGCCGTGCAGGCGGCCGCCGGCAGGTCCGGTCAGGCGGATGCCCTCCGGCGTCTCTTCCACCCGGCAGCCCATGGCCTCCAGGGTATCTAAAAGGCGGATATCTCCCTGCAGGGAATCCCTGTGGATATGCCTGACCAGGGTACTGCCGCCGGAGATGGCTGCCATGCCGTAAAAATAGGCGGCTGCCGACATATCCGGCTCAATCTGATATCGGCGGGCGCTGTAGCGGCTGCGGCCGGCGATCCGATAGCTGCGGCCGTCCTGCGTACGGACCTCGGCACCGAACTGCCGCATCATCTGCATGGTCATGCGGATATAGGAAAGGCCGTGGTCCCCGGTAATATGGATGGTAAAATCGTGGTCGGCCAGTACGCCGGCCATCAGGAGGGCACTGAGGAACTGGCTGCTGTCGCCGATATCCACTGTCGTCTCAGCGGAAGAGATGCCCGCACCGGTCAGGGTAAAGGGGAAAAAGCCTTCCTTCTCGTCATAAGTGACCGCACAGCCCAGGCTGATCAGGGTATTAAGAAGCGGGGCCATGGGCCGCCGTTTCATCTGAGGGGAGGCGTCCAGATGCCACCGGCCCCGGCTCAGGCCCAGCATGGCTGTCAGAAAACGGGCGCAGGTACCGGCACTGCCCACATCGATGGAGACGCCGTCTCTGGGAATACGGCCCCCGCAGCCGGTGACCTTCACCCGGCAGGCAGCCTCATCGATCTCCAGCGCAAAGCCCAGATCCTCCAGGCATTGCAGAAAATGCCTGGAATCATCGGAAAAGAGGACCCCCTCCAGAGTGCTCTCTCCATCGGCCAGGGCGGCCAGCATCAGGGCCCGGTTGGTGATGCTCTTGGAACCCGGCGCGGCGGTATCCAGAAGAAAATCCCCGCCGCCGTGAAGAAAAATCGGCTTAACGTCATATCTGTCCATGCTGTAAATCCGGTCCATGTCTGTCCTTACTCCTTGTTTCCGGGAGTTTTCCCGGTTATTCATGTCCAGTTTATCATACAAAGAGCGCAATAAAAAGTCATCATTTTTACAGAGCGGGTGCAGCACGGCATCCCCATCCGCCTGCACTCCCGAGTGACGCCGGCAAAGTATACATTGCTTTTTAATGAGGATGAGGGTATAATCATATATCAGTGAGCCGACTTCCGGACAAGAGGATGTCCGCACCGCTGCCTGCTTATGGCCGGCCGCGGCCGTAAAAGGACGGGCAGAGAGATGTCCGCGGCGGAGGCGGCAGATAGATTTGAGGGTAAGATGATGGAAAGCGTATTAAATAATATGACCGTTGAGGGCAAGGCCCAGATCCTGGTGGATTCCCTGCCCTATATCAGAGACTTTAATCAGAAGATCATCGTGGTCTGCTATAGCTGCAGCAATCTGCTCAGCGACGAGCAGGAAAAGGATGTCATGCGGGATATCGCCCTGCTCAAGTCCATCGGTATGAAGCCGATCCTGGTCCATGACAGCCGGATGGGCCACGACAAATTCCGTGAAAACAAGCGTCTGGCCAAGCTGATCGAGCTTTGCGGCATTAAGGCCGTAGGCATCTGCGGCTTTGATTACCAGACCCTGCACATGACCCTGGAAAATAATTATATCCCGGTCGTCACACCCAATGATATCGACACCGAGGATACCCCGATCTCCCCGGAGGAGGCTGCCGTACAGATCGCTCTGGCCATGAAGGCGGAAAAGGTCCTTTTCATGGGCAAGGAAGACGGCATCCATGATCCTGAGACAGGAAAGATCATTTCCCAGATGACCATCGGGGAGGTCATGGCTCTGCGCAGCGCAGGCCATTGCGATGCTCCGGAGAAGGCCAGACTGAGGGTCAAGGTGGACTATGCGCTGCAGCTTCTGCAGCAGGGCATTCCCAGAGTACATATCATCAGCGGACAGATGGCCCATGCCATGGTCATCGAGATCTTTTCGGTCATCGGTATCGGCACAGTGATCATGGAGGACCGGGAGCATTATTATCCCCACGAGCTGCTCGTGCACAGAAAACGGGGATAAGGCTTTTAGAGAGGTCTTTTCATAAGGCATCTTTGCCGGAGCATCGGGGCTGAAATGCCTATGCTGAAAAGCCTCTATGAAGAATGTATAGATCATCTTCGAATAAATTTCGCCGGGGATTTTCAGGTCGGAAAGCCCTGGGGGGCGGACAGTATGAAAAATGCCTTTTCAGGCACTAATAGCGTGGGGGACTCCGGACAGGTGTCCCTCCCTTAATGTCCGGGTACAGCTTTCACGGGCTGCCGGAGGGCAGAGACCGCCGTGGCAGATCACGGGCTGCCGGAGGGCAGAGACCGTCGTGACAGATTACGGTCCGGACCGGATGCAGGGATCGCTGCAGCAGATGGCAGCCGGCCGGAATGAAAGCATACCGGCCATGGCGTATGGACCACCCGAAATGGGACGATCTTCTGTGATAAATCTGGTCAAAGGATAAAAAAACGGACTGCGGGAGGCGTAAGATGAAGAAGAAAGAAAAAAAGGTCGTGTCCAGCTGCGATATCTGCGCTTACTATAGCTATGACGACGACTATGAGTGCTATACCTGCGAGATCGATCTGGACGAGGATGAGATGAGCCGATTTATGAGAGACAGCTTCTATGATTGCCCGTATTTCAAGATGGGCGATGAATACCTGATCGTCCGCAAGCAGATGTAGGCCTCTGCGGCCGTTTGGAAAGGAAAGCGCCACGGGTCCGCTGCGGCGGCCGGACGCTGTGTGAAAGTGATGAAATATTACGATACAGTGATTTTTGATATGGACGGCACCATCCTGAATACGCTGGAGGACCTGACAGATGCCACCAATGAGGCGCTGACCCATTTCGGTTATCCGGCCAGGACCATCGATGAGGTGCGCCGCTTCGTAGGCAATGGCGTGCTCAGATTGATGGAGCTGGCGGTCCCCGGCGGGCAGACGGCAGCGGATTTTCAGGAGGTCTATCAGTATTTTAAGACCTGGTATGGGGGCCATTCCCGGATCAAGACCGGGCCCTACCCCGGGATTCCGGAGCTTGTCTCTGCCCTGGGCAGGGAGGGCTATAAGCTGGCCGTCGTCTCCAATAAGTTTCATGATGCCGTGGTGGATCTGACGGCCTTTTATTTCGGTGAGGGGATCCCGGTGGCCATCGGTGAGAATGAGGCCGCGGGCATCCGCAAGAAGCCGGCCCCGGATACGGTCCGGGCAGCCCTTGCCAGGCTGGGCTCCGAGGAAGCCCACGCTGTCTACATCGGCGATTCCGAGGTGGATTATGCCACAGCTCTCGCCTCCGGACTGGACTGCATCTCCGTCAGCTGGGGCTTCAGGGACAGGCGCCTTTTGGAGACCTTTGACAGTGTCCTGATCGCGGATAGGCCGGAGGAGATCCTGACTTATCTCAGAGACCACCGCAGACCGTCACTATGACGGTGAGTGCTGCACCTTATTGGTGGAATCACTGAGGCACTTCAGGGTACTTTGACCGGGGGAGCGCATCCTGCCGCGAGCCTTTCGAAAGGGGATGCACGTCGCCTCTTGCTGTTGACAGACGGGGGAAAAGTGATTATAATACTAGATGTTGTAGATATATGTGGCCGCATTCCACAAAATGTGCCCATATATAGGGACGGCTGGGCGTCTGCCGCCATTCTGCAGCATTTTTGGAGGGAAACAAATGATTGACATGATACAGAAAAGAGACGGCAGATCGGTGCCCTTTGACTCCATGAAGATCCTCAATGCCATCAGCCTGGCCAACAAGGCCGTCGCTGATGAGCACATGGATCACGAGGATCTGTCCTATCTGACACAGAAGGTATGCCGCAGGCTGGATCCCGCGGAGGTTGCCACTGTTGAGCATATACAGGATATTGTAGAGGACACCCTGATCAAGTTCGGCTATTCCAAGACAGCCAAGGCCTACATCCTTTACCGTGCGGAGCACACCAAGATCCGCCAGACAGAGGCAGACCTGATGGATATCTTCCGCAAGCTGACCTTCTCCAGTGCCATGGATGAGGATATCAAGCGTGAAAATGCCAATATCGACGGCGATACCGCTATGGGCACCATGCTCAAATACGGCTCCGAGAGTGCCAAATATTTCGTAGACAACTATATCCTGCCCAAGGATGTGGCCGCCGCCCACCAGAACGGCGATATCCATATCCATGACAAGGATTTCTATATGCTGACAGAGACCTGCTGTCAGATCGACCTTTTAAAGCTTTTCAGGAACGGCTTTTCCACAGGTCACGGCCATTTAAGAGAGCCTCAGTCCATCGGCAGCTACGCTTCTCTGGCCTGCATCGCCATCCAGGCCAATCAGAACGAGATGCACGGCGGCCAGAGCGTCCCCAATTTTGACTATGCCATGGCCGAGGGTGTCAAAAAGACCTATGCCAAGGAGTATTTTAAATGGCTGACAGCTTCCCTGAGGCTGGAGCTGGGGATCTCCGATGAGGAAGCGGATGCCATCGCCGGTGCTTTAAAGGCCGGTATGCGCACAGAGCTGCGCATTGCCAATATGGATGCTTATCTGGAGGAGATGCTGCAGCTGGCTCCGGGCGGCTATGACCCGGAGATCTACCGCAAGGCCCATGCCTTTGCAAAGGAAGAGGCCCTGCGCTATACGGAGAAGCAGACCCATCAGGCCATGGAGGCCCTGGTCCACAATCTCAATACTATGAACTCCAGAGCCGGCGCCCAGGTGCCCTTCAGCTCGATCAACTATGGTACCGATACCTCTGAGGAGGCCAGGATCGTGATCCGCAACCTCCTGCTGGCCACCGAGGACGGCCTGGGCGGCGGTGAGACACCGATCTTCCCGGTACAGATCTTCAAGGTCAAGGAAGGCATCAATTTCAATCCGGGCGATCCCAATTATGACCTTTTCAGACTGGCCATCCGGACGTCTGCCCAGAGATTGTTCCCGAATTTCAGCTTTATCGATGCCCCCTTCAATCTCCAGTACTATAAGCCCGGCGATTACAATACAGAGATCGCCTACATGGGCTGCCGTACCAGAGTCATGGGCAATCATTACGACCCATCCAGAGAGGTCACCTGCGGCAGGGGCAACCTGAGCTTTACATCCATCAATCTGCCGAGACTGGGCATCGAGGCCAAGGGTGATATCGCCCGCTTCTACGAGATGCTGGACGAGCGGATCGACCTGGTCATCCGCCAGCTCCTGCACCGTTTCAAGATCCAGTGCACCAAGACGGTCCGCAATTATCCTTTCCTCATGGGACAGGGCATCTGGATCGATTCGGAGAAGCTGGACCTGGATGACAATGTCGCCGAGATCCTCAAAAACGGCACCTTAAGCGTAGGCTTCATCGGCCTGGCGGAGACGCTGAAGGCCCTGACCGGCGCCCATCACGGCGAGTCCGAGGCTTCCCAGCAGCTGGGTCTGGAGATCATCGGCCACATGCGCAAGCGTATGGATGACGCCTCCGAGCAGTACGGCCTTAATTTCACCCTGCTGGCCACACCGGCAGAGGGCCTGTCCGGCCGCTTCGTCCGCATGGACAAAAAACGTTACGGTGTGATCCCCGGTATCACGGACAGGGAATACTACACCAATTCCTTCCACGTACCGGTCTATTATCCGATCAAAGCCTTTAAAAAGATTCAGCTGGAGGCACCTTATCATGCCTTCACCAATGCCGGCCACATCAGTTATGTCGAGCTGGATGGCGACACCTGCAAGAATCTGCCGGCCTTTGAATCGGTCATCCGCTATATGAAGGAGCAGGGCATCGGCTACGGCTCCGTCAATCACCCCGTCGACAGAGACCCGGTCTGCGGCTACACCGGCGTCATCGACGATGTCTGCCCGAGATGCGGCAGAAAGGAAGGAGAGCCCATCAGCCTCGCTTTCTTAAAGGAACTGAAAAAGAAATATCCCAACGTCCCGGTCTACACGGACGAGGAAATCATGGCAGGAGGTATTGAACATGACTGGAGAAACAAACAGGAATCAGGCTGCAGCTGCTGCGACTGAGGAGATCATGGTCGGCGAGGGCGTTAAATTCGAGCGTATCCGCCGCATCACCGGCTACCTGGTAGGCACCACCGACCGTTTCAATGACGCCAAGAGAGCAGAAGAGCGCGACCGCGTCAAACATGGCCTGAACGCATAAGCTCCGGGCTATTCGGTGCATGATGCCATCTATACATTATTGGTATAATTGTCATAGTCTGGCGGGAAAAATCCCTTTGAAATCACAGGTCTCTCATGATATAATAATGACGGTATTTATTTAATTTTTTGTCAGGAGGGTTTATAAAATGACAATTAATCAGATGGAAATCGGTGATGGCTACAGCTTTTCTCATACCGTTACAGAGGCTGACGTAGCTAATTTCGCAGGCGTTACTACAGACCACAATCCGGCTCATACCGATGAGGTTTATGCTTCCGGTACCATGTTCAAGCATCGTATCGCTCATGGCATGCTTTCCGCAGGCTACATCAGCGCAATCCTTGGCATGCACTTCCCGGGTCCCGGCACCATCTACATGGGCCAGACACTGAGCTTCGTTGCACCTGTATACATTGGCGATACAGTCACAGCTTCCGTAAAGGTCAAAGAGTTCAAGATGGACAAGAAGGATCCTTCCAAGCGTAAGAGCGTCATCCTCGAGACCACAGTTACAAAGGTGAAGGCAGCCGGCGACGAGCCTGTTACCTGCATCGTTGGTGAAGCTACTGTTATGCCTCCAAGAGCATAATGACAGCCATTCCCAAATAAAGCTTAAAGGGCTGCCGCAGTCATGCGGCAGCCCTTTCTTTTATGATACGCGTGAGCCGCGGCCTGAAAAATGGGCGCAGTAAACCCGCAGGGCTTACTGGCGAACATTTTCAGACTGTGGCGAGCCAACAAAAACTGAGTGTCGTCACGTAGTGACATAGACACGAAGTTTTCGTTGGCGGAATTCCGGGAGCCTATTTAGCAACGGAGGAATTCCGAAACGCGTATCATACCCTGCCGCGAGATGTGCGATCCATCGCAGAATCGAGTAGGAGGGGCGAAGTCTCCAC
>R11__coassemble_1148_pt1 | contig 15530 bp, 10 predicted proteins | sample R11__metabat2_low_PE_030 | metagenome-assembled genome bin R11 | reverse complement strand
ACGCCGGGGCGACCTACTGGAGGCGGGAAATTGTCCTGGAGTAGGACGAAAAACGCCGGAGCGACCTACTGGAGGCGGGAAATTGCGCTGGGGTAGGACGGAGTCGGAAAAATTGACCTACCGGAGGCGGAAATTTTCTCTGAGGTAGGATGCGGCCGAGGATCCCGGGCCTGCAGATGCCTGCCGCGACTAATGATGGTCGGTCCGCCGATTGCGGTTGATGATGGCCGGCCTGCCGGTTGCGGCTCATAACGGCCTGCCCGCCGGTTGGTCTACCGGCAGCGGCTGATGATGGCCAGCTGCAGGCTGGGGCCTTTGAGGGTGAAGCTGAGGTTTAAGGCGGTGCGGACCTCTTCCAGGCTGCATTCCTGCTGGGGGTAGTCGTCCATGAGACCGGCACCGGGGCCGGCGGGGATGGCATTGCTGCGGAAGTCCAGGGCGGCCATGTGGGCGAAGAGGGTGTTTTCCTGGGTCATGCTGTAGCGTATGACGCTGTAGCTGCCGGGCTCCAGACGGAGGGTGACATCCAGATGAATCCCGTCCCGGAAGCTTTCAATCAGACCCTTGACCTCGGACGGGGCCAGCTCTTCGTGACAGATGCTTTTCAGGCTGTCGCTGAGGCTGCAGACGGGGACGGCATAGATCGGGTCCCGGTCTGTGGGGATGCGGAGGACGCAGCAGCAGCTGCCTTGGGCGATGACCTCCCCCCTAAGGCTTCTCAGGGCAGTCAGGGCAAACCAGATCGGTTTTTTGATGCCGCCGGCTGTCATCAGGGAGGGCTGTCCCTGCAGGATATCCCCTGTGGGGCTTGCGGTGTCTCTCAGATAAAAGGTATCCGGCAGGTCTTCTCCCCGGATGAGCCGGTCGGTCAGCTAGAGGGGATAGAGGATGCTGTCGCAGGCATAGACGCCGGAGGCCCGCATGGGCAGACCGGCATCGGCGGTCCGGATCCGCGGCAGGCGGTCCGGCGGCATCAGCAGAGATAGCTGCGTCTGCAGGCGTCCGGCCGCTTCGGTATCCTCACCGGCAGACGGCAGCAGGATCTCCTCCGGTGACAGCAGGTCCAGGGCGGCCAGCAGGGCCGGATCCCGGGAAAGGATGTCCTCCTGAGAGAGGATGAGCCGCAGCTGAGGGTCCGGATAGCGCAGGGGTCCGGCCTGACCGCTGACCTCCATTTCCAGCCGCAGGCTGCTGATGGCGGCGGGGCTGTTCTCTTTGGCATCGTAGGCGGCATAAGCCTCCCGCAGCAGCTCCATGGTCCGGCCGGCGGGGATGGCATGGAAGACGGCCGGCTTTAAGTCGCTTTTAATAGCAGATTTATAGAGGGCCCGGTGGGTCTCCGGATCGTGGCCGAACCATTTGGTGAAGTATTTTTTATAGTAGGCCGTGGTGGAAAAGCCCACCTCCTGGGCGATCTGACTGATCTTGTGATCACTGCCCAGCAGCCTGGCCTCGGACATCTCTACTCTGGCAAAGCAGAGAAAATCCCTGAAATTCATGCCGGTAAAATTCCTGACCAGATGGGAGATGTAATAGGAGCTGAGATGCTCCATCTCTCCCAGTTCCTCCAGGGTGATGGCGTTGGCATAGTTTTGATAGACATAGGTGCAGATCCTGCTGATGCGTTCTGTGGCCAGCTGATTGCCGCGGTCAAAGCCCACCACCATGTCCTGATCAAAGGCGAAGAGATTGAAATAGCGGTTCAGGTGCCGGATGATATCCACCAGCAGATAGAGACATTCACTTCTGTAATTGATGGCCTTTTCGCCATTTTTAATCAGCAGCTGCAGCAGCAGTGTCTTCAGCCGCTCATAGCGCTGGTCTCCCGGCTTTTTGGTGTAGGTGCGGTAGCAGGCCTGGGACAGGTCCGGAAAATAGTGGGACAGATCCCGGGTGCGGATATGGATCTGGGCGATGACATTATCCGCGGTGACCGCAGTCAGCGCATGGACCTCATTGCCGGAATTGACGAAGACATCCCCGGCCCGCAGATGGTAGTTGTAGTAGCCGTTTTTCAGGCGGATCTCTCCCGCAAGGACATAGACAATCTCAATGTCCGGATGGTAATGGATGGGATCCTCCGCCAGCGTGTGGACGGCGATGCGGATGGGATAATCATTGGGATAGTATAATCGTTCCAGCAGCATGGAAAACTCCTTTGTCAGAAAAGCAGGGTATGCCCTGAGCCCAAAAGTCAGGACCTGAGCCCTTTGTACAGAAAGATAGGGAATCCCCTGTGCCCAAGAGCAGGATCTGAGACCTTTTGAACAGAAAAATATGATTTGTTTGCGATGAACTTTGATTATATTGTACACCCATCTCCTTTGGCAAGAAAGTTATATTTTTGAAACAAGCGGAATATTGCGGCGGTGTTGGCTTTTTATTTATAATGAGAGGGTATTATGTGCCCCGGCTGTGTCCTGGGGAACATGTGCAGGAGGTGTCTGCAGGGATGGTTCTCTATACGGCCTACAGGAAGAGAGGCCGAAGGGGGATAGATGCCTATACGGCCTATGGGAAGAGCGGCCGAAAGGGATAGATGCCTATACGGCCTATGAGAGAAGAGGCCGAGTGGAAAAGCTTCCTGTGCGGCAGATGAGCAGAAAAGGCCGAGTGGAAAAGCTTCCGATGCGGCCTATGAGGAGAAGAGGCCGAGTGGGAAAGCTTCCTGTGCGGCCTATGAGGAGAAGAGGCCGAAGGGAAGAAGGATTCCTTTGCGGCCTGGGATAGAAGGAGCCTGGTGGGCTCCGGGAGGAAGAGTGTATGCAGCTGAGCGAGCGTTTACTGAAGATGAGAAATAAATTGTGGGATACCCGCCCCTGTATTACGGCGGAGCGGCTGGTCCTGGCCACGGAGGCCTATCAGAAATTTGCCGGGGACGCGGTCCCTATTTTCAGGGCAAAGGTGGTCAATTACATTATGGAGCATATGACGACCCTGATCATGGAGGATGAGCTGATCGTCGGCACGCCTACCAATAAATACCGGGGTGCCAATCTGCATCCGGAGTTTCAGTCCAGCACCCAGTTCTATCTGCAGGAGCTGGATGAATTCCCGGTCCGCACCAAGGATCCCTATGATATTTCCCCGGAGGACCGGGAGCTGATTTTAAAGACCCTGCCCTATTGGGAGGGCAAGGCCATGCAGGATATTGCCAGACCTGCCCTGCCGGCCCATACGGTGGACTGTATGGCGGACGATATCATTACCATCGGTCTGACCAACGGCGTGTCCGGTGAGACCACCTGTGACCATGAAAAGCTCCTGACCGTGGGTCTGCGGGGCTATATGGAGGAGTGCCGCCGCAATATCGAGGCGACCATGCCCCGCTGTCAGCTGGATGAGGAAAAGATCAACTACTGGCAGGCCTGCATCATCCAGTGTCAGGGCCTGATCACCTATGCCCACAGGATGGCGGAGGAGGCTGAGCGCCAGGCGGCGGCTTGCGCGGATCCGAAGCGCCGGCAGGAGCTCCTGCTCATTGCCGGAAACTGCCGTCAGGTACCGGAGAATCCTCCGGAAACTTTTATGCAGGCCCTGCAGATGGTCTGGTTTGCCCATGTCTATTTCCACATCGAGGTCTGTACGACTGCCAATGGCTTCGGCCGTTTTGACCAGTATATGTGGCCCTATTATAAAAAAGATGTCATTGATGAGCAGAATATCACGGAGGAGGAAGCCTTTGAGATGCTCTGCTGTCTCTACCTCAAGTCCTGTGAGGTCTATGAGGTCCGGGACCGCTGGTATGCCACCGGCTTCGCCGGCTATCCGATGTGGGAAATCCTGTTGGTGGGCGGCCAGACACCGGACGGCAGGGATGCTTCCAATGCCCTGTCCTACCTCTGCCTGGAGGCGGCTAATTGCCTGAAGACCACCCAGCCGGTCATGGGGGTCCGTGTCTTTGACGGTACGCCGAAGGACCTGGTCCGCAAGGGCTGCGAGATGATCCAGGACGGTCAGGCCAATCCGGGATTTTTCAATGATGAGACTGCCATCAAAATGGCCCTGGGCAAGGGCTGCAGTATCGAGGAAGCCAGAGACTGGACCATCGTCGGCTGCATTCAGCCGGGTCCCGGCGGCGGGGCTACGGACGGCTCCCCGGATGCCGGCTATGTCAATATGGGCAAGATGATGAATCTGGTCCTGCATAACGGCGTCGATCCCGATACCGGCAAGCGGATGGGTCTGGAGACCGGAGATCCGCGGGATTTTAAGGATATCGAGGACTTTAAGGACGCACTGAAAAAGCAGATTCTTTATTTCTACCGCATGATCTGCGACGGCTACAATGTGATGCAGTCCATGCATATGACCCGTTACCCGGTGATCTTTGCCAGCATGCTGACCAAAGGCTGTGTGGAGAGCGGCCGTTCCGTCCAGCATGGCGGCGCGAAATATTCTACGGCGGGCCTTTACATTACCGGCGCGGCCAATATGGCGGATGCCATTGCGGCTATCGATACCTGCGTCTTCAGGGAAAAGCTGCTGACCATGGATGCCCTGATCCGGGCCTGCGATACCAATTTTGAGGAAGCGGGCGGTGAGCGTATCCGCCAGATGCTGCTGAACCGGGCGCCAAAATTCGGCAATGACAATGAATATGTGGACGGTATCTACCGGGAGATGATGCATCATATCGCCGATCATGTCCAGGAGTGGCCGGATGCCAGAGGCGGCCGTTATTCCTTTAATGTGCACTCTCAGACCGTCAATGTAGCCCATGGCCAGGTCACCGGAGCCACACCGGACGGCCGCAAGGCCGGGGAGCCCTTCTGTGATAATGCCTCTCCGATGATGGGCAGGGATGTTTCCGGCCCGACTGCGACGGTGAAATCCGTGGCCTCCATGGATCAGAGCGCCTTCCATGACGGCGCCCTCTTCAACCTCCGTTTTGATCCTAAGGGCGTAGAGGGGGAGAAGGGTCTTGTCTGTATCGAGGGCGTGATCCGGACCTTTTTCAAGCATGGTGGCGAGCATATCCAGATCAATGTGGTGGATACCGAGACCCTGAAGGATGCCCAGATCCATCCGGAGCTGCACAAGGGTCTGATGGTCCGTGTGGCCGGCTATATGGCTTATTTTACGGAGCTGGATAAGAGTGCTCAGGATACCATCATCTACAGGACGGCCCATTTCGAGCAGGCAGCCTTATGATGACGGCGCTGGTGGGCAATATACAGAAATATTCCACAGAGGACGGCCCGGGCATCCGCACCACGGTGTTTCTGAAGGGGTGCCCCCTGCACTGCCGCTGGTGCCACAATCCGGAGCTGATCGCTTATGAGCAGCAGCTGATCCGTATGCCCCGCAGCTGTATTCACTGCGGCTATTGCCTGGAGCACTGCCCTGAGGGGGCCCTGTCCGCAGACCCGGAGGGCCGCATCTGCGTGGATGAGAACCGCTGCAGCCGCTGCTTTAAGTGCGCGGATGACTGCTATGCGGGGGCCCTGCGCCGGGTAGCCCGGGAGATGACGCCGGAGCAGATCCTCCACGATGTGCTGCAGGATAAGGATTTTTATGACAGCACCGGCGGCGGGATGACCCTTAGCGGCGGGGAAATGCTCAGTCATGCTGCTTTTTGTGAGGCCTTGATCGATCTGGCCGCGGCCCATGGCATCCGGGTCTGTCTGGATACCTCCGGCTATGGAGACGGGGACAGCCTCTGCCGTCTGGCCGCAAAGGACAATGTGACGGATATCCTCTATGACATGAAGGGTATCGATGATGAGATCCACAGGGCCTATACCGGCCGCAGCAATGCCCTGATCCTGGAGAATCTCCGGCGCCTGGCCGCGGATCCCCGGTTGCGGGGGAAGATCACCATGCGTATGCCCCTCATTGCCGGAGTTAATGATACCGCTCAGATCATAGAGGTCACCGCAGACCTTTACCGGGAGCTGGGCCTTCGCCGGGTCACGCTGCTGCCTTACCATGATCTGGGCAGTGCCAAGCTGCGCAATCTTGGCGGCAGTCCGGAGACCTTTGCCCCGCCCTCAGAGGAGAGGCTTGCCGGGATCCGGCAGCTTTTTGAGGAAAAGTGCGGTATGGAGACAGAGATTCTGGGCAGAGTATAGCGATTTACGGGGCGCACCTATGGACCGGCCGCGGCAGGGTATAGGCATCCACGCTGCGCCCATGGACCGGTCGCGGCCGGCGGCTGCGGCCGGGCAAAAACTTTGGCGGCGGACCGCATGGCGGAGTGAACGGCGCAGTGAAGCGGCCGTGCAAGTGGAGTAAGCCGTAAGGAAAGCGCGCATCCGAATAAGCGAAGGAAGCGGCCATGATATTGCATAGGAAAGATAAAAGAGGTAGATAGCTATGATGTATGATTTTGCGGGCAGGACCGCCATCGTCACCGGGGCCGGCGGCGATATGGGCCGGGCCATTGTCAGAAAGTTTGCTGAAAACGGTGCCAATGTGGTCCTGATGGATATCCGGGAGGAGGCTATTCTCGCGGCGGCCGCCGGGATGGAGCTGGCAGAGGAGAGATTTCTCTGTGCGGCGGCGGATATTTCGAATCCGGACAGCGTGAAGGCGGCCATAGAGAAGGTCATGGACCGGTTCGGCCGGATCGATTACCTGGTCAATCTGGCCGGCATCGAGGGTCCCAATAACAGCCGGACCGAGGCCTATGATCTGACCTGGGCCAAAAGGGTTTTCGATATCAATGTGTTCGGCACCTTCATCATGATGCAGACCTGTCTGCCCATCATGCAGGCGCAGCATTACGGCGCTATCGTCAATTTCGGCTCCGTGTCCGGTATCTGCGGCTACGCCGGCGAGATTGCCTACGGTGCTTCCAAGGCGGCCGTGATCCATATGACCAAAAACGCCGCCAATGAAAACGGCGGCAATGGGGTCCGGATCAATGCCATTTCTCCGGGCTGGGTCAATACGGAAATGTACCGCCGTATCCTGGAGCAGTATAAGACGACCTATGAAAATCCGCTGGATAATGTGACCTTCGGGCCTATGGGCCGGCCGTCCGAGCCGGAAGAGATGGCGAATGTCGTCGTCTTCCTCTGCTCAGATGAGGCCGCCTTCGTCAACGGCGCCAACTGGCTCTGTGACGGCGGCATGACGCTGGGGTAGGCGCCGCTGCCTGCTGATAGAAAAACAGCCCTGTGCTTTTGCACAGGGCTGTTTGCTATTCTTTGTTTTTGAAGTGCCGGCTGAGGATGCCTATGACGATGAAGGTGACGGCGGCGCCGAGGACGGGCAGGTTGACCAGGTGGTAGTAGTCTGCACCGTGGTGGTTGGCGATGGACAGCAGGCCGCAGAAGACGGCGGCGGTGAAGAAGAGCTGTACTTTGCTGATGCCCATGGGCAGGGTCATCAGGACGCCGATGATACCTAAGATCGCTGGCAGGAAAGCCAGTATGACGCCGAGCATCGCTTAGAAGGGGCCGAGGCCGATCATCTGGGCGATGAAGACCAGGATGCCGCCGGCGACAAACTCTGCGACAAGCAGCGGCCAGTAAGCCTTGATCCACTTGTCCCACGGGATCTTACACAGACCCAGGAAGGCCATGAAGTAGCCGGAGGTCGGTGTGAAGATGTTGGTCAGACCGTCACCAATCTGGAAGGCGATACAGGAGGTCTGGCGGGTAACACCGACCAGATCTGCCAGAGGTGCCATCAGCGGCATGGTGACAGCGGCCTGTCCGGATCCGGATGGGATGAGGATGTTCATCAGACACTGGACGAAGTACATACCCAGAGCGGCGATGCTGGATGGCAGGCCGTCCAGGGCCATGGCGCAGGCATGCAGCAGGGTGTGGATGATGTTGCCGTCCTGCAGCATGACCAGGATGCCTCTTGCGAAACCGACGACCAGGGCGCCGGCAGCCACATCCTGCATGGAAGCAGCCATGGTCTCGCCCCATTTACTCGGGGTGAACCGGGCCCAGATGGCGGACCAGACACTCATGATCAGGAAGTCTGCGCAGAACTGCTCATACCACCAGCCCAGCTTCATGGAGCCGACGATCAGCATGACCAGGGCGACCAGGAAGCCCAGGACGATCATGACCTGAGGCAGACCGAAGGGATGCGCCTCCAGGTTGATATCCATTTTTTCGTTTTCTCTCTTCTGGTCGATATCGTAAACCGGGGAGAGCATGGGGTTCTTCTGGACCTTGGAGGCATGTCTCCAGACCATGACGACAGCGATGATGAAGAAGATGGCCAGCATGCAGAGACGGAAGCCTGTGCCGGAGAAAAGCGGCAGTTCCGCGATGCCCTGGGCCACGCCCTCGGTATAAGGGTTCATAAAGGAACCCATGAAGCCTGCGCCTGCGCCGATCAGGACAATACCGGCGGCGGTCAGGGAGTCAAAGCCCATGGCCAGACAGAGCGGTACGACGATCGGTATGTAGACGACCAGCTCCTCGGCAGCGCCGATGGTACAGCCCATGAAGGCGAAGACGGCCATCAGGATGGGGATGATCAGCTTTTCCTTACCCCTCATGGCATAGGCGATGCGGACGACCGCGGCCTGCAGGGCGCCGGTGGCCATCATGACGCCGATGGAGCCGCCCATGATGAAGACCAGGAAGATAATGTCAGATGCGGCAGACATACCCTGGAAGACACCGCCTGCGGTGGTCAGGAGGCTGACCGGGGTCTGCTCTACGTACTGGAAGGTGTTGGGGTCGATCAGGGTACGGCCGTCCGCGTTTACATAGGTCTCATAAGTGCCTGCGGGGACGATGTAAGTCAGAATCGCGCAGATCACGATGAGGGCCAGCAGAAGCGTATAGACGTGCGGGACCCTGAGACGTGGTTTTTTAGTCTCGGTTTCCATAAGTTTCTCCTCTCGAAATTTGGATGCTTGAAAAAATGATAATAAAAACGGGACATGGATCGCGATGATTCATATCCCGTCAATCATAATATGAGTCGTTTGGATTTTATAGTAAAAGGTTGCTGATTTGTTTGCCACCGTGAGAAAAAACGGCTGATTTGTTTGTCATCAGGCCTGTTTGCGGGCAAACCCGCCGTTTCAGCGGCCGGATCAGGCCGACCTGGCAGGGAAGGCCCCGGGCCCAGCCGGTGATGAAGGCCATGGGATGGGTCGGTGATGAAAGCCCCGGGCCAGGCCGGTGATAAAGGCCATGGGATGGGTCGGTGATGAAAACCTTAGGTCCGGCCGGTGATGAAGGCTTCGTGCTCGGCCCGGATGGCGGCCAGGAATGCGGGGTCCTTCAGGATATCCTCCGCTGTTTGTACGAAGGCCTGTGCGACAATAAACATCTGGGCATAGCCGTAGTCGGAGTCGGCGCCGGCGCGAAGACCCGGGGTGTGGATGCTGACGCTGGGGTCCCCGGTGACATCAAACCACTGGTGGATGGCCGGGCAGCGGTAGCTGACCGTGCCGATATCGGAGGAGCTGGAGGCGTGGTCGGCCTCCATGGTCTGGGTGACGCCGGCGGCCCTGGTATAGGCTACGGCCCGGGCACTCAGGGTCTCATTGGTGTGCAGGTTGTCATACCAGCCCTCAAAATTGGTGATTTCCACCCGGGTGCCGGTGCCCAGAGCCGCTCCCCGGGCGCAGTTTTTGACCTGTTCACTGAGCTTGTGCAGATAGGTGGACTCGGAGGCGCGGATATAAAAATCCGCGCTGGCATAGTCCGGGACGATATTGGCGGCCGTGCCGCCGCAGGTGATGACGCCGGAGATATTGGCATCCTTGCGGATGTGCTGGCGCAGGGCGTTGATCAGGTTGAAGGTCTCGATGACACCGTTTAAGGCATTGATGCCTTCCTCGGGAGCGCCGCCGGCGTGGGCACTTTTGCCGTAAAACTCAAAGCGCTGGGAATCGATGGCGTACATGGAGCCGGAGGCCGCATGGCGGCCGTAGGGGTGGGCCATCATGGCCACGGCCAGGTCATCATAGCAGCCGGCCTCAGCCAGGACGACCTTGCCGCCGGTGGTCTCCTCCGCCGGGGCGCCGATGACCCGGACCTCGCCGCCGTAGGCATCGATGGCCTCTCTCAGGGCGATGGCATTGCAGCAGGCCAGGGTGCCGATCATGTTGTGGCCGCAGGCATGGCCCATGCCCCTTAAGGCATCGTACTCCGCCAGAAAGCCGATGACGGGACCGGGCTTTGTACTTTTATAGGAAGCAATGAAAGCTGTTTCCAGGCCGCAGACCTTTCGGGTGATGGTGAAGCCGTACTTCTCCAGCAGACCGGTCAGCCGCCCGACAGCGTGAAATTCCTGATTGCCCAGCTCCGGATCCTCGTGGATCAGGTGAGCTGTCTCCCGGATCTCGGGCGCAATGGCATCGATACGTTCTTTGATTGTATGCATAGAATAAATCCTCATGAGTATAGGGTGGGGCGGCAGCGCGCTTCGTCATCCTGTCCGCAGCGGATCATGAGCTAAAACACCGATAGGATGCGCTGTGGGGACGGCAATGCGCTCCGCACTTTCATTTGCAGATGACCTTATAGTAACATATAGAAGGAGAAGAAGCAAACGCGGCCGCAGCGCATTTATCGGTCCGGCGGCTATCACCCGGCCGGCGAAGGAGCAGCGTGGTGCAGGGTATGGGCGGGCCGGGGGGAGGTCCGGCTGTCCTTTTGTCGGGTAAATATGACAAGGGGAATGACAAAAAGATAGCCCCTTTTATGCGGCAGTGTGGTAGAATGTCTTTTGTGAGCATAGCCATCAATAGAATGGTTAATAGGATGGCAGATACGACCGTGAGCAGGCCCGGGGTATGGGCATTAAATATGGTCGTAAATACGACTGTGACTGTGATGGACGATTGTATATATGACAGTGAGTGTGACAGGAGGGATCCTTTAGATGCTTTTTAAGATTTTGATCTGTTTTCTGGCAGGTGCTGGGGCCGGGATCGGTACGGGCTTTGCGGGTATGAGCGCCGCGGCCATCATCGGGCCGATGCTGGCGGCTTTTACGGGCATGAGTGCCTATCAGGCCCTGGGCGTCGGCCTGGTCAGTGATGTGCTGGCCAGCGGCATCAGTGCCTGGATCTACCACAAGTACGGTAATCTGGACATCAAAAACAGTCTGCCCCTGATGATCTCGGTGCTCTGCATGACGGTGATCGGCAGTCTGATCGGCAGTCATGTGCCCAATAGTTCTCTGGGCGGGATGCAGCAGCTGGGCCTGATCTGTGTAGGTCTTAAGTTTCTCTTAAAGCCCGGCAGGGCGGTGAAGGAGAGCGGAGAGGCGCCTGATCCGAAGAACCGGATCATCAAGGCGGTGGCCGGCGGTGTGATCGTAGGCTTTATCTGCGGCTTCATCGGTGCCGGCGGCGGCATGATGCTGCTGTTCGTACTCACCACCTTTCTGGGTTATGAGATGCATATGGCGGTGGGGACCAGCGTCTTCATTATGATGTTTACCGCCTTTACGGGCGGTGTCAGCCATATGGTCATCGGCGGTGTGCCGGAGCTGCTCTGCGTCATCAGCTGCATCGTCTTTACCTTCCTGTGGGCCCGGATCGCCGCCAAGATCGCCAACAGGGTGGACGCGGTGACCCTGAGCCGGGCGGCCGGCTGTGTCATGATCGGCTTCAGTATCGTGATCCTGGCCGTGAATTATCTGCTGTAAGGCCGTCTTTAAGGACGGTATCGTAAAGGCATAAAACGGAAAACGGCAGGGGACCTCTGCCGCGGATCCGCTTTAGTTATAGAAGAGAGTGCACTAAAGAGAGGAGTCATGTTATGTTAATCGTGTATTTTCTGATGAGGCCGGTGTTCTGGATCCTGCCCTGGATCCTGCAGGCCCTGGCCTATTTTAAAATCCTGAAAAAGATGGAGCTGAAGCCCTGGCCGGCCGTGGTGCCGGTCCTGGGAGAGTATCAGCTCTCCCGCAGATTGTTCCCGAAGCGGCGGAGCTTTTTCCGTCCCCTGATCCTGACGGCCATCATGGTCGGCTTTGCCTGGTATCTGGATCCCTATTCGGGGACAGGCCGGATCTTTATGCTGGTGGCCTTTGCGATCTACGGCATTTTCCTGATCCGGCTTTACCGGCGTCTGGCGAAGGCCTTCGGCAAAAAGGCCGGCTTTGTGCTGGGACTGATCGTGCTGCCACCCCTTTTCCTGCTGATCCTGGGCTTTGGCAAGGCCGTCTACACCCAGCCCGTCTTTAAGCCTGAGAAGGTCCGCTCCAAAGGTCGGCGGATTGCCGCCGGCGTCGGCTTTGTGGCTGTATCGGCAATCGAGGTGGCGGCCATCGTCGCCGGGGCCGGTTTTCTGACCATCCAGCAGAAGGTGCCCGGTATTGTGGTCAAAATGGTGATGGAGCAGGTCTATGATGCGACGAAGGACATTACAGACGGCGGCGAGGTAGTCACCCGGGCCGATGTTCTGGGAGATGAGGGAGAGACCCTGGCGGACAGCCTGCGCAGCAGAGATTATTATTTCCCGGATCACAGTCAGGACCAGAGCGTAGTGGTCATGACTTATATCGTCGGTGCCGACCTGGAGAGCCGGTCCGGTCTGGCTTCCATGAATATCCAGCAGATGCTGGATGCCAGCAAACAGGGCAGCGGCCTGCGCTTTATCGTAGAGGCCGGCGGCTCGGAGCGCTGGTTTACCAACGGTATCGCGAATGGCAGCTATGGCCGTTATGAGATCGCGGATGGTAAGATCACCCAGATCGAGTCCCTGCCTGAGACCACCAATATGTCCGACGGCGCGACGCTGGAGGACTTTATCCGCTGGGCAGCTGAAAACTATGAGGCGGACCGCTATATGCTGACGCTCTGGGATCACGGCGGCGGTATGGTCTACGGCTACGGTCTGGATCAGATCAACAGCCAGGGGACCGATTGTATCAAGGTCTCCGCTTTGGCCGACGCGCTGGAAGGGGCCGGTGTAAAATTTGATATCATCGGTTTTGATGCCTGCCTGATGCAGGAGATCGAGATCGCCAAGGCGTTGGCGCCTTATGCCGATTATCTGCTGGCCTCCGAGGAGACGGAGAGCGGCTGCGGCTGGTTTTATACCTATGCTTACGGCTGCCTGGCAAAGGATCCCGGTATGAGCAGTGAGGATTTCGGCCGGGCCCTGATCGCCGGCTATGATCCGTACAACATGGTGTTAAGTGAGAATGGTCAGCCGGTCAGCACCGTGACCCTGTCTCTGGTGGATCTGACGGTGGCCGAGGGCGCCTATGATCTGATGGCTGATTTTATGGCGGAGGCCGCCGAGGCCATTCCGGAGGATCCGGCCGCCTATGCGGATATGGCTATCGCTGCGGATAATGCCTATGCCTTTTCCGGTAGTCAGCAGATCGACCTGATCGATTTCCTGGAGATCCTGGACGAGACCGATTACGATGATAGTATCGGCACCCATGAGGAGAAGACGGCCCTGATCGAGGCCGCAAGCGCCTGTGTCCTTTGCCGCAACGGTGCCTCCGCGGAGGGCATTAACGGTCTGGCCATGGCCTTCCCTTACAATTCAATCTATAACTATACCAATACCAGCGCGGAGTTCGGTACCCTCTCTATGGATGAAGAAAAGCTGGCCCTGGATGAGGTCTTCAGTATCATGGCAGCCCAGAAGGCCAAGGCCGCGGCGGCGGATATGGAAGATGATGAGAACGCGGCTCTGGCCTCCATCCTTTATGATCTGATGGGCATTCAGACAGATTACACCAAAGAGGCCTGGTATATCGAAGGCTTTGAGGATTATGATGATACCACGACCTTTGTGGATATCCCGCTGCTGGAGAAGGCTGACGGCTACCAGGTACAGCTGCCTGAGAATACCTGGGACATCGTCACCGATTGCCAGACCATGGTCTGGCAGCAGACAGAGGACGGCCCGGAGGGTGCCGTCAGGAGATATCTGGGCTGTGATTACATCGGCGATGACGATGAGAATGGCCATCCGCTGATCACCGCGGACAATTACTGGGTCCATGTGAACGGTCAGCTGGCCTGCTACATTACGGATCAGATCCTGGTCGTGGATGAGGATACCATCTATACCGGCCGGATTCCGGCCCGCCTCAATGACAGCGAGGATATCTATCTGCTGGTGACCTGGGATCCGCTGGATGATGATGAGGATCTGCTGGAGACCGGTCATATCACGGGCTACATCAGTATGGATGATACCGCCGTGCTGGAGGATAAGGGTGCCAGTGAGCTGCAGGCCGGCGATACGATCCAGCTCCTCTTTGACTACTATGATGCCGAGGGCCGGCTGGTGGCGACTGAGCCTGCGGGTGATAAGATCCGGGTCAGCCGGCAGAGCCGTCTGAATGTGGCCGATCAGGCCATGTCGAACTGCGTCATCGAGTACGCCGGAAGCCTGGAGGATGTCTATCAGCGCCGGCTTCTGACCGAGTATATCTCTCTGACTATCGAATAGTCCTGCGGCAGCCGGGCCGCATACTTCACGGAGAATCCCGGACCGGAAAGCTGCCCGGCATTCTGCCGTGACCGGGCCGGGGGTCATAGAGAGGACCCTCGGCCGGCCGGCGGCCGAAATAGGCTTGAAAAAGGGCCTGCTGTGTACTATAATAACATGGATTATAATGTATTTGATGTGCGGCGCGGCTGTGCCCGCGCCGGAGATGATTTTACATATTTTAAAGGAGAATCCCGATGTTAGATATTAAATTTGTGAGAGAGAATCCCGAGATCGTTAAGCAGAATATCAGAAATAAGTTCCAGGATGAGAAGCTGCCTCTGGTGGATGAGGTCATTGCCCTGGACCGCGAGAACCGCGAGATCAAGGGTGAGGTCCAGACACTGCTGGCTCAGAGAAATAAGCTGTCCAAGCAGATCGGCGGCCTGATGAAGCAGGGCAAAAAGGAAGAGGCTGAGGCTGTCAAGGCGCAGGTCCAGGCCAGCGCAGGACGCGTCGAGGAGCTGTCCGCCCGTGAGAAGGTCGTCGAGGAAGCACTGCTGCAGAAGATGATGGTGATCCCCAACATTATCGATCCCTCCGTGCCGATCGGCAAGGATGACAGCGAGAATGTCGAGATCCAGCGCTACGGCGAGCCGGTCGTCCCTGATTTTGAGGTGCCTTACCACACGGAGATCATGGAGCGCTTCAATGGTATCGATATGGATGCCGCCGGCCGCGTGGCAGGCAACGGCTTCTATTATCTGATGGGTGATATCGCAAGACTGCATTCCGCAGTCCTGGCCTATGCCCGCGACTTCATGATCGACAGAGGCTTTACCTACTGCATCCCGCCTTATATGATCCGTTCCAATGTGGTCACCGGCGTTATGAGCTTCGCTGAGATGGATGCCATGATGTACAAGATCGAGGGTGAGGACCTGTATCTGATCGGTACCTCCGAGCATTCTATGATCGGTAAGTTCATCGATACCATGCACAAGGAAGAGCAGCTCCCCTACACCTTGACCAGCTACAGCCCATGCTTCCGTAAGGAAAAGGGCGCTCACGGTATCGAGGAGAGAGGCGTCTACCGTATTCACCAGTTTGAAAAGCAGGAGATGATCGTCGTCTGCAAGCCTGAGGAGGGCCCGGTGTGGGTTGACCAGCGGTGGCAGAACACCGTCGACC
>R11__coassemble_1142_pt1 | contig 15579 bp, 12 predicted proteins | sample R11__metabat2_low_PE_030 | metagenome-assembled genome bin R11 | reverse complement strand
GGACCATGGCCACCAGGAAAAGGACTAAGGATTTCTTCCTTCTCATATAGTGTCATTCCTTTACTATTGAATCAGCTAAGGCCGCTGTCACAAGTATGACAGGCGACAGGTTAGCTATGACAAAGTTAGAGTTGTCTAACGTGTATTATAGTCCTGTTAAGCGAGAAGTCATTATCCAAAATCCACTATGTATCATCAGACCATTGTCTGAAATCAACTTTTAATTCTTTTCTTTCATTAGTACAGTGTCGGTTTTTGTCTAAAATCCACCTTTAATCAGTTCTTGCGATGTCGGAGTTGATGTCTTTTATCCAAAATCCACTTTTAATTATCCGGCAATCTGCGGATCTCTTTTGGCATCCCGGTGACTTTTGTCCGAAATCCACTTTTAATCATCCATTGTTTCCAAGGGCTCTACTTCGGTATTTCTGTGTTTTTGTCCAAAACCCACTTTTAATTCGATGTTTTGTCCGTTTTAGTCTGTCTCTGCCGCGGCCTGTCCCGGTGTCAGCTGCCCGGCATCCATGCGGTAGAGAATGTCCGCATAATCCAGGGCGGCCTTTTCGTGGGTGACCAAAAGCACCGCTGTCCCCTGCTCCGCGATCTGTTTCAACAGCTGCAGGATGATCTGTGTGTTTTTATCATCCAGATCTCCCGTCGGTTCATCCGCAAAGACCACATCCGGATGCCGAATCAGGGCTCTGGCGATGGCCATACGCCGCATCTCGCCGCCGGAAAGCTCCGAGGGCATGACCGGTCCCAGATCCGCGATATCCGTCATCGCCATCAGTTCCTTGGCATAGGCCTTTGCCGCCTCATAGGCCGCCGGGTCCTTTTTCTGCAGACCGTAGATGGTCAGAGGCAGGAGGATATTTTCCTCCACCGTCAGAGAAAAGATGGCCGTCTGACCCTGAGGGATCATGCCGAAATGCTGGTTGCGGAAGGCTGAAAGGGCTGTATCCTCCAGGCTGTAGAGATCGGTCTCATCCGCCAGGATGCTGCCGGAGGTCGGAGACAGTAGGCCCGACAGCATATTGAGGAGGGTACTCTTGCCGCCGCCGGATCGGCCGGTGATGACAGTCAGCCTGCCCTCTTCCAGGGCAAAATCCGTCTCCTGCACCGCATAGAAGACATTGCTGCCCTCTCTCTGACGTAAAAACTGTTTGCTGATACCTTTGGCTGTAAGCTTCATCAGTTATCCCCCCTTAAGATCAGTGCCGTATCGATCTTGCTGATACGGTGGGCGGAAAAGGCTGCCGAAAGGGAGCCGGCCGCAATGGAAAGGACGATGGCGCCCAGGATCAGAGCGATCATGCCCGGGATCCCCGGCAGCAGGAAAGGCATACCGAAGCTGCTCTCAATATGGCCGGACAGGAGATTGACCAGCAGGGCCGCCAGCACGGCGCCGATGACACTGCCCAGACAGCTGATCATCAGAGCCTCCTTCATGATGATGCCTGTCAGCATCTTACGGGAAGCGCCGATGACTCTCAGCACCGCAAACTCCTTCTTTCTCTCATTGGAAATCAGGGTAAAGGCCAGGCAGAGGATGACCACAGCCAGGACCCAGATAGCGATGACCAGACCGCCGATCATGCCGGAAATATTTTTAAGGCCATCGGTCACATCCGTGATAAAGGCCTCGGTCTGGATAGCCTTGACGCCCTTACAGTAAAGGTTGATATTGCCCACGACCTCTTCGATGACCGCGTCCTCAGCCACATCTACCAGGACACAGGACACGATACTGTCAGGATCCACATCACCAAAATCAAACATGCCCTTTTCCTGGGCGGAACGGATCAGGGTCTTGATGGTCTCCTCACTGGCGTAAACCGCGGTATCCAGATAGGTACCGGTGCGGTCCAGTCTGGCCTTGACCGTCACATCCACGCCGTAAAAGCGCAGCGTATCACCCGCGAAGGCATTGAGGTCATTGCCGACCAGGATCTCCAGATAGCCCAGGTCGCTGCTGTAGCTGCTCTTAATCCAGGGCGAGATGGTAAAATCCGTCTCCGGATTATAACCGATGATCTCTACAGAGGTAGAACAGCAGCTGGAGGTGGTCGACGCCAGGTAGAACTGCTCCGAGATCTGACCGATGCCGTCCATAGCCGCAATCTTATCATAAATACTCCGGTCCATGTAAAAATAACCGGTACTGCCCTGGAGGATCATATTGGAAAAGCTGGACTTGGTGGTCGCCTCATAGGGCACCACCATGATATCGGCGCCCAGCCTGGTCTCCAGAGAATCCAGACCGCTGCGAAAGCCCGAGATCAGCAGCGTCCCGGCCAGGACGGAAAAGGCCAGAAACATGGAGAGGATGACCAGGGCCGCGCTTCTGCCCGGCTTTCTGGCCATATTTTTAAAGGAAAGACTGCTGCCCATACCTTATACTTCCTTTCTGTGCGGTCTGCCGCCAATACCATTGACCAGGAGCTCGATGACCGCCACAATGATTACAAGGGCACCGAAGATCATGACGGCGGGATACATGACGCTGCGGCATCTCATCTCCGGCATCATGCACAGAGAGATCAGATGACCGGGCACCAGCATGGCCGCGGCAGCCACAGGGATCCGGGCGATTGCCAGACCCAGACGGGTGTGCGGATCTCTCAGGATGAAGGCCAGGATAGCGATCACCGCCAGAGCCAGGCCGAAGGCCACCACTGCATTCTGCGCATCGACACAGGGCTTACAATCCTCCGTCATGGCTGAGCAGGCATGAAACACGAAGCGCACGCCGGCAGACATGAGCAGGCCCAGAATGAACTGAATGAGGCATAACAGCCCCGCAAATTTACCTTTTTTTTCCATATTAAAACATCACCTTTCATCTTAATTAAGGGCGCTTGTCAGCGAAGGCTGGCCAAAATCGCCCACCGCATCTGTGCAGGTATCGACCTCAAGCATTGCTTTAAGCTGTCTCCGGTACTCTCCCGGTGTACAGGAAAAGTACTTTTTAAAAACTCTGGTGTAGTGGGCCTGCGTCGCATAGCCCACCGTATCGCTGATATAGGCGATCGTCAGCTTCTCGTCCGCCAGCAGCTCTTTGGAATGATTGCAGCGGACATAATTGTGATACTCCAGCAGCGTATAGCCCGTGATCTCCTTAAAGGTCCGCAGGAGATAATTCTCATTGACGAACAGCCGGTCGGCAATGGCCTGCAGAGAAAACTTTTCCCTGTAATTTTCATCCACCAAACGCCGGGCCGCGTCACTGAGCTCCTGTCTGGCTCCCTTCCAGTCCGGCTGATCCGGATGACAGCGCTTGCAGGCCGTAAAGCCCGCGGCCACGCCCTCCTCATAGCTGCGAAAGATCACCACATTTTTGGGATTGCAGGTGCGGGCCGGGCAGGACGGGCGGCAGATTTTCTTCGTCGTCTTCACCCCATAGAAAAAACGGCCGTCATAGCTCCGGTCGTTATCTCTGATCGCGATCCATTCTTCCTGTGTCATCTCTCTACGCATCCATTTCCGGTCATTGCAGGTTACATATATATAACCTGCGATTTTGACAGCCATTATCAGCCGTTAGTTATCCGTAACTAATCTTAATGCCTAAAGAGGGGAATGTCAATAGAGCGGACAGATGAAAATGAAAATTTTTATCAATATTTTCCCAAAAAAATATCAATTTCAGATAAAAAGCAACGCAAAGAAGAGCCCGGATCTCATCGATCCGGGCTCTTCTGATTACCCAATGGAGCATACGGGATTCGAACCCGTGACCTCTTGAATGCCATTCAAACGCGCTCCCAGCTGCGCTAATGCCCCGCTCTGAAACTGACGTGCCAAGCACCTCAGCACTCGTTAAATATAACACAGAAAAAGACATAATGCAAGACTTTTTTTGAAGCACCAGGGGAGCAATGAGGAAAAATGGGCGCAGTGAAACTGCGGACACTTTTTTCCTCATTAGCGCCCCGCAAGAACATGAGCAAGTAGGCCGATAGGCCGGATTGCGAATGTTCTAGCCTGTCGAGAGCGAAGCGGAGACAGGTGTAGTGCTTCGTGCTATATGACGAATCGGGCAGCGCCTTTTCCAGGCGAACAAAAACTGAACCCCCTTGTCAACCTATCCTCTGGCCATGGCGATGGTGCCGGTGCGCTGCAGCTCCAGGATGCCGAAGCATCGGATCAGCTCGATGAAATTGTCGATCTGGTCCGGCTCGTCGTGGATCTCGATGATCATATTCTTCTGATTGATGTGCTTAATCTTCGCCCCCATGATATTGCAGATCTCAATGAGGGAGGAGCGGTTGGAGTTGCTGTAGGAGACCTTGACCAGCATCATCTCCATCATGACGCAGCTGTTCTCCTCCAGACGGCGGACCTTGATGACGCCGATCTTTTTATTGAGCTGCTTTTCCACCTGATCTATGGTCCTGCTGTCGCCGGTGGAGACGATGGTCATGCTGGACATGTCCTCCTGCTCGGTCTCTCCCACGGCCAGGCTGTTGATATTAAAGCCTCTCCGGGAGAAAAGTCCGGAAATGGTGGAAAGGACGCCGTCCTCATTTTCAACCTTTACTGAAAAGATACCTTTCATCTGTCCTCTCCCTCCTTACTTTGTCTTATTGGCGCTGTCCACGTCGCAGACCATGAGGCAGGGACCCTCACAGGCCAGGAAACGGTCCAGCTCGTCATCCAGGGCTTCATTGCTGTCGCAATGGAAATAGGCCATATCATAGGCCTTTGCCAGCATGTCAAAATGCGGATAATCGTAAAGTCTCACACCCGAATAGCGCTTCTCGTACATATTTTCCTGGAACTCCCTGACCAGACCCAGGAACTGATTGCGCTCCACCAGGATCTTGACCGGCAGCTTATTGACGGCAATGGTCGCCAGCTCAAACATGGACATCTGGAAAGCGCCGTCACCGCAGACAGCCACCACCTGCCGGTCCGGTGCCGCAAACTTGGCGCCGATGGCCGCCGGCACGGAATAACCCATGGTGCCCATGCCGCCGGTGGTCAAAAAGCGCCCGCTCTTCATCATGTAATTGTCCGCGGACCAGAGCTGATTCTGTCCCACATCCGCCACATAGATGGCATTCTCGTCCATCTTGGCGGACAGCTGCTGGACCAGCAGCATGGGGTTGACCAGCTGCTCACTGAAAACCCGGTGATCGACAGTGGTCACCTTCATCTCATTCAGCGTATCGATCCAGGCAGAGGTATCAATATGGATCTCGGCCTTTAAAAGCTCCTCAAAGATCTCCTTCGCATCGCCTACCAGGGGCAGGGTCGGTCCCAGCATCTTGCCGATCTCGGCGGTATCGATGTCGATATGGATGACATTGACCTGCTTTTCCAGATTTTCCGGCTTGGGCACGGCTCTGTCCGCAATACGGGCGCCGACGATGATCAGCAGATCACTGCCTGCCACCGCCCGGTTGGCATAGGGCTTGCCGTTGTTGCCCAGCATGCCGAAATACATGGGATGGTTTTTGGCCATGACCCCGATGCCCATCATGGTGCTGACCAGCGGCACACCGTGCTTTTCGCAGAAAGCTGTCATGGCCTGCTCCGCTCCCGCCAGGATCACACCGCCGCCGGCGCAGATGAGGGGCTTCTTCGCCCGGTTGATGGCATGGACCACCTTGGCCATCTGCTGGCTGTTGACCCGGATCTCCGGCTTGTAGCTGCGCAGTTCCACCGACTCAGGATATTTGAACTCCTTTTTCAGATGGGCATTCTGCACATCGCAGGGGATGTCGATCAGGACCGGGCCCATCCTGCCCGTGGACGCGATATAAAAGGCCTCCCTGAAAATCCGGGGAATATCATCTGCCTTCCTGACAATGTAGCTGTATTTGACGAAGGACTCGCAGGCCCCTCTCATATCCGCCTCCTGGAAGACATCATGTCCCAGCAGACGGCTGTCCACCTGACCGGTGATGGCGATCAGCGGAATACTGTCGGCATAAGCCGTCGCCAGCGCCGTGATCAGATTGGTAGCGCCCGGACCCGAAGAGGTCACGCAGACCGCCGGCCGCCCTGTGATCCTGGCATAGCCGCTGGCCGCATGACCCGCCGCTTGCTCCTGCCGGACCAGGATATTTCTGATCGATTCGCATGCATATAAGGCATCGTAAAAGGGCGCGATTGCTACCCCCGGGATGCCGAAAATCGTAGTGACGCCCTCCATCTCGAGGCACTTCACCATCGCCTGTGCACCATTCATTCTATTTTCCCTCCTGAACCCCTGTTTTATCTCACAAATGGCAGCCGCAGACTGCATAGGTACTTATGGGCCTGCCACCGCCGCTGCATGCCCCCTGGGCTTACCATGACAGCCGCAGACGGTAAAAGCATTTATGGGCACCGCACTGCCGCTGCATGAACGCCCCTGTGTGTTCATGCATTCCATAGACAAAACACAGACAGGAGACGCCCCCACGTCACCCTGTCTGAAGTTTTATAGGTATTATATCAATATGTGAATTAATAGCAAGTTCTTTAGGTGGAAATTCATCATACAAATCCGCCAGCAAATGTCATATTTGTCATACAAACTGTAGAGATAACAATGTGACAGAGGGACCTGACCCCATTGTCACCTCTGCCAGGTAACCAGGCATACATCCGCAAGCAAAGGACTTTTTAGCCAGTTGCAAACTTTGACATTAATGCGAATAATGTTAATCCCAAAATTGACTTTTGAACCTGCACATGCTATCATAGGACAAAAGAGAGAAATGGGTTTTTTGTCTGGTAGGCGACTAGTCGCCGAGAGAGTTGCCCGTTTCTTTTTTTATGTCAATAACGTCATACAAATACATTTTTCCATCATTAGCATAACGAATTAACATCGATGCATGGAACACATTATATCTGTCCACCTCATCGTCATTACCATAGACAGGAAGCGCAAATCTGAAATCATAGCGATACCATCCGTTTTTTGCATCTCGCCTATGTTTATCCTCCATATTTTCTCTGTAATGCTTCCCCACTGCTATCTCGATCATCTCCGGTAATCCAGAGGCCGCATTGGCTTTCGCCTTTGCATTAGTCCCCTTCAGACTATGCGTATATCTCGATCCACTATATTCATGCGGCAAATCTGATCCAATATATATAATATCCTGCGTTTCGGCAATAGTAAAAAAATCTCCAATATAATTTTTGAGGTAATCATATACATTATTGAAAAAATGTTATGCAAGCCTATCCCTTTTCATTTATTCATTTTTTTCAGACAAGCCGCCACATCTACCTTTCCTGTATAAGGCAGCAGATCCACCGGCTGCAGGTGACTGACCCGGTAACCGGCTCCGGTCAGGATCTCCAGGTCCGCCGCCAGGCGCTCCGGATCTCCTGCGATACAGATGATCTTCTCCGCATCCAGTGCTGCCGCAGCCCGCAGGCCATCAGGGCCCGGGCCGCCGCCGGCCGCTGTCAAAAGGATCAGGTCCATGTGCTCATGACTGCGGGCCAGGGCCGTAAGGTATGCGGCCGGTTCCCGATGGATCAGCTTGATGCTGCCGGAAAGCTTTGGGTGCTCCCGGATGCTGCGCTCCGCTTCCCTGATGGCCTTCGGTGAGCCATCCACTGCCAGAACTCTGGCGGCCCTATCGGCTGCCATCATGGTCAGGATGCCCATACCACAGCCAACCTGCAGGATGCGCTCCCGGCCGGTGAGACCCGCCCAGTCCAGAGCCAGCGCATACATCCGCTCCGTCTGCCGGGGATTAACCGGAAAAGCGCTCCCGGCGGATAAGCGGAACAAATGGCCCTCCAACCTGTCATCGATCTCACCTGGGCCATAGAGGATACTGATCTCCCGGCCCGGCTGCTCCAGAAGGACCGTCTGCACAGCCGGACAGGCGGCCGCCAGTTCCCCAGCCAGCTTCCCGAGACGCTCCATAAGGGACATCCCTTCCAAAGTCTGTACAGCATCACCCATGGGAGAAGCCGCCCCACGGCTGCCTGCACGGTCTTTGGCAGAAGGGATTGCCTCGGCCGCCTCCGCTGCCTGCAAAGGCACTGCCGTCTGCAGGATGACCATGATCGCCCCGCTGTCCTGCGAGATACGGATCTCCGTCTGCCGGATCAGCCCCTGCTTTTCCCGGGCGTCCCAGATGGGGATTGCCATTTCCTCCAGCAGCCTCCGCAGCGCAGCGATCACCTCTCCTGCGGCCGGATGATCCGCCATACAGCGGTCCACCCGGATGGGCTTTCGGCCCTTTTTCCCGTACTTGCCGGAAAAGAGCCGGCCCCGGCCGTCCCTGCCGAAAACCGCCGTACACCTATGCCGATAATGGACCGGCTCTGCCATGCCCAGGATCGGCTCCGGCGTGCCATAAGCCTTAAGCTGCCTGACCGCCGCCCGTTGCTTCTTTTCCAGCTGTTTTTCATAGCTCATGCCCTGGTAGACACAACCGCCGCAGGCCTCAGCCCAGGGACAATCGGCCAGAGATGCTGCCCGCTGATAAGAGACCAGGATATCCTCTTCCCGATAAGGCGCCGTATAGCCTGCAAAAGCCGTCCAGGGCGCCTTTGCCGGGGGCAGCGCTTCAAAGATCATCGATGCCCCGGTCACCGGATGGGTAAAGGACAGCTGACAGGACCAAAGGGCGATACCGCCCTCCCGGTGGGCAGCCCCGTATTTGGCATCCCCGTAAAGAGGCAGCCCTCTGGAGGAAAACTGAGCCCGGATCTGGTGAGTCCTGCCCGTCAGCAGCCGGATCCTTACCAGGGAAAGCGCTTCCTTCCCGGTCATTACGGCAGCCCCGGCTTTCCCGACAGTCCCAGCCGCTCCGTCTGCCCCGGCTACCTCAGCTGTCCCGGCGAATCCGACAGTCCCAGCCGCTCCGTCTGCCCCCACAGTCTCTGCGCAGACCCGGTAGTGCAGGACCGCCTCCCGAGTCCCTTTCCCAGGTCCTTTGACCGCATAGGTCCGCCGTGCGGCCTTATCCCTGCGCAGGAAATCCCGCAGCTCATCCCGGTCTTTCTCCGGGCGGCCCTCCAGAACGGCCATATACTCCTTTTTAAAACGGCCGTCCGTCATCTGATCACTCAGAGAGGAAGCAGCCTCCTTTGTCAGAGCATAAACCATCACGCCGGCCACACCACTATCCAGCCGGTGAACAGTCAATACACGCTGCGTCTCCCCCAGGACCTGCCGGATCAGACCGGGCATGCCGCCGGGCTCATCCATAGACAGCGCCCCGGCAGGTTTAATACAGACGATCAAATGCTCATCGGAAAATAGAATTTTCATAGGCAAAGTCCTTTCGATGATTGGGTGTGACAATGGGGTCAGGTCCCTCTGTCACACCTTGTCACACCTAAAAAAGATCCAGCATGCTGTCCAGATAGATGGCCTCCCGGACCTGCAGCTGATATTCGGGTTTTGTCATATAGTAAAGCAAAAATTCCAGGACCATAGCGCTGCCCAGCCCCCGGCCCTCGATCTTGAACTGGCTAAAGCCCATGGGCAGGTAGATCTGCCAGATATCCTCTATACCGATAAAGGCCGGGCTTTTCATGGCCGTCGAAAACCGATAACCATCCCTTCCCCCGGGGGCCCGGCAGATATGCTCCGGACAGTCCTCTCCCAGGATTCTGCGGCTGACATTTTCATAGCAGGCTCTCCGGTCAACGCAGCCGATCGAGCAGCATTCATTGCAGAGGAATTCCACCTTGGCCTTCTGGGCAGGCGTCAGTTGTTTTAGGAAATCAAAGGCTTTATTCAGCCGGAAATCCGGCACCACATAGTGGAAATCCTCCCGGTCCAGCTCCCTGACCAGATCCCGGGGATCCGTCAGCACCTTGGTGGTCGAGGAAATAAAATCATACCCCGGGTAATGGGCCTTGAGATACGCCAGCAGCAGCTCCGAGTGGACGATGATACCGGCATCCCCGCCTGCATCAGGCTCAAAAAGCCGGCAGAGCGCATGACATCTCCGGTCGGACAGATGCTCCTCCCGCAGCAGGCTGTTGCTGAGGGTCAGCCTGGCCGGAATCCCGTACTCCCTCATAAGCTTCCTGACCATGATCGGATCCTGATCACCGCCTCCGGCCCGGCCGCCGCCCCAGACACAGTCCGCCGGAGCTCCGTAAATCGAGCCAATCTCACACCAGTCATAAAAATATTCCCTGTGCTCCCGGTAAAGAGGCAGAAAAAGGCTGTAAAGCTCATAAAACTCAAACAGCCCCGGCAGGTGATAGTAAGCTTTCTTCTCAATAGTCACCGCTGCCACACTCCTTTCGCGCAACAATGGGGTCAGTTCCCCCTGTCACATTGAAAATGCGACAGAGGGAACTGACCCCATTGGTCATATTAGCCAAAGACAGACAGCAGGAAGCCTGCCGCGATGGCGGAGCCGATGACGCCGGCTACGTTGGGGCCCATGGCATGCATGAGCAGGAAGTTGGTCTTGTTGTATTTGCGGCCCTCGTCCTGGGAGACACGGGCAGCCATCGGTACGGCAGAGACGCCGGCGGAACCGATGAGCGGGTTGATCTTTTTGCCGGAGGCGTAGTACATGACCACACCGCCCAGCAGACCGCCGACAGTAGAGATACAGAAGGCGATCAGACCCAGGATGATGATCTTGATGGTATCCAGCTGCAGGAAGGAGGTGGATACCATAGTGGCGCCGACAGAGGTCGCCAGGAAAATGGTGATGATATTCATCAGGGCATTCTGCATGGTGTCGGACAGTCTGTCGGTAACGCCTGTCTCACGGCAAAGGTTGCCGAACATGAGGGAACCGATCAGCGGAGCTGTAGAAGGCAGCAGCAGGATGACGAAGGTGGCGACCACGATCGGGAAGACGATCTTCTCGGTCTTGGAGACCTCACGGGTCTGCTCCATCTTGACCTTGCGCATCTCATCCGTGGTGAAAAGCTTCATCAGCGGGGGCTGGATCAGCGGGATCAGGGCCATATAGGAGTAGGCCGCGATGGCGATGGGACCCAAAAGCTCCGGCGCCAGACGGGTGGCCGTGAAAATAGCTGTCGGGCCATCGGCGCCGCCGATGATACCGATGGAAGCGGCCTGCGGACCGGTAAAGCCCAGGATGACCGCGCCGAAGAAGGCGACGAAGACACCCAGCTGAGCAGCCGCGCCCAGCAGGAAGCTCTTGGGGTTGGACAGCAGCGGACCGAAATCGGTCATGGCGCCGACGCCCATAAAGATCAGGGACGGATAGATACCGGCCTTAACACCGATATACAGATAATCCAGGAAACCGCCATTGGCCATGATGTGACCGTAGCTGTGGTAATACATGCTGGCGCTGTCCATGAAATCGGTCCAGAGCTGGGGATGATAGAGGGCATTGACCTCGTCCAGACCCGGGAAAAAGCTCAGGTTGCTGAGCAGACAGCCAAAGGCGATACCTACCAGCAGCAGCGGCTCAAACTTCTTGACAATGCCGAGATAAAGCAGGACGAAAGCAATCACGATCATAACCAGATTCTTCCATCCGCCGGCCATGAAAAAGCCCGCGAAGCCGGACTCCATAGCCAGATTCATGATAGTCGTAAATATGTTCATGCTCTCTCCTTACGCGATGACGGCCAGAGCGGAACCGGTCTCTACCTTCTGACCCTTGGTCACAAGGATCTGAGTCACGGTACCGGTCTTGTCGGCCACGATCTCATTTTCCATCTTCAGGGCCTCCAGGATCATGATGGTCTCGCCCTCTTCCACCTTCTGGCCGGGAGTGACATTGATCCTGATGATATTGCCCGGCATCGGTGCCTTGACGGCATCCGCCGGAGCAGCGGCGGCCGGTGCTGCTGCTGCAGGGGCCGGTGCTGCCGCAGGTGCGGCGGCAGGCGCTGCGGCGCTGACGGCCGGAGCCGGTGCTGCAGGAGCCAGAGCCTCATACTCATCGACCAGCATGGCCTCTCCGGCTTCTACCTCCACCTCATAGACTCTATTATTAAGTGTAACTCTGTATAACATTTATTTGACCTCCCTAATGGACTTAAAGCGAAGCTCATTCAGCGGCTTGCCCAGATGATCGGCGACGATGGCCATGATCATGGCGGCATCCTTTGGATCAGTATCATAAAGCTTCAGTTCACCTGCGCTGCCCGGCGCCGGAGCGGCCTTAGGCGCCGCCGGTACGGCTGCGCTCTCTGCCGGTGCCGCGGCCTCTGCCGCAGCCTTGGCCTGGGCGGCAGCTTTGGCTCTGGAAGTAAAGATCCTGCCCATGACGACGATGACCAGCATCAGCAGGACGATGCCCAGGAAATCCACCAGATAACCGGCGACAGCCACCAGCAGGGCATTGCCGACACTCATATTAATCAGATCTGTACCCACGGCTTATACCTCCGTAATGCTGTAGCGGACGACCTTCTCCTCGGCGGCTCTGCGCTGCTCGAAGAAGTTCATCGCCACCTCCGGGAAAGCGATGTAACTGAGGACATCCTCCTCACATCTGGCATCGGCGCCCAGCTTTTTCTCTGCCTGCTCAAAGGTGTCTGTCGGCAGGGAATCGGCATAGCGGCCGGTGATCGGCTGGACATCGCCCAGGATCTGCTTGCGGATCTCAGGATTGATCGGCGCCGGTGTCTGACCGTACTCGCCTCTGCAGTAGGCCTTGATCTCAGCACCTACATTCTTATAGCGCTGGCCGGCCAGGACATTCTGTACGGCCTGTGTGCCTACCATCTGGCTGGTCGGGGTGACCAGCGGCGGGAAGCCCAGATCCTCACGGACACGCGGTGTCTCCGCAAGGGCCTCATCAAACTTGTCCAGGGCATTGAGCATCTTCAGCTGGCTGAGCAGATTGGACAGCATGCCGCCCGGGATCTGATAGTTGAGGCACTGAGTATCGGTGCCCATGGAGACCGGATTGAGGGTGCCCTGCTCCAGGTACTCGGCTCTGATCGGCTTAAAGTAATCAGCAATCTTAAAGAGCTGCTCTGCCTTTGGCTCCACCTGATAACCCATCTCGCGCAGAGCCATGACCATGGACTCTGTAGCCGGCTGGGAAGTACCGCCGGAGAATGGGGAAATCGCTGTATCGATGACGTCGGCACCGGCCTCAATACCCTTCATATAGGTCATATAAGCCATACCTGCGGTGCAGTGGCTGTGCAGGACCAGGGTGGTATCCGGATGGGCGTCCTTGATGGCGGCCACCAGATCATACATATTCTGAGGGGTGCAGATACCGGCCATATCCTTGATACAGATAGAGCTGACGCCCATCTGCACCATCTCGTCCACCAGCTTAACGTAATTTTCTCTGGTGTGGACAGGGCTGGTGGTATACGAGATCGTACCGGAAGCCATAGCGCCGCACTTTAAGGTCTCCTCGACGGCCACCTTGATATTTCTCACATCATTAAGGGCATCGAAAATACGGATGATATCGATACCATTGCGGACAGAAGCCCTGACAAAACGGCGGACCACATCGTCCGGATAAGGCTTGTAGCCCAGGATATTCTGACCCCTGAGCAGCATCTGCAGCTTGGTATTCGGCATGCCTGCGCGGATCTTGCGCAGTCTCTCCCAGGGATCCTCACCCAGGAAGCGCAGACAGACATCAAAGGTCGCGCCGCCCCAGACCTCACAGGAGTAGTAACCGGCCTGATCCATCGCCCCAAGGATCGGCGCCATCTTATCATAGCTCAGTCTTGTAGCGATCAGACTCTGGTTGGCATCCCGGAGAACCGTTTCGGTAAATCCAACTTTCTGTTTATTCATAACTACCTCCAACTAACAAATTCAAAATACAAAGTTATCGACAGTATACCATATAGGGTCGGTCGATGTCTATTGCATTATAAGACATCTGTCCCGGAAATGCTACAGGCAGGCTACACAAAAACATCCCGCCAAAGCCCGGAAAACGGGGCAAAAAGCCAAGGGGTGACAATGGGGGCAGATTCCTCTACCACATTTTCGGCAGTTCCCTCGGCACACCCCCGTGAAAACTCCGCTCACGGCGGCCATACAACAGTTGCTGCCTCTAAAGGACATATCAGGCACGCCTGCGCCCCCCGGAGGGTTTTCAGGGGGTGTGCCGGGGGAATTGCCGCCTATTAGCTGTAATGATGATCAAGTGCGGCATCCGCCGCACTACTGTCCGATAAATAAAAAAGACTCCCCGAGGGGAGTCTTTTTTATGACAACGGGACCTGACCCCCATTGTCAACATTGTCAGCATCTAGTCGATGCTGTCTGTCCGGATGATGAAGCGGACGCTGGAATTTTCGTCGCTGCTGCCGGAGAAGCTGGTGTATTCCTGACCGTAGGCCTGGAGGGCTTTGAGGCGGTCGATCAGCTGCTGGCCGTCGCCCTGAGCCAGATCCGCGATGGCGCTGATGCCCTCGGAATCAAACTGGGCCATGCCGTCCATCAGCTCTTTGGCACCCTCGATGAGCTCGGTGATACCGCTCTCCAGCTGCGTGCTGCCGCCGGCCAGCTGCGCGCCGCCGTCCTTGGCCTGGCTGATGCCGGCCACCAGGGCCTCGCTGCCGGTGTGGAGGGCATCCATGCCGGAGATCAGGGCACCCATGTTGTCATCGGACAGGATGGTGTCCAAGCCCTCCATGATGGTACTGCTGCCGCTCTCGATGGCCGCGGCACCGCTGGCGATATCACTGCCCGTACCGCTGCCGGCCAGACCTGCGGAGACTGCATCGGCACCGTTTTCGATGGCGACGGCAGCCTCATAAATGCCGTAGCTGCTCTGAGAGGAGGTGTCCCCGCTCTGCAGGGCGGCTGCCGCCTGATCAAGACCTGCACTGATGGCCTGAGCACCGCTGTCGATACCGCTAAGGCCGGACATGACTGCGCCGTCAGAGGCATCCAGTCCCGCCGCAGTCTGGGAAATGCCGGCCGCATAGGTCTGGATATTGGTAATGGCTGTGGAGAGACCTGTGGAAGCGCCGGACATACCGGAGGCAGCCTGGGAAAGACCCGCGGAAAGGGTGGACAGGGTCTGCTGCTGGTCTGAAGCACCGGACAGATCCGACTGGACACTGCCCACATAGGATAAAGCACTGTTGATGGCCGCGATCTGCTCCTCGGTCATGCCCTCGGTATTGATACTGCCAAGGACCGAAGCCGCACTGGCGGCATCACCGGAAGCACTTGAAATCGCCGTCGAGACAGCGCCTGCGGCCTGAGAAGCGCTGCCGGCCAGACCCGCGGCTGTGCTGAAGGTCTCTGCCGCACTGCTCACGCCGGAGCTGATGCCCGCAGCATACTGGCTGATGCCGCCGGCCATTTTGGAAATACTGGTATCGCCGCTGACCAGATAGCTGTCCAGGGCCGTACTCAGGCTCTGGGCCCCGCCGGAAATGGCGGCCAGACCGGACTGCAGCTGACCCTCATCATCGGAAAGCGCCGCATTTAACTGAGCCGCGCCGGAGGCAATGCCCGCGGCTGCGCTTTCAATGCTGTTCGCACCTGCAGCCAGCTGACCGGCGCCGGAAGCGATGGCAGAGGCGCCGCTGTTAATAGCCGCGGTGCCTTCATAGATGCCCGGATTCTCACTGCTGCCGCTTCTGAGAGCCGCGGAAACGGCCTCCAGGCCATTCTCCAGCTTCAGCGTGCTGGCAGGCAGCGCCGCTACACTGTCATCC
>R11__coassemble_1133_pt1 | contig 15647 bp, 17 predicted proteins | sample R11__metabat2_low_PE_030 | metagenome-assembled genome bin R11 | reverse complement strand
ATTTGTTTTTTTTTCATTTTAATTATTCTACCCCTGTATTGAGCTATCGAGAAATTGTTAGTACAAGTTTTCTATATTTGTTAGACTGTAGGTCGCCCTCGCCAAATTCTTCCTACTCCTCAGCAAAATTGCTCCTACGGTAGGTCGCCTTCGCCGGATTCTTCCTATTGACAGAGAAAAGGCCCGGCCGTCTGCGGCCGGGCCCCACAAAATAGAATTGCTACTGACGGTCGTAGTAGCTGCGGCCGCCGCTGGGCAGGAAGTAGGTCCTGATATAGCCATCGGTAGAGACAATGACAAATTCATTAGTCTCCTCCAGGTAATAGACATCATCGCCGTCCTCGGCCTCTGTCTTGTGCAGAGCATCCGGATCATGGATAACCACATTGGCTGCGGCTTCATATTCCTCGGCTGAATCAAAGCCCATCTCGATGCCGTGCTTTTCGTAGTGCTGGCTGCGGAGACGGTCATTTCTGAAATAATAATAGATCGCATCCTCGATGACCGCTGTCTCGTCATAGACCTCTGTCTCATCTTCTGCCGCATCCGATGTTACTTCCTCATCGTCACCTTCTGCCGCGCCTGATGTTACTTCCTCATCGTCATCCTCTACTGCATCAGCCCAGGCATCTGCCTCAGTCTCTGATACCGTTTCCGATGCAGGTGAAGCGCTGCTGTTCTGTCCGCTGCTGCCGCTGTCCGAAGCGCCGCAGCCACCCAGGACAAGGCAGATCGCCAGCACCAGCACGCCCAGCAGCGCTGCCATTTTTTTAGTTAATGTTATTTTCATTTTTTCATACCTCCCATAGAGCCGGAATACCCCGTTCCTTCACTTCATTGACCTTGCGCCATCTATCCCCTTCCGTTTAATCGGGCAAAGAATCCCGGGCTTCCTTAAGACTCATTCTTTTGGCGCCGCCTATCATGGATCACGCGCCTGCCGTTCCCCCTGTTTTACCCGGCAAAAAATCCCGGGTTCCCTTAAGACTCATTCTTTTGGCGCCGCCTGCCATGGATCACGCGCCTGCCGTTCCCCCTGTTTTACCCGGCAAAGGCTCTGCGGGCCTCACGAAGGCTCATTTTGTTGGCGCCGCCTGCGTAATCCGGATCCTTTCTCTGGATAGGGTCATCCTCCCAGCCGCAGACCGGACAGATCTCATAGGCATTCTTTTCCTCAAAGGCATAATGCCTGCAGCAGGGACAGATCCTGGTCTCATCCTGAGGAATACCGAAAAGCTTTTTCAGGAAAACGATGCCGTCCCCTGAGGGATGCGCCTCGCTGAACCTCATAAAATGAATGCGCTCCATAAGCTCAGGGTACTGCCGGATCCCCGAAGAGAACATCCTATACTCCCAGTCTCTCTGCTGACAGATGATGCCCGGGGCTGCTCCCCTGTTATAAAATGCCATGGTATCCTCACCGGCCATAGCCGCATGGATAACATGAATATTTTCCCGGTCCTCAGGCATGCCAAGCAGCCAGTCTCTGGTATTGCGGGTGAATTCCTCATAGCTGCTGCCCCAGTCCGGTCCCATGGCGCCGGCATAATAATAGCAATCCGTTACATCCAGCAGCCCCTTCCTGCGGATCCAGTCCCGGAAGGCTGGGATGAGATCCGGAATCCAAATCTCCGGGGCCATATGGCTGTCGGCATAGGTCACCGGGATCCCCAGCCTGGCCAGATGATCCAGCTGGGCATCGTATTCCCGGATACACTCGTCAATATCGGGATCTGCCGCCATCAGCTCCTGCTGAGAAGCATAAAACTCTCCATCGCTATTTAACAGGCTGGCGATCTGCGCCTTCGGTGAGCAAGGCGTCCACTTGATGGGATCCCACTCGGAATTGAGGACGGCATGCATGCCGATATCCACACCCCTCACGCTCCTCAGGAACTCGGCGCCCTCCTCCAGATATTTGCCGCAGGACATGACCGAAATATTTTTGATGGTCTGTCCCTCCCGGACACAGGCGGCAATCGCCTTATTGGCTGAAATCGCCGAACCGTAATCATCGCCTCTCATAATCAGATCAATCATAAACTACCTGCCTTTACTCTCATAATCCGGCAAATCATAACTTGCCTGCCTTTGCTCTCATAATCCGGCAAATCATAACTTGCCTGCCTTTGCTCCCATCGTCTGTCATTTCACCGGTTTCTGTGCTATCATAAAGTTGCGGAATACGACACAGTCCTCTCCAGGTGCGGCTCTACGTGGAGCTTTAAGCGCCGTCACATCAGCTGAAGACCATTATATCACAACTGCTGCCCGCAGGGAACAGAAGTCTCCGTAAAGAGAGGCCAAAGCGGCTTATGTGCAGCGGTTCGCAACTGAAAACTACTTGCAGCGGCATTAGTCTCCGTAAAGAGAGGACAAAACGGCTTATGTGCAGCGGTTCGCAGCTGAAAACTGCTTGCAGCGGCATTAGTCTCTGCAGTGAGCGCTTGAAACGGCCAGTGTTCCGAAATAGGATACCAACGAATCATATGCAGATAGCTGCAGACGGAATCAGAAGTTCGCCTGCAGAAAGAGGGGGTGCTGTCCATGAAGATTTTGTGTATCGGTGATTCAAATACCTATGGTTATGATCCAAGGTCCTATCTGGGAAGCCGCTATGCCCACCCCTGGCCGGAGCTTCTTGATGAGCTCTACGGCCACGAGACGGTCAACCTGGGGGAAAACGGCCGTGAGATTCCTCACAACAAATGGCCCATCCAGGATATGGTGAGCCGGATCCGGGGACAGCTTCCTGCGGATCTGATCATCCTCATGCTGGGATCCAATGATCTGCTGAATATTTTCCGGGAGCCTTTGGCCGAGACGGAGAACCGTATGCGCGGTTTCCTGACCATTCTCCGGGAAAGCTTCCCCCATATGCCCATCCTCCTGCTCTCACCACCCCTGATCCGGGAATATGACGGCAGCCTTCTGCAGGATTCCCTCTCCTTCGCCCCCATCTACCGGGCCCTGGCGCAGGATTTCGGCATCCGCTTTGCCGACACCGCTGCCTGGCAGCCGGAAATTGCCTACGATGGGGTCCACCTGTCCGAGGCCGGCCACCGGACCTTCGCCATAAATATCAACAGGCTGTTGTAAAAAAGACCTGCCGCTCAATCTGAGCGGCAGGTCTTTTTCGCTTATTTTAACAGCAGCACTGCTTGTTGGTTTTCCGTATGCACACCCACGCCGCTGTGATGACCGGTGTCGGCCTATGCCATGCCTATGCCAGCGGTGCCGCGGTGATCTCGCCTGTCAGGGCACTGGCGGCGGCTGTGGCCGGGGAAGCCAGGTAGATCTGCACCTTGGAAGTGCCCATACGGCCCAGGAAGTTGCGGTTGTTGGTGGCCAGAACCACCTCTCCATCGGAAAGGATGCCGCCGGCACGTCCGCAGCAAAGGCCGCAGCCCGGGGTGGTAATGATGGCACCGGCATCGGAGAGAATCTCCAGGGTGCCGTCCGCCAGGGCCTGACGGTAGATCTTGCGGCTGGCCGGAGTCACGATCATCTTGAGGTAAGGAGCAATCTTTTTGCCCTGCAGGATGCGGGCCGCGGTATGCAGATCCTCCAGACGACCGTTGGTACAGGAGCCCAGGAAGACCTGATCGATCCTGGTCCCGGCCTTTTCGGAGACGGGATGGATATTGTCGACCAGGGAAGGACAGGCCAGCACCGGCACCAGGTCCTCTGCCTGATAATGGAGCTCGCGGGAGTAGACGGCATCCGCATCCGGCCGCAGACCCTCAAGCTGCGCATCATAAGGAATATTGCAGTATTCAGCGGTCTTTTCATCCGGGGCAAAAATGCCGCATTTGGCACCGGCCTCCACAGCCATATTGGCCATGGTCATACGGGAGGAGATGCTCATCGCCTCGATGGCGGAGCCGCCAAATTCCAGAGACTGGGAGGTCGCGCCGGAAGCCGTCAGGGCGCCGATGATCCGCAGGATCACATCCTTGGAGGTCACATTGGCCGGCAGGACGCCGTCGATAGTGACCCGGATACTCTCAGGAACACGGATCCAAAGCTGGCCTGTACCCAGAATACCGGCCATCTCGGTATAGCCGATGCCGGTGGCAAAGGCACCGACGCAGCCGTAGGTCACCGTATGACTGTCCGTACCGAAGGCGATATCTCCGGGCTTGACATATCCGGCCTCTGTCATCAGCTGATGGCAGATACCGTCGGTCCTGTGAATATTTTTGATGCCATACTTTTCCGCAAAGGCGTCGGCCTGACGGAAATGTCTGGAATCATCTGTCTGGGTCGCAGGCAGGAAATGGTCATAGATCAGGACCACTCTGTCCGGATCCCAGATTTTCGTAAAGCCCATCTCCTCAAATTTCTGAATGGCGAAGGGGGCCATGATATCATCGATCATGCACCAGTCCACATCGATGGTGACGATCTCACCCGGGCGGACCTTGCGGCCGACCTTACCGCCGATCACCTTTTCAATCAGTGTATGTCCCATGTGTCTTTCCTCCCTTAATCCAGTCCGTTGCGGCGTCTCATGGCCTTGACCAGGCCGCCGGCATTCAGGATCTCCATGAGATTCTCCGGCAGTGCGGCAATCTCGTAGATCTTTCCCTGGTACTCGATCTGCCGGCCCGGTGTGACAGCCGCTGTCTCACCCTCGGTGACGGCATCATGCAGCTCATCATTTTCAATCAGCAGCAGACCATTGTTGATGGCGTTTCTGAAAAAGATCCTGGCGTAGGATCTGGCCACGATGCAGGAAATGCCCAGGGCCTTGACGACCTCCGGGGCCTGCTCTCTGGAGGAGCCGCAGCCAAAGTTTTTGCCTGCGACGATCATATCGCCGGGCCGGATCAGCCCGGCCAGCTCAGGTCTTAACGGAGAAAAGGCATAGGGCTTCATCTCCTCGACGGTTTTAAAGGCAAGGTACTCTGTCGGCAGGATGATATCGGTATCGATATCATCGCCCAGTACCCAGATCTTTGCTGTAAATGTATTATCCATATCTTTCAACTCTTTTCATTCATACAGGTGCGGATGCTGCCTGCGCTGCCGCTCAGTCATCCGTCATGACCACCAGCCACTCACATGCAGTGCCGCACAGCAGCAAGCTGCCTTTCAGCGGTGGTAATCCCGCCGGCTATGGCGGAGCTTCAGTCTGTCAGCGGTGGTAATCCCGCCGATAATGGCGGAGGCTACAGTCTGTCGGCTGTGGTGATCTCGCCGGCTATGGCGGAGGCTGTGACAGTAGCTGCGGAGGCCAGGTAGACAAAGGAATCTCTGTGACCGGCTCTGCCCTTGAAGTTGCGGGTACCGGTAGAGATCAGCACCTCACCCTCGCCGATGACACCCTGGCAGGCTCCCCAGCAGACGGAGCAGTTAGGATTCATGATAATGGCGCCGGCTTCCATGAAGATATCCAGCAGTCCCTCCTGAAGGGCCTGCTTGTAGATGCTGCGGCTGGCCGGCACGACCAGGAAGCGGACCTTGGGAGCCACCTTTTTGCCTTTGATGATGGCTGCGCCGACTCTCAGGTCTTCGATACGGCCATTATTGCAGGAGCCCAGGAAGGCTTCATCGATCTTCACGCCCAGGGACTCTGATGCCGGGACCACATTGTCGACAAAATGAGGCTTGGCCACGATAGGCACGATCTCAGCAAGGTCGATCTCATAGACCTTGGCATAGACAGCATCGGCATCCGGCTCAAAGCAGGCCTTAGGCGTCCGTCCGTGAGCTGCCAGATAATCCAAAGCAACCTGGTCTACTGCCATCAGCGCAGTCTTGGCACCGGCCTCTACACAGAGATTGCAGATAGAGATACGGTCGCTCATAGTCAGTGTGGCCAGACCGTCGCCGCCAAACTCCATGGCCTTATAATTGGCACCATTGGCACCGATACGGCCGATGATGGTCAGGATCAGATCCCTGGCGGTCACGCCCTCCGGCAGATGACCGTGCAGGTTGAAACGCAGGGTCTCCGGCACCAGCAGCCAGGACTGACCGGTGACCATTGCGTAAAGATAATCTGTACATCCGACACCGGTACCAAAGGCACCCAGGGCACCGTAAGCGCAGGTATGAGAGTCCGCGCCGAAGATCAACTCGCCGGGACAGACATGATTTTCCATCATGACCTGATGACAGACACCCTCGCCCTCGTAGTAGGTGATACCGTGCTCTCTGGCAAAATCGCGGATCTTTTTCTGGGAAGCCGCGGTCTTGGGGCTGTCGGAAGGGATATTGTGGTCCACGATCCAGACCAGCTTTTTGACATCCGCAATGTGAGGATGCTTGAGATTGTTATACATATCGATGGTCAGGTGGGTCGTACCGTCATTGCTCAGGAGCTGGTCCAGGGTAACGGTCTCGATATCACCGGCTTTGGTGGTCTCCTTGCCTGCCGCGCGGGCAATAATCTTTTCAGCAATTGTCATTCCCATGATCCTAATCCTCCCTGTTCAGTGATGCGATCAGACCGCCCTGATCGAGAATCGCCTGCATCTGCGCCGGCAGCTTGGTACAGACAAAGGTCCTGCCCCCGCTGGCGATGGTGCCCTCTTCCATGGAAAGGGTCATCTCATCGCCGGCAGCCACTGCATCGTAAAGGTCCTTGCAGACGATGACCGGCAGGCCGATATTGATGGCATTGCGGTAAAAAATGCGGGCAAAGGACTTAGCGATGACTGCCTTGACGCCCAGAGCCTTGAGGACGGCCGGGGCCTGCTCTCTGGAGGAGCCGCAGCCAAAGTTCTCATCGGCGACCACGAAATCGCCCGGCTTTACCGCGGAAGCGAAGTCCGCATCCAGTGACTCAAAGGTGTGTGATTTCATTTCGTCTACTGTGGGATAAAGCAGATACTGGGACGCGATAATCTGGTCCGTATCCACATCCTTATAAAATCGGAAAATCTTACCCATTCTATTTCTCTCCTTCTCTATGTTAACTTATGATGCGATTGCAATTTTTTTATGTATAATCGTCATACATTTGCAATTCTTTTATATATAGCCGTCATACGCCTGCTGTTTTCTGAATATATCCCTGTCATACATGAACCGGTCATCTCCCCGGTATATACAAGCAGATCATTTCCCCGCTGAATATTTACGGATCATTTCCCCGGCATATATTTACGGATAATCCTCCTGATCACAGAGGGTGACGCTGGTGTGGGCGCTGTCTAAACTGCTTGCCGTATAATCCTCCTAATTACAGAGGGTGACGGCGATCAGAAGGGCCAGCGGGAAATCATCCGGATGCTCATAGACCACGCACTTGACCCGGCAATAGATGGAATTCTCATACATCTCCGAGGTATGCCAGACCTGCATGACCTGCCGATTGCCCCACATGACCCGCAGGTCCGCCGACATGAAGTCACCGATCAGGTGCAGTCCCTGAGGTCTTAAAAAATATTCCTTATGGAAGAGGTGACCCTTTTCCTTGAGCCGGCCGATAGTCTTGCCCTTGTAAATGAGGTCATAGGCCCAGTCCGTATCAAAGGGGCCATCGGAGGCCTGCACGGACCAGCCGATCTCATTGCCTTCCAGGTCCTTGATCACCTTTTTCTTATAGAGGGTATTGTCCTGACGGACCGTGCCCATCTTCTGTCCCAATTCATTGAAGATGTCATAATCGGACTCGATCATGGCTGTCTTCAGTTTTACAACGACTTTATGCTGTTTCAATGGATCTATCTCCTGTCCGAATACTCATCTCTCCGAAAACACCTATTCATCATACAAATGACTGTCATCCGCTTCTCAGTGACCGTGATCCAGCCTTCGATGACCATCGTTCCGACTGTCATCCATCCCTCCGGTGTCCGTCATCCGTCTCTCCGTTGACCATAATCCGTCTATCTGAAAATGCCTATTCGCGATAGAGGTCCATGGTCTCCTTGACCTCCTGAAGTACGGGGGCAATCTCCTCCGGTCCGAAGCCCGGTGCTCCCACGAAGAAAAGGCCCCTGCAAAGCAGGTTCATAAGTGAAAGCCTTTCCGATAAAGGTATGCCATCGGCCAGATCTGCCCGGCAAAGACCAACGGCCAGACTCTGAAGGGCCGCCAGAAGCGCCAGCTTTGCGGCAGCATCCGCACAATCACCGGATATCCTCCGCTCACCGACAATTTCCGGCCCATCGGCTATCCCGGCTGTCTCAGCTGCCCGGGGCATCTCCGGCCCGCCGGCTGCCTCCGTTGTCTCAGCCATCTCCGGCCCATCGACTGTCTGCCGCAGGGCTGTGATGTCACAATCCGCTGTCCTCCCGCAGGGGGATGCACAGACGGCACAGTCCGGTGCCAGACGCTGTTTTTCAAGATGGACCTCCTCTGTAAGCCCCTGCAAGGCCCGTAGACCTGTCCGCTCTGATACCGTCGCCGCCAAGGCCTGACAGATCAGGCGAAAGGTCGCTTCCGTCAGCGCATATGTTTTCCCCTCGGAGGCTCTGGCCAGACCGACCAGGGCTCCGGCCAGCTGATCCCGGAATAAACTTTCTTCTGTCATAAGACGATGTACCTCCCGATAAACCGGCAATGCCTTATTGAAAAATGGGTAATCACTTACCACCTGTAAATGTGGACATCTTACCATTCTGAGATCAAAAGACAGTAATGGAAGTATAGCACTTTTTTACAGGCTCTGGCAATAGAAAGTGCCCTCCCAGGCCACACTTCCAATATCCTTGTAAACACTTCAACAGACTGTTTAGAAGACTGTGAACTATCTGTTTTAGTTATCACTCAGCATCTATAGAGACGGAATCAACACTTTTTTTTATTTTTTATGCACTGCATATCACTCAGCACCTATAGAGGCAGATTCTCCCCGACTGAGACAAAAAGGACCTGCCGTGGCATGGGCTGATACAGCCCCATGCCTGCAGATCCTCTCTTTACTGTAAATCATCAATATGACTAATGTATGACCGATAACTATTGTATGACCATCATCGATGTGAATGCCGCCGGTATGGGCATCCACGCACTCATGCCGAAGCCGACAAATTCTTCACCATGCGCATACCGCCGGTATGAACACTCTCGCACACATACCGAAGTAAACGGAATTTTATATCCGATGTCCGGACCTTACTCCTCGCTCTTCAGGTCTACGACTGTATCCGGTGCACCGTCGCCATCGGTGTCGACCATGGCGGTATCCATCTCGCCATCGCCATCAGTATCTGTGACAATGGTATCCATCTCACCGTCGCCGTCGCTGTCCAGCATGACAGTGTCTACCTTGCCATCGCCGTCAGTATCCTGCATGATGGTATCGATCTTACCGTCGCCATTGGTATCCAGGGCTACGGCATCAGCCTCGCCATCGCCGTCGGTATCCACAGGTACTGCAGCGATCTCCGGCTCAGCATCAGCCTCTGCAGCCTCTGCATCGTCGTCCTCAGCGGCAGCCTCATCTGCAGCCTCTGCCCCGGTCTCTTCGGCAGCAGCCTCTGCATCATCATCCTCATCCTCAAAGTCATCCTCGAAATCATCGTCAAACTCGTCAAAGTCGTCATCATCTTCAGGTCTGATCTTTGCGATAAGTTCATCTACTGTTTCCTTTACCTTGTCATTCTTTTTGTAGGCAACATAGCCTGCTGCCGCAGCGACTGCTGCCAGACCGATCAGTTTCTTTCCCTTCATTACAATTACTTCCTTTCCTGTATTGCGGGAATGCTGCCGCATCCCTGTCTGTACGGAAACACCCGGCCGACATTAAGAAGACTGACGTGTCTGCCGCCGCCTTCCTATCCGCACGGGAATCCTCCGCTATGATGATCATGCCGGATCCCTGAGGAATCACCGGGACGATTAACCCAGCCTTGCGGCGACTCTCTCCAGCTCCTCACGGATCTTAATGTGCTGAGGGCAGGCCTCCTCACACTTGCCGCACTTAATGCACTCCGAAGCCTTTTTTAAGCCGTGGCCGCTGACCAGCCACTCCTCCTGTCCTTTGGCCGCCTCCAGGGTACCGTAAAGGGTCAGGATATTGTCTGCTGTAAAGGAGCCGGAAATGCCGATATTCATCGGACATACCTTGGCACAGTAATTACATACCGTACATGGAATCAGCGGAATCTTGGCCAGCTCCGCACGGGCCTGATCAAGGACCGCTCTCTCGCTGCCGGATAAACCGTCAAAATCCTTCATGATGGCCAGATTGTCCTGCATCTGGGCAATATTGCTCATACCGGACAGGACAGTGATAACGCCCTCCAGGTCCGCAGCGAAACGAATAGCCCAGGAGGCACAGGAGCTTTCAGGCTCCGCAGCCTTGAAGACATCGGCCACCGTCTGAGGCGGATTGGCCAGGGTGCCGCCCTTGACCGGCTCCATGATGATGACCGGCTTGCCATGCTTTCTGGCTACCTCATAGACACCTCTGGACTGAATGGACGGATTCTCCCAGTCGGCATAGTTGATCTGCAGCTGGACAAACTCAGCCTCCGGATGCTTCGTCAGGATCGCATCCAGCTCTTCCGGTGTGGAGTGGAAGGAAAAGCCCAGGTGTTTGATCAGGCCTTTGGCCTTCATCTCCAGACCCCAGTTCCACATGTCAAAGTCCTCAAAATACTGAGTTCTCTTCTCGCCCAGGTTGTGGAGCAGATAAAAATCAAAGTAGCCGGCGCCGGTCTGCTTCAGAGAAGTATCAAACTGCGCAATGGCCTCCTCACGGGTCTTACACTTGATCCAGGCGGCATTTTTGGTCGCCAGCTGGTAGCTCTCCCTGGGGTAACGCTCTACCAGGGCCTGACGGATCGCGTCCTCAGAGCCTGCGTATGCCCAGGCGGTATCAAAATAGGTAAAGCCGGCCTGCATGAAGAGGTCGACCATGGCCTTGGTCTCCTCAATATCGATGGCGCCGTCCTTCTGGGGCAGGCGCATCAGGCCAAAGCCCAGTTTTCTGATGTCTTCTCCTAAATATGCCATTCTCATTTCCTCCGGTGAAAGTCATAAAGATTCGGACGGGCCAATGGCCCCGTGTCCGTTTTCGTACTGTTTTGTATCGAATGAATCGGGCCGCCCCTATTTTGCCAATAGGCGGTCTCGCCACTCTGTGCGGCATACTGTCGTCGGACAGCTGTGCCGTATCGACCATCACAGCCCGCACCTGTCCGGCAGATATGCCGTACCAATTCTAACGGCCCCATCTGTCCGACAGATGCTCTGCGTCGGTCATAAAGCCCACAATTACAGCAGCGGAATGCCTGCAGCCTTGCAGGCTGCCTTGGTGTCCTCGTCCCACATGCTGGCCTGTACCTCACCGATGTGGGCACTGCCCAACAGCAGCATACACAGACGGCTCTGGCCGATACCGCCGCCGATGGTATAAGGCAGCTCGCCTGCCAGCAGAGCCTTATGGAAAGGACGCTCTCTCCTGTCATCGCAGCCCCGGATGGTCAGCTGTCTGTCCAGGCTCTCCGGGCTGACACGGATACCCATACTGCTGATCTCATAGCTGCACTGCAGGGTATCATTCCAGAAAAGGATATCGCCGTTGAGTTCCCAGTCATCGTAGTCCGGTGCACGGCCGTCGTGAGGCTCGCCATTGGAAAGATCGCCGCCGATCTTCATCAGGAAGGTGGTGCCATGCTCTCTGACGAAGGCATTCTCCCTCTCCTTGGCTGTCAGATCCGGATAAAGGTCCAGCAGCTCCTGGGTGGTGATAAATGTCACATCCGGTGTATGGAGCTTTAATACCTGCAGCTGCGGGAACAGGGCATGCATATTCATCTCTGTCGCGCAGATGGACATGACGATGCATTTGACAACGGATTTAAGATAATCGACATTTCTGTCCTCTACAGTGATGACCTTCTCCCAGTCCCACTGATCCACATAAAGGGAATGGAGGTTGTCCATCTCCTCATCTCTGCGGATAGCATTCATGTCGGTATAAAGGCCCTTGCCGACTCTGAAATCGTAATCCTTTAAGGCCTGTCTCTTCCACTTGGCCAGGGACTGGACGACCTCACACTGGACGCCGCCGTCCAGGGTATCAAAGGCAACCTTGCGCTCGACGCCGTTCAGGTCATCATTGAGACCTGTGGACGCAGCCAGAAATAAAGGTGCGGAGACACGGTAAAGGTTGAGACCCTTGCAGAGGGAATCGGCAAACAGCCGCTTGGCTGTAGCGATGGCCTTCTGGGTATCATAGAGGCTCAGGATCGGTTTGTAGTTTTCAGGAATATAAATTTTGCTCATTTTTCTTACCTGCCTGTCGTATTAGTCTCCGGATCGCTCCGGGAAAAAACAAAATTATTTTTTAATTGTATACTTTTCCCTTTATAATTGCAATCGGTTACAGGCAAAAACCTCTTTCCTGTTATTTCCTGTATTTCCTTTATTTTCCAGTAATTTACAATTATTTACAGATGCTTACAGATATTTACAGTGCTTACAAATATTTACAGCAGATGTCTGTAAATATACGTCCGCCTGCTGCGCCGCAGCGAACGGACGCCTACCGTCTGCTCCTCCTGCCGGAGACGATCAGCATCAGTCTGAGGACCTGGAGGATCGAAGTCAGCAGGGCGGCCACATAGGTCAGGGCCGCGGCGGTCAGAACCTTGCGTGCGCCGGAGAGTTCTGTCTCATCCAGCATACCGTCATCGGCCAGCACCCGCATGGCTCTGGCAGAGGCATCAAACTCCACCGGCAGGGTGATCAGCTGAAAGGCGACAACGAAAAGGAAGAGGATGATTCCCAGCTCGGCCAGCGGCGTAAAGCCTAAAAGCAGACCGATAATGATCAGGGGCCAGGACAGCTTGGAGCCGAAATTGCAGATCGGCACCGCCGCCCGGCGGATGGTCAGGGGCAGATAGCCCACCTGGTCCTGGATGGCATGACCGCATTCATGGGCGGCCACACCGATGGCGGCCACAGAAGTGGAGCCATAGACAGCATCGGAAAGATGCAGGACCTTTTCCCCCGGCGAATAGTTATCCGTAAGACTCCCGCTGATGCGCTGCACCGGCACATCATAGATACCGGCGCCCCGGAGGATCTCAGCCGCCGCCTGAGCGCCGGTGATCCCGTAGCGGTTATAGACTCTGTTGTATTTTCTGAAGGTGTTTTTCACATTGGCGGAGGCCGCCAGACTGATGATGACGCCGATCAGCACCAGAATATAAGTCCAGTCGTAATACATATCTTACCTCCTTCAGAGGACCTTAAAGAATACAGAACACCCATGGTCCTCTGTCTGATAGTATCCTAGCACAGCCCCGGCCGCTTTACAAATTAAGAAACTATAAAGAGTCTTAATTTTGTGCGTTAGCCGGTCTCAGGACCAGCACACCCTCCGGCAGGCTCTGGGAAAGGTCACAGTTTGCGCCGTCTCCTATACAGACCGGATCCATCAGCGCCGCAAAAGCCTCCACACCCCCGATCTCGTCAAAACCGATGCCGGCGGCCCGGTCCGAATAGTGCATGGGGATCACGGTGTGAGGACGGATCTGTCTTACCAGCGCCGCGGCCGCCTCCGGTCCGATGGTGTAAAAGCCGCCCACCGGGATCAGGGCTGCGTCAAGACCCGACAGGGCTTTGACCTGATCCGGGGTCAGTTCACAGCCGATATCACCGAAATGGGCGATCCGGGTCCGGCCGTCCGTGAGGATCGTGATCTTATTGGGGCCTCTTTTGGCACCCTGCACCTCATCGTGCCAGGTATCGATCTGAGTGACCGCGATCGGCTGCCCGCTGCCCTCAGCCAGGGTGACGCAGGCCCTGGCATTATGATCAAAATGCTCGTGGCTGCAGATCACCGCCTGGGCCGTCTCTCTGACCGGCAAAAGTCCCGGTACAGCGCCGTCCCCATAAGGATCCAGGACGATGGCGTAATCCTCCGTCTCTACTCTGAAGCATGAATGTCCAAGCCATGTAATCTTCATATTCCTACCTCCGTTAAGATATGTTCTTTATTGTTTCGAGTTCCTTATTATTTGAATTTTTATCTCACCTTCATGATGCATCGGTCAGATATCGGTCTCTGTTTCGCCTTCATTGGCCTGCTCCAGGATCAGCGTCTCTGCCTGGGCCTCTTTTTCAAAGCGGACCCTGACCACAGCCTGGGCCAGATTGACAGAGACGGCGATGGTCCGGCCTTTGGCCGCCGCCTGGGTACTGATCTCTTCTATAAACTCCCCCAACAGATCCCGGGTCAGATAGCCGCCCCGCCACTGAAACAGGAAAGTCCTGCCCTTTTTGGCATACTGACCGGCCCTTTTTATGACCTCTTCCTTTTTGGTAAAGGACAGCTTCTTTTCCCTGTAATAGGTATGATCCCCGTCGGTGCAGGCCGGCACCGGCCAGAGCACCGGCTCATGGTCCCGGTAAAGCTGCCGGTCACTGAGCTTATAGTAATCATGCCTTATAAAATCCGCCGAGCCCAGACTGTTGTCAAAGGTGGCATCCAGATGATAATAGCTGCCGCCCAGCTTCACCACATTCCAGGCATGCCGGTATTTGATCCCCTTTTCCGGATTGGCCTCGGAGAGGGCCACAATGCACCAGATCCCCAGCTGCTCACAGAGGATACGGACCGTCTTGGCGATGCCCTCACAGACCGCCACCCCGTGGCCCAAAGCCCCGATAATCTCATGGGAATAGGGCTTTTTCAGCTTGTCGTAATGGATATTCTGACAGATAAAATCATGGATATAGAGCAGCTTTTCCTCCGGGCTGAGCTTTTCAGCAGTCCTGGCCAGTCTGGCGGCCCGGGCCATCAGAGCCTGCCGGTGCTCTATGATCTTTGCCTTCGGAAAAATATACTCCGGGATCAGGGTCACCTTTTCCGAGTCGTCAAAATAACGGTATTTAAAGGTCACCGTGTAAAAGATCTCCGGGTGATCCATCCGGAGCATAAAATAGATATCGGAGAGGACCCGCCCCTCCAGCCGCGGCACGGGAAAGGAGGGCCGGATGGCACTGAGCCCCTCCAGCATGTCATGATAGGCCTGCTGCTCCCGGCGGCCCAGCCTCTGATAGTAATAGGATGACGCGTCCGTCATCGGTCCATCTCCCTTCAAGTGAACTGCCCCGGCTTGACCCGCGGGTCTGCCGATGTTAAAATATTTCCACAGCATACAATAGCGCGCACAGCTTCCCTTTCCGGGCCACTGCTGTGCCGTAAAAGCTTTTATCTCAGCCGGAGATTGGACTCCCACTGAGATAGATCTGTTAAACCTGCCACCAATAGAGGTGGTAGTCTCCCCTAAATGAGAGGAATATGAAAGGCGGTCCTGCTGCTATGACAGATATTACTAATCTGAAGATTCGCATCTTTGACACAAAGGTCAGAGATTTTTACAGTGATGATTTCTCCGAGGTCCTGCGCCTGCAGATCCTGGTCTCCAATCTCCAGGCCCGCGGCATCGATATCCGCATGATCGGTCTGGCCGGTGAGCCGGAGGCCTTCCACGCCGATGCAGCGGCCGAGGCCCTCCTTACATCAGAAGGCACTGCGGCTTTCCCCTGTCTGATCGTAGGTGATGAGGTGATCGCCAGACACCGCTACGTCTCCGACGAACAGATTCTGAAGCTCCTGGGGCCGGATTTTGACCTCTTTGACTGCGCCCCCGGTGAAGGCGGCTGCGCCTCCTGCGGACGCTGCGGCGGTCACAGCTGATAGGTGATAAATTTATTCAATAAACTATATG
>R11__coassemble_1087_pt1 | contig 16108 bp, 11 predicted proteins | sample R11__metabat2_low_PE_030 | metagenome-assembled genome bin R11 | reverse complement strand
GGTCTCTGCGTCGAAGGTGTAGGAGGTGACGTGATTGGCCTCAATCTGGTAGAGAGCATGGGCGGCGATATGCTCGGCAGCCTGCTCCAGAGGCCGGATGCCGGTGCTGCCCTCATAGATGTTGATAATAGCCTCGATGCCATCCTCAGTGACAATACACTCCTCCGGCAGGATGCACATACGCTTTAAGATCTTGGGCAGGGCGAAATCCCTGAAGATGACCTTCTTTTCCTCAAAGCTGTAGTCCGGCAGCTCGATCATGGCGAAACGGGACATCAGCGGGGAAGAGATCAGACTCTTGTCATTGGCCGTAGCGATGGGGTAGACACCATTGGTAGGGATATTGCACTCGATATAGTTGTCAGTAAAGCCCAGATTATCCAGCAGCGTGAGCAGGACATCGGCCGGGTTGGAGCTTCCCTTGCCGGCGGCCGCCTTGTCCAGCTCATTGATGATGAAGACCAGGTTGGACTGGCCGGCAGCGGAAAAGGCTTCCATGATGATGCCCGGCTTGGCATTGGAGTAGATCCTGGAGGAGCCGGTCAGCTGCTCCGGGTCATTGATGGAGCTCATATCCAGGGTGGTCCAGGGCAGGCCCAGGATCCTGGCCACGGCATAGGCCACCTGGGATTTGCCGGTACCGGCAGGACCTACCAGCAGCAGGCCGTAGGCCGGCAGGGTATGGGTCCGGTTGATCTGGATAATGGTCTCGATGATGCGCTGCTTGACCCGCTCCATGCCGTAGAGCTCTTCATCCAGGATGGCTCTGGCCCGGACAGGATCGATGGACTTAAAATAATCGCTCTTCCAGCGGATATTCATCATAATGGACAGGGCGCGCTGGGCATGGCGGCGCTCCTCCGCAGTGACCTCGTGGGACTTGGCTACGGCCAGATTCCTGCGGGCCCAGATCTGGATATTTTCCGGCAGGGTCCTGCCGGCGCAGGTGATGAAATCCGTGATGCTCTGCAGGGAGGTAACCTTCATATCATCGCCGGTCTCCTCCGCATCCTCCTCGGACGGCACCTCCCGGGACGGGGCGTCGCTGGCCAGCAGGCGGTCGATCATAAACTGCAGGAAGCCATCCTCCGCCGACAGCTTGCGGCCGTTGACACTGCCGAAGGCAATCTCACGGATCTTGTAGACGGCGTAGCCCTCCGGCCGGTTTTCACCGGACAGACGGACATTGATCCTGTGTTCGCCCAGCCATTTCAGCAGGCTGGTAAAGCGGGCATCGATCTGCAGGATATCGGCGCTTTTGGCCCCTCGCTCCTGGTCAAACTCAAAGGCTGTCCGGACGGAAGGATTGGTAAAGATGCCCAGGGAATGGTGCTGCCACTGCCGGAAGCGGTTATCGATCACCATAATGGGCTTTTCGGGGGTCGCCTTCTCCTCGTCGGAATAAAAAACGGTATAAGTACAGACAGCTTCCTTTTTGTCGGTATTATAGGAGCCGTCGCTGAAATCAAAAACAGGCATGTCTTTCTCTCCTTATATGATTGCCGCCGGATATCGTCAGCCGCGGCCTTAAACACTGCGGTATCGGCTGGGTATTCCGGCAGCCTGATATCCGCAGCATCAAACGGATGCCGGGGCATCTGCGGCGCATATTTTATATTATAGAATGAGAAGACAAAAAACAAGCCTTTTCATTGCATAAAGATGCAATTTGGGAGTATCATAGGAATCGGGCATAAGGCCTTTCGCCGCAGCACGGACTGTACCTGCGGCAGGCCCGCAGCAGGACTGCATTACGGCTGCGGTCTACCCGGCCGCTGCAGCGTCGCCTGCGCAATATATAGAATGCCTGACCCGAAAAGGAGTGAATCATATGTCTGATAAAGTTTTGCTGATCCTGGTGGATGGGATGCGGCCGGATGGCCTGACGGGCTGCGGCGATCCCCGGCTGGGGGCGTATTATCAAAGTGGCAGCTATAGCCTGGCGGCCCGGACGGTCTGGCCCTCCATCACCCTGCCCTGCCATGTGTCCCTGTTTCACAGCTGCGATCCGGCGGTCCACGGCACCATGGACAATGACTATGTCCACGGGCATGCCATGCCGGAGGGCCTTTTTGAACTGCTGACGAGAAGCGGCAAAAAGAGTGCCATGTTTTATATCTGGGAACAGCTGCGGGATGTCTATCAGCCCGGCAATATCACTTATAGCTGGTTTAAAGCCTGGGAGCATGAGCCCTATACGGATCTGGACGCTCAGGCCACTGAGGCCTGCATGGCCTATATCCGGGAAGCTCAGCCGGATTTTGCCTTCCTGTATCTGGGAGAGACCGATGAGTACGGCCATGACTACGGCTGGATGTCCCCGGAATACCTGGACTGCATCCGCAGGGCGGGAGATTGTATCTGCAGGGTTACCGAGGCCCTGCCGCCGGAGTACAGCGTCATCGTCACGGCCGACCACGGCGGCCATGCCTTTGCTCACGGAGAGGATATCCCGGAGGATATGACCATCCCGATCTGCTTCCATGGTCCCCGCTTTGCGGGAGGCCGGCAGCTGACGGACTTAAGTATCCTGGATATCACGCCCACTATTGCGGACCTGCTGGGTCTGCCTGCGGACCCGGAGTGGGAGGGGCACAGTGTCTGCGATTAAGGAAAAATACGCGCCGTTTTTTCTCTTTGCCTCGGCCTTTCTCTGGAGTCTTTGCGGGATTTTCACCAAGACCACGGCCTGGAACGGGGTCTGCCTGGCCACGCTTCGGGGCGTGATTTCCTTCGTGGTGGTCCTGATCCTGCTGCGGGGGCGGCGGATCCGGGTCAACAGGGTGCGGCTCCTGGTCGCTGTCTGCTACTTCGCCCAGGGCGTCCTCTTTGTTAGTGCCAATAAGCTGACTACGGCGGCCAATGCCACGGCCATCCAGAACATGTCCCCGCTTTTCATCATTCTCTTCGGAGCCCTGCTTTATAAAAAACTGCCCGGGAGACGGGAGATTCTGACCTGTCTGCTGCTTTTTGCGGGGATTGCCCTGGCCTTTGCCGGCAATTTTTCCGGCGGCGCCCTGACCGGCAATCTCTGTGCCCTGCTGAGCGCTGTCTTTTACGCCGGTGTCTTTTTCTTCAGCAAGGATGCGCAGGCAGATCCCCTGGAGTCCCTGCTCCTGGGCAATGCCTGCTACCTCTTTTTGCTGCCCTATATGCTGACCAATGAGGCGGTCCGGCAGACAGGCGCGGGAGAGTGGTGCTATCTGCTGATCCTGGCGGGGCTTTCCGGCATCGTGGCCTGGCTCTGCTTCTCCGTCGGCATTAAAAAGACCTCGGCCCTGCAGGCCAATTTCATCACCATGGCTGAGCCGGTCATGTCCCCCTTATGGACCTTTATCTTCCTGGGGGAGCGGGTCCGGCCCCTGGCCCTGATCGGCTGCGGCCTGGTCATCGTCACTCTGATCGTCTACAACACCGGTCAGCTCCGGCAGACCGCAAATGAGTAGGATCAGCGGCGGGCAGGTGACGGCGGCCGGGACTGCCGCGGACCGCGAAATGTGCCCCGGGAACATGAGCCCGGGACTAAGATGGGAGGAGACGATGATGAAGATCGGTTATAAATTCTGCGGCGGCTGTAATCCCACCTGTGACAGGGCCGCCTGCCTTGAGCGCGTCCGGCAGGCTCTGGCCGGCCGGGCTGACTTTGAATTTGTCCGGGAGGACGGAATCTATGACCGGATCCTGGTCTTCCACGGCTGTCAGGCCGGCTGCGGGCAGACGGAGGGCCTTAAAAGCAGAGATGGCATCAGTCACATTCACAGCATGGAGGAGGCCGGGCAGATCGCCGGGGCTATTCCTGCGGAATGATTTCAGGAGCAGACGATCATGATTATCAAGTGAAGCATCCGAAATGGAATTCCCGGCGAGCCCTTAATGGATGCGGACCGGAAATGGATTTTGGCAAGCGGGCGCACGATATGCGTGAGGCATATCACAGGCGGAGACTGTGAAAATATGATGGATGGCCTTACCGGATTCCTGCGGGGAGTCCGGCAGGGCCCTTTGCCATTTGACCCCAAATGGTTCCGGCAGTGATGCGCTGATAACGGATATAGCATTGACATATGTTAACCAAAAGGCTATAATTAACTTAAAAGTTAATCTTGCGATATTATGACGGCTAAGGGCCGGAGGGAGGTGATGCGGATGAATCTTTCGGCCGAGGTCAGAAAACTGAGTAAAGAGATGAATGTGAGCTTTACGGAGATTGCCAGGAGGACCGGTCAGTCCCCGGCCAATCTTTCCAAGAAGCTGAGCAGAGAGACTCTTTCCTTTGAGGATTTTGAGAAGATCCTGGAGGCACTGGGAGTACAGCTGGAGTGCCGGATGATCCTGCCCGGAGAGGGAGGTGCCATAGAGGCGGCGCCGGACCGGCGGACGGAGGGCCGCATCGCGATCCTGGAAAAGGAGCTGGAGCTGGAGCGCCTGCGCAATGATTATTACAGGGACTCCGGGTTCGCTTTGAGGACGGCCCTGGAGACCATCTCCGGCAGTATCGATCTGCTGGATGGCCACAGCGAGGACCCCGCCAGGGTGAAGCGCTGTGTCAGCCGGATGCGGGTGGCCCTGGGCCAGCTCATGCGCATCGCTGGAGACGAGATGGCCGCGGAGGCGGACAGAAAGGCAGAGCCGATGCCGGGACAGATCCCCGGCGGCCGGCGGGTGCTGGTGGTGGATGACAATGCCATCAACCGGGACATCGTGGCTGACCTGCTGGCGGACAGCGGTCTGGCGGCCGAGGAGGCCGGAGACGGCGCCGAGGCCCTGGAGATGGTGAAAGCGATGCCGGAGGATCATTATCAGCTGATCCTTATGGACCTGGTGATGCCGGTCATGGATGGCTATGAGGCCGCCAGGTCTCTGAGGCGTCTTTCCGGCAGCCGGGGCAGGATCCCGATCGTCGCCATGACGGCCGGCGATGCGGGGGATGACCGGCAGAGAGCGGCGGCCGCCGGCATGGAGGGCTTTATTCAAAAGCCCCTCAATCTGCAGCGGCTTCTGGAGGCCGTTGCCTCCCTGTAACAGCGAAGACAATCGGTTATTGCCGGCGCAGGCAGCCGATATGCCGGATTGTTTGCCGGCGCAGGCAGCCGATATGCCGGATTGTTTGCCGGCGCAGGCAGCCGATATGCCTGATCATTTGACGGCAGCCGGTGAATCAGCCGGAATATAGGATAAATACAGAGTTTTATGGATGAATGCATAGAAAGGATGTTAAGACCATGACAGCAAAAGAGTTTTACGACAGCATCGGCGGCGGCTACGAGACCGCCCTCAGCCAGCTGCGCAAGGAAGAGCGTATTGCCAAATATCTGAAGATGTTCCTGAGGGACGATTCCTTTGAGATGCTCCGCCAGGGGATGGAGAGCGGAGATATGGAGGCGGCCTTCAGAGGAGCCCATACTCTCAAGGGTGTCAGCGCCAATCTGGCCCTTTTAAGACTCAGAGATATGGTGTCCGCACTGACAGAGGATCTGCGGGGCGGCAGAGATATTGCCCACGCAAAGCAGGCCTATCCGGAGGTGGCTGCCTGCTATGCCCAGGTGATCGAGGCTATCCGCACCTTTACGGATGCCCAGAGCTGATCTATGCGCCATGATTTTAGGAAAGGCAGCGGATGGCTACCGTTAAATACAGATAGAAGGGGGATCCTGCATGCGTAAGATTCTCGTAATAGAAGATAATGAAATGAACAGGGAGATCCTTCAGGATATCCTTTCAGAAGAATATGAAGTATTGGAAGCGGAAAACGGCGCCGAGGGATTGGCGATCCTGGAGAGCTGCTATCAGGAGCTGTCCGTGATCCTACTGGATCTGCAGATGCCGGTGATGGACGGTTTTGAATTTCTGGAGCGGGTGAGCCGGGATCCGCTGATCTCGGCGGTACCGGTGATCGTCATGACCGCCGATGAAAATGTCGGCACAGAGGAGCGCTGTATGCAGCTGGGCGCGGTAGAGTTCCTTGGCAAGCCCTACAAGCCCGCGGTCATGTTCGGAAGAATCCGCAACATGATCCGTATGAGGGAGGCGGCCGCGGATATCCGTTCCCTGGAGTATGATGAGCTGACCGGGCTCTATACCCGGCAGGCCTTCATCCACTATGCGGTCCGGATGCTGAGGGAGCATCCGGACCAGGGCTATTCGCTCTTTATGGCGGATATCCGGGAGTTCAAGCTGATTAACAGCCACTTCGGTGAGGCTGTCGGCAATCAGGTCCTGCAGACCATCGCAGGTCAGCTGCGCAAGGACGGCCGGGAAAAGGACGGTATCGTAAGCCGTTTTGAGGCCGACCATTTTGCGGGCCTGTTTCCTGTTGAGGCCGTGCCGGGCCTCCCGACCATAGAGGACACCTTAAAGGATTTCATCAGCATTGGCCCCGTGGCTCACATCCGGGTCAAGCTGGGCATCTATGAAAATGTGGACCATTCACTGGATATGTCTACGATCTGCGACAGAGCCATGATGGCCATGGAGACCATCAAGCATTCCTATGACCGGCATGTGGCGACCTATGACGGTCCTATGGCTCAGCGCCGTCTGCAGGAGCAGCAGATGGAGGTGGCCTTTGATGACGCCCTGGCCGCCGGAGAGTTTCAGGCCTGGTTCCAGCCGAAGGTTGACCCGAGGGACGGCCGGATCGTGGGCGCCGAGGCCCTGGTCCGCTGGAAAAAGGCGGACGGCAGCTTTAACCCGCCTTACCTTTTCATTCCTTTCTTTGAGAGGAACGGGCAGGTAGTACAGCTGGATGAGTGCATGTTCCGCCAGGTATGTGATCTGCAGGCCCGCTGGCAGCGGGAGGGGCGGCGGCTCTGTCCCATCTCTATCAATATGTCCAGGACCACGCTTCTGCATAGTGATACCTTAGCTGTCTATGAGCAGCTCCTGGCTGGGAGCGGGATCTCCAGGGACCTGGTCCCCATCGAGATCACCGAGAGCTCTGCCTTCCTCAGCCATCAGATCACTGATCGTATGCACGAGCTGAAGACAGCCGGCTACACCCTCCATATGGATGATTTCGGCTCCGGCTACTCCTCCCTGACGAGTCTGGGCATCCTGCCCTTTGACGTGATCAAGCTGGATAAGAGTCTGACCGACACCATCGGGACACCCCGCGGTGAGATGATCGTGCGGCACATGCTTGAGGTCATCCGGGATCTGGGCATGACCTCCGTCGTGGAGGGCGTAGAGACCGCGGACCAGGTGGAGATCCTGAAGAGACTGGGCTGCGACGCCATTCAGGGCTATTACTATTCAAAACCGCTGCCGCTGGAGGAGTTCGAGGCCCTGGCGGCAAAGGGATATATTCGGTGACGATGATGATCGCAGGATCCGAATGTTCTTAGCATGGCGGGAGCTTGAGGAGCGGAGCCGTGCGTAATGCTTCATATGCTATGGAGAGGCCAATGGCCTTATGTCCGTTTTTATGATATCGGAAATTTGTTTACTGGTATAAACCGGAGGTAAATCGAATGAAAAAGATGCTTTCCATGATGCTCGCGGGGACCATGATCCTTTCTCTGGCCGCCTGCGGCAGCAGTAGTACAGACACGGGCAGCGCAGCTGCGGATCAGGAGACCGGTGAGGAGGTCACTAATGAGGCCGTTGAGGCGGAGGGCTTCGTGCCGGCCCTGGATACAGACACAGAGGCGACCCTCTATTTTGTAGGCTCCTACGGCAATTTTGAAGCCCTGGACCAGGTGGCCCTGGATTTCCAGACCTATTATCCGGGGGTTGAGGTCGTCTATACCAAGCTGGATGATTACAGAAATGACCTGGCCAACCGCTTCGCCACCGGCCAGGAGATCGATCTCTTTATGGTAGAATGGTGGGATGAGGCCTATGACCTCAATCAGAATATTATCGATAATGCCGAGGACCTTAGCAGCGCGGGACTGGACCTGTCCTCCCTGCAGGCAGATCTCCTGGCCCAGGGTCAGGTGGACGGCGCTCAGGTGGTCATGCCCCTTTATTTGCAGTCCTGGGGCTATCTGGTCAATCTGGATATCCTGGAGGCGTGCGGCGTAGAGATCCCCACGACCTACGACGAACTGATTGACGCCTGCGGGCAGCTTGCGGAGGCCGGCTATGAGCAGCCTGTCTATATCAACAGCAGTATCTACGGCAGGACCTTCACCGGTTATTACATGTCCCGCAGGATGGCGGGCAGTGATGAGGTGGCCGCGCTGGATGAGACGCTGGAGAGAGCCGATGCCCTTTATGACAGCGGCTATGTCAATGCTGAGGGCGATACCCTGGAGGACGGCTATGAGGCCATGATCCTGCGTTTCTTTGAGGGAGATGTGCCTTTCCAGTCTATTTCCCTGGGCAATTATTCCGGTACCAAAAAGCGGGAGGCCAAATCCGAGGCCTTTACGGAGAATCCTTTCGACTATGCCTATATCCCGGCGCCTTACGGGGATGAGAGCGGCACCTATATGAACCAGCTGGGCAGTATTTATGTCGGTGCTTATAAGGATTCACAGCAGCTGGATCTGGCCAATGAGTTCCTGCGCTTCATGCTGACAGACGAGGAGATGGGGACCTTTGCCGAGATTAAAAACCTGGCCACAGCCAATACCAATGTAGGCCTGGAGGACTTCCCGTATCTCGCGGCCGCGGATAAATTCTATGTCACAGAGGACGGTATCGACAGCCTCGATGAGGAGCGCGCACTGAACGTCTTCAGTAAATATGACATCGGCGGCGACCACAGCGAAATGTATGAAAAGATGAATGACTACCTGGAGAATGGCATTAATTAAGAGACTGTAAGAGACGACAGTGAAAAACATTGATCTGACAGAATAAGGAACGGCTATGAAAAGACTTGCGATCGTATTGATTAACTGTATTATTGTCGCATCGGTTGCGCTGGGCGTATTTTTCTACGCCAACAGCACAGCTGAGCTTACTGCGGCCACGAGCCGGGAAAAGTTTGAGGATACGACCGCCATTCTGGAGGAGATTGCAAGCAATTATCTGGAGGATTCACAGGATGTGGCCGACCGCTATGCGGCCCTGATCAACGGCACGGACATGAGCATGGAGGAAGCCATTGCGGCCCTGCAGGCCATGGATCTGGCCGACGACACCTCTGTCCAGCTGGTTTGGCGGAGTACCCTGGTCGGCATGGCTACTGACGGCAAGGCCTCCGATCCGGAGAATCACAGTGTAGATTACACCAGGAGCAAACTTAGCACAGTCCTGTCCGACATCTCCGGCGAGGGCGGTATCCACATTACCCACAGGTACAACAATCCCCAGACCGGCGCCAATGTGGCGGCCTTCTGCAGCTCCGTCATGCTGGAGGATGAGAACGGCACGAAAAAGGATGCCATCCTCCTCTATGTGGTGCCTGTCAGCTCTCTGGAGGCCCGGTGGACCTTCCCTACAGAGTACGGCGACGAGGCCGATGTGGCCCTGATCGACAGTGACGGTGAGTACATCATCAAGCCCGACAGCATGAAAAATGAGGATTTCTTTGATTATGTTTACTCCTACAACAAGGGCGTTATCAGTGAAACCGATCTGCAGGAGGAAATGAGCAGCCGGTCCGGCGGTGCTTTTGAGGCGGCCGATGCCGGAGGTGAGGCCTGCTACTGGGTCTATACCCATCTGCAAAATAACAGCCAGTGGATCCTGGTCTCCGTGATCCCCCAGACTCAGCTGGTCGGGGAGGGCACGGACTGGACCATTTCCCTGCTGCTGGCCGGGGCCCTGGGCCTGCTGCTGCTGATCGATGTCGCCTATCTTTATCAGGAACGCCGGACAGAGCAGCGCACTCAGGCGAACATGAATGCTCAGAGGGATATCATCGATGCCCTGAGCAAAAATTATGTCAATGTCTTTGATGTCCGGCCGGCGGATAATTATGCCGAGATCGTCAAGCTGAATGGCTATGTGACCGCCGAGATCACGAGGGAGACCAAAGGCTTTAAGCTGTCGGATATCGTCGCCAATTATACCAGAGACAGGGTCTATCCCGAGGATAAGGCGGGTTTTCAGGAGCATCTGTCCGCCGAAAGAATGCTGAGGGCCTACGTCACCGAGGAGGATACCGAGTATACCTACCGGGTCCTGGATCAGGGAGAGATCCACTATTACAGTGCCCACCTGGTCCGTATCTCCGGACCGGATGAACCTATGCATCTGGTGGCGGGCTTCAGAAATATCGATGCCATCATCGCCGAGCAGGAGCGGAGCAGGAAGCAGCTGGAAGAGGCCCTGAACGCAGCCCAGCATGCCAACAGAGCCAAGACCACCTTCCTCAACAGTATGTCCCATGACATCCGGACCCCGATGAATGCCATCATCGGCTTCACCTCTCTGGCTGTGACCCATATCGACAACACCCGTATGGTCAAGGAGTACCTGGGCAAGATCCAGGTTTCCTCCAACCACCTGCTGTCTCTGATCAATGATGTGCTGGATATGAGCCGTATCGAGAGCGGCAAGGTCAAGATCGTGGAAAAGGATGTCCATCTGCCGGATATTCTCCATGACCTGAGGACCATCGTCCAGTCGGATATCAAGGCCCATCAGCTGGATTTCTTCATCGATACCATGGATGTGGTGGATGAGGATATCATCTGTGATAAGCTCCGGCTCAACCAGGTCCTGCTCAATATTGTCTCCAATGCCATCAAATTTACCGGCCCCGGCGGACAGATCAGCGTCCGGGTCGTCCAGCACGCGGACAGCTCCGCGGAGTACGCCTCCTACAGCTTTTCCGTCAAGGATACCGGTATCGGCATGAGCCAGGAGTTTCTGGAGCATATTTATGAGCCCTTTACCAGGGCCCAGACAGCCACCGTCAGCGGCATCCAGGGTTCAGGCCTTGGTATGGCCATCACCAAAAATATCGTGGATATGATGGGCGGCACCATCGAGGTCACCAGCCAGGAGGGCGTCGGCACCGAGTTCACTGTCTCCTTCCGCTTCCGCAGGAACGGGACCCAGCCGGTCATCGTCACGATTCCGGAGCTGACCGGCGCGTCGGCCCTGGTGGTAGATGATGACATGGATTGCTGCGTCTCCGTCTGCAAGATGCTGACAGAGATCGGTCTCAGACCGGAGTGGACCTCCAGCGGCCGGGAAGCCGTGGTCCGCACCCAGTATGCCTGTGACAGGGGAGATGCCTTTGCGGTCTACATCGTCGACTGGCTGATGCCGGATATGAACGGCATAGAGACGGTTCGCCGTATCCGCCGGATCATCGGTGAGCAGCGGCCGATCATCGTCCTTACCTCCTATGACTGGGGCGATATCGAGGCGGAGGCCCGGGAGGCCGGTGTCACCCATTTCATCTCCAAGCCAATCTTTATGTCCGAGCTGCGTGAGGTGCTGACACAGCCCTTTGTCCTGCAGCAGACGGAGGAGGCCGATGCCGGGGAGACCCCTGACTTTACCGGCGCCAAGGTCCTGCTGGTAGAGGATAATGAACTCAACCGGGAGATCGCTGTCGAGATCCTGGAGGAGGTCGGCTTCGTGGTGGATACCGCGGAGGACGGCAGTATCGCCGTGGAGCGGATGAGCAGAGCCGCGGCCGGGCAGTATGATCTGATCCTGATGGATATCCAGATGCCGATCATGGACGGCTATGAAGCCACCAGACAGATCAGAAAGCTTCCGGATCCGGTCATCGCGAAGACCCCGATCATCGCCATGACCGCCAATGCCTTTGACGAGGATAAGCAGATGGCCTTTGCGGCCGGCATGGATGCCCATGTGGCCAAGCCCATCGACATCCCGGTCCTTATGGACACCCTGACACAGATCATGCAGCGAAAACATTAAGAGGATTAAAGCAGCAGCCGGGAGCAGGACCGCCTGATTCGTATGGGCGGGTGCGGCCATTTTTCAGATGCTTGATCCCTCCGCCCTTCGAGCTCCCGCCATGCTAAGAACAAGGAGGATGATTATGGAGACCAGACAGCTATATGCCCTGCTGGGCGGAGATTATGATGATGCGCTGGAACGGATGATGATGGATACGCTGGTCGTCCGGTTTTTAAAGCTTTTTCCGGAGGATTCCGCCTTCGAAAAGCTCAGGGCCGCCATGACTGACGGGGATATGGAGGCAGCCTTCAGAGGAGCCCATTCCCTCAAGGGGGTCTGTGCCAATCTGTCCCTGACAAGGCTGGGAGGAATGGCCAGTGACCTGACTGAGGCCCTGAGATACGGCAGGGATATTCCCCGGGCCATGGAGCTTTATCCGATGGTGGCGGCCTGCTATGAGGAGACGGTCCGGATCATCCGGGAAAACCTGTAGATCCATATCTCCGTCGGAGGCAGCGTATATCTCCATAGGTGGAGAACTACAGCTTTCCATTGAGTTCCCCGGTTGCTTCTGCAAGGCCTGCCGCTATAGGTGGAGGGCCGCAGTTTTCCATTGAGTTCCTCGATTGATTCTGCAGGGTCTGCCTCCATAGTTGGAGAGCTGCAGCCAATTTGTCTCAATAGGAGGCTGAGCGCCGACGCGGATCAATGCTCCGTGAGCATCGCCCTGAACGGAGATGGACAGGCGGAGAATTTTCTGTTATGATGATAGACGGATTTAGAATGTAAGACAATCAGGGACGTGATCTCACAGGATAACGGCCCTGAGGAGATAGGGTCGTACAAAGGAGCGTATGAAAATGGCAGCTTATGAATTTGACGCAGCGAAGATGAAGGACGAGGTCGTGGCCTGGATCCGTGACTTTTTTGAGAAAAACGGTCCCGGCTGCAATGCGGTGCTGGGTATTTCCGGAGGCAAGGATTCCTCCATTACCGCGGCGCTTTGTGTGGAGGCCCTGGGCAAGGACAGAGTCATCGGCGTCCTGATGCCCAACGGCGATCAGGCCGATATCGACATGTCCAGACTTCTGGTAGAGCATCTGGGGATCCGTTACATCGTCGTCAATATCAAGGCTGCCGTGGACGGTGCCATCGCAGGTATTGAGGGCGGAGAGATGCACGGCATGTCTGTGGAGCTGACCCCTCAGACCAGGATCAATCTGCCGCCCAGGATCCGTATGGCGACAGTCTATGCGGTCAGTCAGAGCATGAACGGCCGTGTGGCCAATACCTGTAATCAGTCCGAGGACTGGATCGGCTATTCCACCCTCTTCGGTGACGCAGCCGGCGATTTCAGCCCCCTGGGCAAGCTGACGGTCCAGGAGGTCAAGGCCATCGGCAGAGTCCTGGGACTGCCGGAGGTCCTGGTGGACAAGGCTCCGTCGGACGGCCTCTGCGGCAAGACCGACGAGGATAATCTGGGCTTTACCTATGCTATGCTGGACCGCTATATCCGCGAGGGTATTTGCGAGGATGCCGAAAAGAAGGCCCTGATCGACCGCAAGCGCAAATGGAACAAGTTCAAGCTGGAAAAGATGGCCATGTTTGAATCCCATCTGCCGGTCCTGGCCGACGACATCGACTAAGCCGGCGGCATTGACTGAGCCGACAGCATCGGCTACAGGAAGTATTGACTAAAGCAGAAAAACCGCAGCACTTGGGCTGCGGTTTTTCTTTTTTCACCAATTATCCGACGGGGAATATACGGCCCTAGGCTCTGGTCTCTACCATAGCCACAAAGGCGTCCTTTTCCTCTTCGGTGTCCAGCTTAGCGGTCCACATATGGTCGCCCATGGCGCCGGACAGCATGAAGGGGATGTCCTCATCCAGGACGATCTTGCCGGCGAAGCGGCTGCGGATCTCATCGGCGCTGTGGACATAGGCCACATTGTTTCTGCGGCCGGCATAGCAGCAGAAGTATTTCTGCTGTGTCAGATCCACATAAGTCTTATCATAGACCACCATATCGGCCCAGATGCTGTAGACATCTACGCTGTTGGCGTAGTTGTACATATCCGGAGTCCAGCCGCCGGCGGGACGCATATTGACCTCCAGAGCGACGATATCGCCGGCCTGTCCCAGACCCTCCTTGGCCTCCACCAGACGGAAAAATTCCAAATGGAAGAAGCGGCTGCGCACGTCGAAGGCCTTGATGGTAGCCCGGCCCTTTTCTCTCAGATCCCCGGGCAGCATGTTGGCGGTGTAGTAGGAGAGATCGCCCTTGTTATTGACGATGTCAGCCACACTCCTGGGCCAGGAGACGCAGGTCTCGAAGATGATATCGCCCTTGCTGTCGGAGATGCCGTCGTAGGACCAGATATCGCCGGTGATGAACTCCTCCATGATATAGACGACGCCGGGCTGCTTGGTCTCATAAAAATGCGCCATATCCTCGGGGTTTTTCAGCTTGTAGCTGTCCTCGGCGCCCATGCCGCCGTCCGGCTTGACGAAGACCGGATAGCCGACCTTTTCGGCAAAGGCCAGGCCGTTTTCCAGGGTGTCGGTCAGGTGATATCTGGCCACCGGGACACCGGCTTTTTCATAAAAGGCCTTCATGGAAGATTTCCTGCGGACACAGGCCACCTGGGCCGGCTTCATGCCGGTGCGGATATTGAAATCCTCTCTCAGACGGGCATCCATTTCCAGCCAGTATTCATTGTTGCTTTCCAGCCAGTCGATCTTGCCGTACTTGTGGGTAAAGTAACCCATAGCCCGGACCATCTGGTCATAATCCTCCATACTGTCCACCCGGTAATACTCATCCAGGCTGGCTTTGACCTGATCGGACAGGCTGTCATAGCTGCTGTCGCCGATGCCCAGGACAGTGACGCCCCGCTGCTTCAGACGGTCGCAGAAATTCCAATAGGATGCAGGAAACTGCGGTGATACGAAGACAAAATTCATGTTATTTTCCCCCTCTTGTGATGGACGTAATGCTGCAAAGTCCATCTGTTTTATTCATCAGCTTCGACAGCCTCTGCGTTATCGGCAGAAGTCTCCGAAGCCGGATTTTCTGTATGATGGCCGGAGGCTGCAGGCCCTGCCTGCTCCGGAGCTGTGGCCACTACGCTATCGGCAGAAGTCTCCGAGGCTGGAGTTTCTGTATGATGGCCGGAGGCTGCAGGCCCTGCCTGCTCCGGTGCTGAGGCCTCGGCCGTATAGCCCTGTTGCTCTCTGGCCAGCTGGGCCATCAGCTCATCCAGATTTTCCTCGGCATCATTTTCCAGGGCTTCCTTTTCATCCAGCTGGGCCTGGATATCCTCCAGCCGCTTATCCCGGCTGATGCGCCTATCACGGAGCTTATTATATTTGCCCCGGTGCCAGGCTCGCTTGATGGAGCGGATGATCCACCAGACCAGGAGGATCAGGACGATGCCGCCCACCAGGATGACCGCGATGGAGTAGGGCATATAGCGGCTGACCAGGGTCAGGATGCGGCTGATGAAGGCCTGAAAGCCGTCACTGCCGCCTGCTTCCGTGCCCTGCAGCAGGTGGATCAGGACCCCTTCCTCCTCTGTCTCAAGCTCTGTCTCGATGATGGTCTCCGTCTCCGCGGCCTCCGTTTCGTAGGAAGGCGTCTCATGATAATTGGTCTCATGGACCGGCACCTCCGGAGCGAATTCGGTCATGGAAGCGGTCAGTGTATCATAATTGTCAAAGCAGTAATCCAGGGCCATCTGTGTGTCCGGATAGGTCCGGGCGACCCTGTTTTCCATGATGACACAGACCAGGGTGTGGCCGTCCTTTTCCGCATAGGTGACCAGGGTGTTGCCGGCATCCGGTGTGTAGCCGGTCTTGCCGCCGATGCAGGCATCGTAATAATAGGTGTCTGTCATCATCATTTTGTGCTTATGATAAAGGGTAAAGCCCTCCTCGCGCTTGTTGGTGGAGGTGATCTCGTAGGCCTTGGTGCCTGTGATCCTCCGGAAGGTCTCATTATTTAAAGCGGCTCTGGCGATCAGGGCCATGTCATAGGCCGTGGTGTAGTGATTTTCATCGTGCAGGCCGTTGGGATTGACGAAATGGGTATTTTTGCAGCCGATCTCCGCCGCATAGGCATTCATGCGGTCGGCAAAGGCGGCGACGGAGCCGCTGACATGGATGGCGACACCGTTGCAGACCTCATTGGCGGAGGACAGCAGCATGGCATGCAGGGCCGCTTCTACAGACAGCTCCTCGCCGTTTTCCATGCCGATATTCATATCCGTCCACAGATCCACGCCTTCCCCGCACTCGTCGGTAAAGGTGATCATCTCGGCCCGCGGGCAGT
>R11__coassemble_1061_pt1 | contig 16374 bp, 17 predicted proteins | sample R11__metabat2_low_PE_030 | metagenome-assembled genome bin R11 | reverse complement strand
GCATTGCTGTTAATAATTATCGGAGGATGGCAATCATTCCTCCGGCTGGTCTGAGGCCTCTGCCTCATTAACTGTGACGACCTTTTTGTCGGGCGCGGCCACCATGATCTTTGGGATGGCCTTGACATAGTAATAGTAGTCCTCGTCCTCAAACTGCAGGATCTCCTTTCGGGAGTAATCCACGGAGCACTTGAAGAACTGCAGAATAATGGCCAGCACAAAACCTGCGACAGTACCGGTCAGGACCGTTGTAAAATCGATGGCCATGCCGCCGGTAGTCTGGCAGATAAAAGCCGCAGCAATCTGAGCCACAGCACCTACAACAATGGCGACATACCAGGAATAGTCAAAGGAAAAGCGGCTGATGACATAGACAATGGCAATGGCCACTGCGCAGATCAGCAGATAAGCCGCGATGGAATCATCGCCGGCCAGGCCGCTGGAGATACCGCTTAAGGAGCTGACCGTCGCTTCCAGATCCAGAGAAAGCTCCGCACCGGCCGCCGGGGCCGCCAGGACCAGCAGGTCGATAAACTCCTTCATAAAGAAGCCCAGAGCCAGCGGAATGATGGCAAAGGGTGAAAAGAAGACCGCTGCGATCAGGGGCAGGGCAAAATGCATATTGACCTGCATCAGTACCGGTACGGCCAGCAGCAGAAAGCTCTGCTCTGATGCAAATTTCAGGAAAAGCAGATACAGGACGATCATGATCACTGCCGCCAGAATCGCTACCAGCTGTGAAAGCTTCATCAGGTGCAGGACCACCACCACTGCGGTAATAGCGACACAAAAGCTCCCCGGGATCAGAGAACAAATCAGGGACAGCAGGACACTGACCATCGGGTTATTCAGCATATCATAATAGCCGATCTTCTGATTGATCAGGGTAAAGACGATCATCATGCCGGCAAACTTTGCGGCGATCCTGAACCAAAGCTCAAAATTTTTATAAATACGGATCAGAGTCCCTCTGATCATATACAGTCCACTCATGCATCTTCCTCCTCTATGCGGCCGTATTTTTCAATCAGCCTCAGTATTCTGTAATATCTGCGCAGGCGCTTCTTGCCCGCATGATACTGCCAGGAGTAATACAGAACACCGAAAGCAGTATAGATCACAATGACGATCACATACAGCAGCACGACCTCCCTGAGGAAGACATCCAGCCGCAGCTCCGCTGCCATGGTCAGCAGCTCCTCCATCTTGTAGACGGCATAGACTCCCACCAGGAGAATGTAAGCGACCGTAACACACAGCGCATTGATCAGGATGTGGGTCCTGACATAATCACTGGCAAAATACTCATTTCTCTTGAAATCGCTGACGCCGTCCCTCTTCTCATAGATCGAGGCTCTGGTCATCCAGCGAACCTTATTTAAATTCACCATAAATACCTGCTCCTGTGCATCAGCAAAGTGTCGCGTAGATAACGGCCTTAATGGTATGCATACGGTTTTCAGCCTCATCAAAGACCACAGACGCATCGGACTCGAAGACCTCATCCGTGACCTCCATCTCCGTAATACCGAACTTGTCGGCGATCTTTGCGCCGATGGTGGTCTTAGTATCATGGTAGGACGGCAGGCAGTGCATGAAAATAGCCCCCGGCGCTGCGCCGGCCATCAGCTCCGCATTGACCTGATAAGGACTCAGCTGGCTGATCCGGGAGGCCCAGATCTCATCCGGCTCACCCATGGATACCCAGATATCGGTATAGATGATATCCGCGTCCTTTGTACCGGCCTTTGTATCGCTGGTCAGGGTAATGGTGCAGCCGTTCTTTGCGGCAATGGCCCGGGCGGTCGCCACCAGATCCTCCGCCGGATAAAGTTCCTGCGGCGCACAGGCCGTGAAATTCAGACCCATCTTGGCACAGACGATCATCAGGGAATTGGCCACATTATTTCTGGCATCACCCATAAAGGTAAAATTAAGACCCTTTAAATGACCGAACTTTTCCTCGATGGTCAGCATATCGGCCAGCATCTGTGTCGGATGGAACTCATCGGTCAGACCATTCCACACCGGCACACCGGCATACTCGGCCAGGGTCTCGACGATCTCCTGGCTGAAGCCTCTGTACTCGATACCGTCAAACATACGGCCCAGGACACGGGCGGTATCGGGAATGCTCTCCTTTTTGCCCATCTGGGAGCTGCCCGGATCCAGGTAAGTCACACCCAGGCCCAGATCACGGCCGGCCACCTCAAAGGAGCAGCGGGTACGGGTCGATGTCTTCTCAAATAAGAGGACGATGTTCTTGCCCTCCAGGTAACGGTGAGGCACACCATTTCTCTTCATACGCTTAAACTCTGCGGCCAGATCCAGCAGGTAGCGGATCTCCTCAGAGGAGAAATCAAGCAGCTTCAGGAAGTTTCTTCCGCGAATATTTACAGGCATATCATGAACCTCCGCTTTAAGCTCCCGTCTGGGGGAGCGTTATTGATATTTTAATTCTTCATTATATAGAGCGCTGCCGCTGAAATGACAGCCGGTATCCGGCCCGGCCGGACATAGTCCGCCCATTCAAGCTAACAGTCCATTATATTTTACTACTGCGCTAAAATTAACGCAAGTTATTTGCCGAAATCACTTGTTTTTGTCCATTTTGCACAAGCGGTCCTTTATTTTTGTCATTTCTATTGACGAAATGACAAAAATAACCTATGCTGAACATAAAGGGAATAGGCCCTCAAAATCCTGCCGGAACCACAGATCAAGGAGGCTATTATGTCAGGAAACCTTCATTACCAGCAGCTGTTGTCCGAGCGCTACCCCAACGTGGAATGCGCCATCAAGGCCATCGTGGACATGAGTGCGGAGCTTAGGCTACCCAAGGGCACCGAATATTTCTTCAGTGATCTCCACGGCGAGCATACGGCCTTTATCAATCTGCTCCGAAGCGCTTCCGGTGTCGTCAGAGACAAGATCGATACCGTCTACGGCGATATTCTGACCCAGGAGGAGTGCAATGAGATCGCGGATCTGATCGCTCACCCTCACCATTATCTCCAGGTCAAGAGAAAGAAGACCCGGGACTACAGCACCTGGTCCGCCATCACCATCAACCGCCTGGTCCAGATTGCCAGAGAAATCGCCTCCAAATACAGTATGGACCGAGTGGCCGGCACCTTCAACCCGGCCTACGCGGACATTCTGGAGCCCCTCATCACCATGGACAACCGGATCTCCAATAAGGCCCAGTACTACCGGGAAATCATCGACTCCGCCATCAGCTGCGGCATCGGCGACACTCTGATCATCTCCCTGTGCAAGGTTATCCAGCAGGTAGCCGTCGACCATCTGCACATCATCGGTGATATTTTTGACAGAGGTCCCCGCCCGGATCTGATCATGGATGAGCTGATGCGGCTGCGCAGTGTAGATATCCAGTGGGGCAATCACGACGTGGACTGGATCGGCGCCGTGGCCGGCAACCAGGTCTGCATGTTCTCCGTACTGAGAAAGGCCATCAGCTACAACAACTTTGACTGTCTCGAGGACGGCTACGGTCTGAACCTGCGGCCCCTCTCCTCTTACGCCGCCAGGATCTACGAAGGTGACCCCTGCACAGCCTTCAAGCCCCATCTGCTGGATTTCAATCAGTACGATCCGGTGGATGTCTCCCTGGCCGCCAAGATGCACAAGGAGGCCGCCATCATCATGTTCAAGCTGGAGGGTCAGCTGATCGCCAGAAATCCTCAGTTCGAGATGGACGACCGCCGGCTGCTGCACCGCATGGATCTGACCAGAGGCGTGGTCAATATCGGCGGCGAGGAGTACAAGCTGACCGATACCAATTTCCCGACCATTGATCCCGCGGATCCCTATGCCCTGACCCGGGAGGAGCAGGATATCGTCGATACCATCTCGGCCTCCTTCCAGCACAGCGAGCGGCTGCGACGGCATATCGATTTCATAGTGACCCACGGCTCTATGTACAAAAATTACCACGGCACTCTTCTCCTCCCCGGCTGCATCCCCTCCAATCCGGACGGCAGCTATACGGAGGTCAGGGTCGGCAGCAGCTACTATCACGGCAAGGCCCTGATGGATGTACTGGACAATAAGGTTCGCCGGGGCTATTACAGCGGACGGACCGCAGACACGGATCTTTTCTGGTATATGTGGATCGGTGCCAAATCACCGCTCTTCGGCAAGGACAAGGTCACGACCTTTGAGCGCTACTTCACCAAAGAGCCGCATCTGAGGGAGGAACCCAAGAACCCTTACTACAGCCTGATCAACGACAAGGCCTTTGTGGAGAAGATTCTGATGGAGTTCGGACTGGATCCGGCCGTATGCCATGTCATGAACGGCCATATGCCGGTTAAAAAGGGTGAAAATCCCATCAAGGCGGACGGCCGGCTCTTCGTCATCGACGGCGGTATCGCCAAGTCCTACCATCCGACCACGGGCATCGCCGGCTATACCCTGATCTTTAACTCCACCGTCATCAAGCTGGCGGAGCACCGGCCTGTCATCGACAGCCACGGCGTACAGACCGGCACCCATACCATTACCAGAGTTGTGGAAAAGCTGCCCCATCAGTTCATGATGGATGAAACGGACCTGGGCAAGGCTTATAAGGAAAGGATCGAGAACCTCAAAAAGCTCATCAAGCTCTACAGAAACGGTACCCTCAATCCGACCATCAACAGTCTCGACGACTCTAACGATATTCTGATCTAAGGGGGAGATTTTATGAAAAAGATTATTACGATTGCGAGAGAATTCGGGGCCGGCGGCAATGAGATCGGCCGCAGGATCGCCGGAGAGCTGGGCATCGAGTACTACGATAAAGATATGGTCATGCGCACGGCGCTGATGGATCCCAAGCTGGATAACCGGGCAGTGGCATACTGGGAGTCTCAGATGCCCTCCAGGCTGAAGCTTTTCCAGGGTCTGTATGATTTCTACACCAAGCCCATGGATGACCAGATCCTGCGGGCTCAAAAGGATGCCATCCTGCAGATGGCCAATAAGGAAAGCTGCGTGATCGTAGGCAGGAACAGCAACTATATTCTGAAGGAGTTTGACCATGCCCTCCATGTCTTCGTCCATGCGGATAAAGCCTGGCGGCTGAACCGCCTGACCGCTCTGATGCCGGATGTCCCCAGGGAAAATATCATCCTGGAGATGAAGGATGTAGATAAGGCCCGCAGGAAGAGCTACGCTTATGTGTGCGGCGGTGATTATGGGGATGCCAGAGATTATGACCTGTGCCTGGACACCTCAAAGCTGGGCATCGATGCCTGCGTGGCGCTGATCCTGCAGGCCGCAGAGCATATTTAGGAAAAGTAAGGGCCTCATACCTGCAGTGGATGACTGCTTTATGCGCAAAGCCATATAAGAAGGGCCGCAGCTGCCAAACGGCAGCTGCGGCCTCTTTTTATATGTCGGACCATAGCAGGTAGTATGTCAGAATGGCTGCAAAAGACCGTGAGCTTCCGCCGATCCTGACGGATGTCTGCAAAGGCTGATGATCAGCGGACGATCCTGCGGCATTCCATGTAGAAGCGCTTATCCTGGGCATGGCCCATGGAGAAGGTCTTCCTGGGCAGGGCGCCGTCGACGATGACGGTGGGATAAAGCTCTTCCTTGCCCATATCCGGGAGCAGGAAGCCGATACTGTCGGCTTTCATGGAGAGATCCATAATGACCTGTTCGCCGTGGATGTAATCGATACCGCAGCCCTGAGCTTTGACATAGGCATCCAGGAAGGTCTGCAGGGAACCGACGGTGAGCTTGGAGGTCGGTCTGGTGATGACATAAGCCTTTTTGCAGCCGGCCTGCACGGCTGTAATGATCTGGGCATCTGAGGACTCATTGCCGTCCGCCGGGACCAATCCCAGGGTCTGCGTCATCTCCTGCATAAGATGCTCGGGAGAGACCCCTGTCAGAATGCGGTGAATGGCTTCAAACTCCAGGGCCGGGCTGTGGAGGTTGACCAGCTCGATCAGGGCATATCTGGCCGGATGATCCGACAGATCCTCGTCCGGATGCGCGGCCTTTAATTCCTCATAATAGGTCTTGGCGGTCGCCAGGGAGTGGTTGCCGTCGCCCATGGCGTAGAGCAGGACCGGCTTATCCTCCATACCGTAAAGCTCATTAAAATAGGCCGGATCGCCCAAAGCGGAAAGAGCCTGCTGGATACGCTCCTGCTGCGCTTTACCCACCAGCGATCCCTTTAAGTGACCGCCGCCCTGCATAAGATCAAAATCTTAAAGGACCGGCAGCGCCATCCCGGCCAGGGGCTCGATGACCGATTTCTGACGGTCGTCGATCAGGACCATGATATGGGGCAGCTCAATCGGTGCATTCCGGCGCACCCTGACTCTGGGCGGAATCCGCTCGATGACAGTGGCTTCCGTCGCCCGGACCAGGGAGCTGCTGCCCTTATGGAAATCATACTGCTCCAGGTCAATGGCGCCTACCAGGCCCTGACGGACCTTGCCCGAGGAATCAGTACGTTCCACATAGATCATAGCTTCCTTATATTCCTCCAGAATACCCTGGGCCAGATATCCATCCATAGCCCGGGAGATCGCCGCCAGCCGCTCGTCAGTGTCGGCCGCGCCCAGATAAACCTCCGGCAGGATCAGTCTGAGAGTCGAAGGCGCGTCTCCCACGATCTCCTCTACCTGCTGCCAGTACTGAGGCTCGCTGGTATACTGATCGCAGGCCACCACGGACCAGCGATGATGATCGATGCCTTTGCCCGGCAATAAGATATCTGCTGCTTTAAATCCTGTATTCATTTTCTCTCCATTCTGCGCAGGCATTTGAAAAGGATCCGTCCCATCCCGCGCATGTCCGTAAATTTTATTGTTATTCCGCTGCATATGCGTGTATGCAAAATCCGTCTTTATTTTACCATAAATCTGCGGCCTTGCGCAATGACCCTTCTCCCGCTATAATATCAATATCACAAACTGCACACAGGCCCGGAGCCTGTGTCCGTTTTTCAGGAAATACAACCACTATACTTTATATCAGGAGAAAAGACTGCCATGCAGGAATTTATTTTTAAGATGATCGATGATGATACCTATGCAGCCATGAGCTATCAGGGCGATGCGGCTGTGGTGGAGGTGCCCGCCACCTACGGCGGCAAGCCGGTGACGGTGCTCTACGATGAGCTTTTTAAAGGACATACCGAGATTACCGAGGTCATCCTCCACGATACAGTCCTGTGTCTCGGCGGATTTTTGTTTGACGGCTGCACGAATCTTAAGACCCTCCGCCTCCCTGAGAGCCTGACGGATATGTGGCAATACTGCTTCGTCCGCAGCAGCATCGAGATTATTGAGATCCCGGGCAGCGTGACCAGCATTATCCCCCACACCTTTGAGGATTGCAAGTCCCTGACGGCCGTCATCTGCCATAAGGGATTGAAAAAGATCTATAAGGATGCCTTTAAGGGCTGTGAAAATCTGGCCATGGTGGCCGTGCCTTCGGAGACGCAGGTCAGCCACGAGGCCTTCGAGGGCTGCCCCCGCATCAATCCGGAGCTGAAGGGGAAGCTGATCGCCACCTGCCAGTGTCCGAAATGCAGACCGGTCAAGGGGCTTCGGCCATTCAAACCGCAGGCCTAGCTTCGACGGACGTCCGCATGGGTGCCCGATCACATTAAGCCAAAAGGGCGTGTAAAAAATGAGGCATCATTTTTTTACACGCCTTTTTGTGCTTAGATTTTGGCTTTTTCTGCAAAAATAAGCCGGCTCTCTATACCCGCTTTTGCTCTGCGGTGAGACCGATAAGTAAAACTCCCGCCAAAGTGACCGCCAGAGTCACCGCCAGAGTGATAAAGACACTGGTGTGATCCAGCATCATACCGCCCACCAGGGAACTGAAGACCGCGGCCACCGAGGAGGTCATAGCCATAAAGGCCTGCCCCTTGAGCTGCTCCTCCGGACGCACGACCTCACTGACATAACAGACGGTCACGACTACAAAGATGGCATAGCCCAGGAACTGGAGCAGCGCACCCAGATAAAGCAGGGAGACGGCCGGGGCCAGCCAGATGATCGTGATCCTGACGCCGATAAAAAGGGAGGATAAAAGCAGCCAGCCGGCGTATCTCATTTTGCCGGAGATCCTGCCGAAGAGGAACATCATGGGAATCTCTGTCAGAGCGGCAATGGCCATGATAATCCCCATCTCGGCATTGCCGCCGCCCTTGCTGACCACGACCTGATAGGAAAAATCATTGATGACGGAATAGCCGTAAAGGACCAGGGTGCAGCCCAGCAGCGTCCCCATAAAGCGGGGATACCGGCGCACAAATCCCATCGTGGTCAGAGCTCCTGCTGTGCGATGGGCCTGATCCGCCGGCCCCCCGGCAGCACTGTGGTCCGTCTCCCCCGCTTCACCGACGTTAAGGGCATGCTTACTGAATGGGAAATACCGGACCGCCAGGAAAAGCATGGCCGAGGAGAGGATACCCATCTTCCAGACCATGTCCGCGCCGATTCTTTCTACCAGCTGCCCCAGGATCAGCATCCAGAGGGCATAGCCGAGAGATCCGATGCCTCTTGCAAAGCTATAGTCCATCCTTTTCCCCTGGTTGATGGTCTCCATACCGATCGCACTGATAAAGGGGACCGACATATAAAGCAGGGTCTTGTGCAGGGTATAGACCCCAAGGAGGGGCAGACCCGTGCCCGATAAAAAGCCGATCATACCGCTGCTTGCGATCTGCGCCGCGCTCAGGACCAGCAGCACATGTTTGGCCGTCACCTTTTCTCTGCGGTCCACCCAATCCGCCAGCATGATCTGCAGAAAGGATGAAATAATACCGGATACGGCGATAACGATGCCGATCTGTGTATTGCTAAAGCCCTTGGCCGAAAGAAAGGAGCTGCAAAAGCCCGCCATCACGCACCAGGTGCCCCAGAAGGCCCCCTGAGCCAACGAATATCTGAATGTCAATCTGCTGTTTTCTCTCATCATCCTGTCACCGGGCGCCGATGCGTCCCTCTCCTGTTCATTCACCCGCCGAGCCTCTTTTCAAAGGCTATGGAAAAGTTTATAATAGATGGCAGTGCCGCAGACATTATGCACCTAATTAACACGATTTGCAATACCCGGATTTCGGGTAAATGAAACATAGAAAGGCAATCTATTATGAATCTTGATGCTTTTATTGAAATCAGCAAGCAGCAGCAGCTGGCCGTCCGCGGCCTGCAGGTATATCAGCACGGACAGCGCATCGCCGTCTGGCAGCCCTGCCCGGAGGAAAGGCAGAATCAGTTCTCCGTGACCAAAAGCTTTACCTCCACCGCCATCGGACTGGCCATCGGCGAAGGACGGCTCTCCCTGGAGGACTATGTCCTGGATTACTTTAAGGAAGAGGCACCCGCTGTCCCCTCCGACAATCTCCGCAAGATGCAGCTAAGGCACCTGATCACCATGTCCATGGGCTGGCCGGAGCCCATGTTTATGACCGGCCGCAAGGAAAGAGCCTTCTCCGATGACTGGGTCCGCTATTGCCTGAGCCAGCCTGTCGTCAATGTCCCCGGCAGCACCTTCCTCTACAGCAATGCCGGGCCTTACCTGCTGGGCATCATCCTGCAGAGACTGACAGGTCAGACCCTGAGAGAATACCTGACCCCCCGCCTCTTTGAGCCCCTGGGCATGGAAATGCCGGGCGTGGAACTGGATCCGAAGGGTATGGAATTCGGCGCCAGCAGCTTCGAGCTGACCGTCAGCGACATCGCAAAGCTGGGCCTGCTCTATCTGCAGCACGGCCTCTGGGAGGGCCGTCAGATCATCCCGGCCGAGTGGACGGAGGAAGTGTGCAAGCCCCGCATCGATACCAACGGTGACGGCGATGCACTGATCGGTCATGATTACGGCTACCTCTTCTGGGTCATGCCGGAGGGCACCTTCCGGGCCGACGGCATGTATGAGCAGTACAGCATCGTCATCCCATCAAGGGATGCCGTCATCGCCGTCAACGCCCACCAGACCACCGGCAACAGAGACATCCTCCATGCGGTCATGACCTATATCGTCCCGGAGCTCTAAATCCGGATTACGCAGATGCCTGACAGACAGCTGCCGGCCCTTCTTTTCCCGGTTAAAGGCTCCGGACAGTTCTCCAAAACATACCCATAGTAAAAAGCCCGGCGCATCCGCGCCGGGCTTTCTGTTTCTATCTGACAAAATTAGTCCTGCAGCCGCTTTCGGTCTCCGGATAGGGAATACCCTGGGCCTTTCCCAGTTCAAAGCAGCGCATCATCCAGATCATATTGCGGGCCAGGTTTCTCATGGTCTGCATACCCTCCTCATCAAGAGGCGCATCCTCTGCCACAGCGCCGTGGACCATATTCCAATAAGTAGAGCCGGCCACCGGCATCTGGGAGATCCCGAAATATTTATTCACAGCATCCAGTGCCGCCGTCGTACCGCCTCTTCTGGCCACTGCCACCGCGGCACCCGGTTTAAACCGGAAGACGCTTCCGGCCGAATAAAAGGCTCTGTCCAGGAAATCAAAAAGTCTGCCGCTGGGGTGAGCATAATAGACCGGTGTGCCAAAGACAAAACCGTCCGCCCCCCGGGCCTTTTCCGTAAAAGCATTCACGCCGTCATCAAACACGCACCTTCCCAGTTCACGGCAGCGGCCGCACTGCAGGCAGTCCGCAATGGGCTGCGCCCCCAGCTGGATGATCTCTGCCTCGATCCCCTCAGCCTCAAAAACCTTTACCATTTCATTCAGCGCCATCATCGTCGTGCCATGGACATGGCTGCTGCCATTCACCAGTAAAACCTTCATTTTCGTACACACTCCTTTATCTCATGGGGAAAACCCATTATCTGCAATCTATATCCCGATTAGCTCTTATACAACAAATAGCTGATATTTATAAACTCGTGATGGCTTCCACCATCGCTCTTTATTGGCATGAACCTGATACATGAACAGCCATCAGGCCCGCTCTATTGATCTTTGGGAACATCTTCCCGACCTGCCTCCCGCAAAATATCCTTCGGCGTCTTCACCAGGGGCACAAAAGCCCTGGCCAGCGGGCTCTCCTTGCCCCGCTTCAATCCCAGGTAACCCATCAGGCTGAAGATCAGCGCGCCGACACAGTTGACCATCAGATCCTTCATGGTGTCGATGATGCCGATATCCAGATAACCGCCCTCGATCACAATCTGCTGCCCGTCCGCCGTCTCGATCACTGTCCTGACAATATCGGAAACTCCCACAGGGATCTGGCTGTTCGTCACATCCAGCGTCACCGAATGAAAAGCCCGGATCACAAAGTCCTTTTGGGCATCCAGCCCCAGAAAGGTATCCGCGCTATACTCCATAAACTCCCAGATCACGCCCACCGTCATAGAAAAGCAGAAGGCCACCACAGCCACAAAAAAGGGGGACAACTTCAGGGAAACGCTCTCACTACGGTTAAGCATATCCACCAGGGCAAAACCGATGGCCGCACAGAGGAAACCATTCATGGTATGCAGAGCCGTATCCCAGCCCGGCACCAGGGTATAATAATTTTCCACCTCGCCCAGGATCTCCGCCGCATAGATGAAAAGCAGGATCACGACCTCCATCACCGGGGACAGTTCCACCTGCAGGCGGTTCTCCAGCACCATAGGCATCCCGAAAAGGACCAGTACAAGTGCGCAGTAGACCACACTTTCAAAATCCTGTCTGAAAAGTCCCCGCACCAGCGCAAAGATCACCAGGAGTCTGAGCAGACAATAAACGATCATCGTCAGCTTATGGGAAAAAACATCCCGCCAGGGATGCTCGGAAAGCTTTCTGTAGCGCCGCATCTGCGCCGTCACCAAAAAAGCCAGACCGCCCAGCGAAATCAATCCCGACACCAGAAACCATAAAATATTCATTCCGCAAATACCTCACCGGCAGCCATTCTGCAGGCCATCCATCGGCCTAAGGCTGCAGCCATTCTGTAAAGCCCCATCCATCACGACATTATAAACCAAAATAAAAACATCGGCAACCACCGGCACCGGTCCTGTACAAAATAAACCGGGAGCGGCAGCTTCTGTTTGATGCTGCCGCTCCCGGCTTATTGATCGGCGCCTTATCCGGTGCCGCTTTCATCGTATCGATTCCCGCGGACCTTTACTGTCCGGCATAGACGCTGCCGCAGTAGGCAAAGAACAGTTCGTCGTCATTCACGACGCCGCGGATTTCTTCGTAGACGTCGCTGCAGGCGGCTCTCATTTCATCCCGCAGCTCATCGGAGACCTCTACGATCTCAGCGCCTCCCTCGGTGATCTCTTCGATCTTGGAATCGGATCTGGCTACGGCCTGCTCTCTGGCGTATTCCTTGGCAATCTCTGCCGCCTCATCGATGATGGCCTGCTCCTCCGGAGACAGGTTCTGGTAGAACTCGCTGTTGGTCACCAGAGCCAGCAGATGCGGCAGATGGTTGGTCTCGATGACATAATCCTGGACCTCATAAAAGCCGTTGGAGCAGATGACCTCATAGGGATTTTCCTGGGCATCCACCGTATGCTGCTCCAGGCCTACATAAAGCTCGGCAAAGGCCATGGGTGTGGGATTGGTGCCGAAATCGGACCAGAAAGCCATATGATAGGAATTTTCCATGGTACGGATCTTGATTCCCTTAAAATCGTCCATGGATTCTACTCTTACATTGGAGGTCATGACGCGGAAGTTCTGATCCGCCATGCCCAGCAGACGGAAGCCCGCATCCTCATAGATCTCGTTGATCTTGCCCATAAAGGTCTCGTCATCCAGGACCTCATGAAGCTCATCAAGGTCTGAGAAGACACAGGGCAGATCAAAGAGGGCCAGCCGGGGCATGTAGCTGACCTCCGGGGCAGTATTCTGGACCACGAAGGGGATATCGCCGCACTGGCAGGACTCGATGAGCTCGGTATCGCCGCCCAGGACAGAGTTGTGATAGACCTGGATCCGGAGTTCTCCCCCGGAGAGGGCCTCCACCTCTTCCGCAAATTTATTGGCATAAATGCCGGTGACAGTGTCCTCCGGGCTGGCCGTCGCCATGACCCAGGCATATTCCTGGCCGTCACTGTCCCCGCAGCCGGTCACTGTTACCGCAGAGACCGCCAGAAGGGCCGCCAGCGCCAGCGCCGTCAGCCGTTTAGCCGGCCGTTTGGCACGGTCATTCACTTCATTATTTCCCATAACAGATTGTTTCCACATCTTCATCTCATCCACCTCCTATAACAGACACAGGCTGATGGCCGGGATAAAGGTGATCAGCAGCAGGGCCACCAGGAAAAGCAGGATCATAGGCGCTGCTTTTCTGGCCAGGGCCATGACCGGGACATCGGACAGGGAGGAAGCCACGAAAAGATTGACGCCGATGGGCGGTGTGACAAAGCCGATGGCCAGGTTGACGACCATGATGATGCCGAAGTGGACCGGGTCGATGCCAAAGGCTGTGACCACCGGCAGCAGGATGGGGGTCAGGATCATGATGGCCGGAGTGGTATCCATGATCATGCCGACGAAGAGCATGATCACATTGACCACCAGAAGCACCAGGATCTTGTTGGAGAAGTCATTGGTGATCCAGGCGGAAACGGCCTGCGGCACCTGCATCAGAGTCAGGATACGGCTGAAGGCTACGGAAGCTGCCAGGATGAAGAGGATGGGTCCGTAGGTCCGGACAGCCTCCACAAAAATGGCCCAGAGGTCCCTGATCTTCAGGGTCTTGTAGATCAGGATGGAAATGACCAGGGAATAAAATACAGCGATCGCCGCAGCCTCTGTCGGGGAGGTCACACCGGAATAGATACAGCCCAGGATGATGACCGGGGTCAGCAGCGCCCAGATAGAATCGATCAGGACCCTGCCGAAGCTCCGCTCATGAAGGGCATCGACCACCTTGCGGATGGATTCCTTGTCCTCGCCGTGGCGCCGGCAGTAAAAGATGGAGTAGCCCATCAGGATAAAGGCGATCAGAAAGCCCGGCACGATGCCGGCCTTGAAAAGGTCGGATACGGAGGCACCGGCCGCCTGGGCATACAGGATAAAAGGAATGGACGGCGGGATGATGACACCCAGACCGCCGGCCACCGCTACCAGGGACACGGAAAACTTTTTATCGTAGCCCATCTCCAGCATGACCGGAATGGTCATAGAGCCGACCGCCGCCACCGTCGCCGGAGCGGAGCCGGAAATAGCACCGAAGAAAAGGCAGGTGATGACCACCGCGCAGGGAATGCCGGCAGTCTTATTGCCGATAAAATAGGAAAAGACATCAAAGAGCTTTTTGGATACGCCGCCCCTGGCCATGATGATGCCGGAAAGGACAAAAAGCGGAATGGCCAAAAGGGTCGTCTGATTGACACCGCCGACCATAGATCTCAGAATGAAGACACCGGAGACGGTAAAGGAGTCTGTCAGCAGTGACGGCAGCATGGCGGTAATGGCCACGGCCAGACCGATGGGCACCGCGATGCAGAGCAGGACGACAAAAATCAGCATAATCATTACAGTCATGGTCTCTCATCCTCCTTTGCTGTCGTATTTTGGGAAGCACTGCTGCCGGATCCCGTGATTTCCGGGCCGCCGGCCGTCTTTCCCGCCGCTGATAATTCCGCCTCTTCTCTGGCCTTCATACTCTCCAGAGGCTCGGCCTTCATACTCTCCTTTACGGAAGCAGCCATGCCTGCCGCGGAGCGTCTGAACTCTCTGAGCCAGGCCTGGGCCACCCGGATGGCCAGCAGGATAAAGCAGACCAGGGGAGCCGACTGAATATAGTACATAGGAAGCTTTAAGGCGGAGCTGGTGGCGCCGGAGCTGATGGCCTGCTGCACATAGGTCAGCGCATAAGGGATCATGATGATACAGAAAATCAGCACGATGGTGTGACGGACCATTTTGATCCAGGGAATCATTTTTTCCGGCAGCGCATTCTGCAGCTGATTGATCTTGATCGAGATCTGCTTTTTCACACAGAAGCTGACGGACAGAAAGGCCGACCAGACCAGAAAATACCGGGTCAGCTCGTCCGACCAGGACAAGGAACTGTTAAATACATACCTTGCCGCCACCTGTATGATCATAATGGCGGCAATACCGATCAGAAGCAGGGTCATCAGCACCTCTTCCGCATAATTATCAAGCCACTTAATTGCTTTCATTACTCTGTCTCCATATCTTATGTATCATTGTCTTTCAAAATCTCCCGGCAGGGCCTGTCATATCGCAGGCCCTGTTCCGGCAGAAGGCACAGCTCCCGCTGCAGCCCCCGGGAAGTGTTTATCTCAATCTGAGACCCACCTCCCACTGAAATGCATTTGCTATCATTCATCACCTGCAAAGACAGGCAGCTTCTCCGACCGGGATCAATGGCTAACGGATGGCCTCCTTGACGATCTCTACCGGCATATCCTGACCGGTCCAGATCTTAAAGGCCGCGGCGCCCTGATAGAGCATCATACCCAGACCGTTCATATAACGGCAGCCCTTATCCCGGGCCATCTCCAGAAGCTTCGTCATTTCCGGGGAATAGATGACATCCGCCACCATCAGGTCCGGTCTCAGGAAGGAATCATCCGGGATCGGCGACATGCCGATCTGATCGCCGAAGCCGATATTGGTGGCATTGATCAGCATCACGGAGTCATCGATCTCCCTTCTCAGGGCTTCGGTATCCTCCAGCGGGAAGACCTTTGCCTTACAGGAGGTCTGACTGTTGAGCTTTTCGGCATTGGCCAGGGCTCTGTCGTAGAAGGCATTTTTGCCGTTAAAAATGGACATCTCGGCTACACCGTCCAGGCCCGCCTGCATGGCAATGGCCGTGGCTGCGCCGCCGGCGCCCAGCAGGGTGATCTTCTTGCCGATGATATCCATGCCGTTCTCCTTGCAGGCCATCATAAAGCCCTGGCCATCAGTACTGGTACCGATAAAACGGCCGTCCACATTGACTACGGTATTGACCGCCTGGCAGAGCTGTCCGGCCGGCAGGATCTCATCCAGATATTTCATGATAGGACCCTTGCAGGGCATGGATACATTAAAGCCCTTCACATCCAGGGCTCTCAGTCCCTTCACGGCCTGCTCCAGATTGGTCTCATCCACCTCAAATACCAGGTAGACATAGTCCAGTCCCAGGGCCTCAAAGGCGGTATTGTGCATCATGGGTGATTTACTGTGACGGATCGGCTTGGCTATCAAGCCGATCAGCTGGGTATGTCCCGTAATTCTCTGTGCCATCACTATTCTCTCCTTCTCTAACGGCCGCCCTCATTCCACAGGGAAACGGCCGGTGTTTCATCGTATTTGCTGTAGCTCACTGACCTTTAAATTTTAGCATAGGTTTTATATTATAACAACAAAAAGTTTTGTATTATGATAAATATATTCAACGGATAGGCCGGGGC
>R11__coassemble_1029_pt1 | contig 16591 bp, 13 predicted proteins | sample R11__metabat2_low_PE_030 | metagenome-assembled genome bin R11 | reverse complement strand
AGCTCGAAGCGCGGAGCCATCCGTATTGCTTCATATGCTGTGGAGAAGCCAGGGGCCTCATGTCCGTTTTTATTAGGGAAAAACCGTCAGCTGATGCTGAAGGAAATTGCCTGACAGTGCTCCCCGGCACCTGTTCGAACGTATATTATTCCTGACGGTAGACGATGGAGGCGGCCAGCTTTTCGGCGGTTTCGGGGTCCTTTAAGAGACTGATCAGCTCGCAGGCAAAATCAATAGCGGTCCCCATACCCCGGCTGGTGATGATATGGCCGTCCCGGACGACAGGGGTCTTTTCGCAGATGGCGCCGGTCAGCTCAGGCTCCCGGCCCGGATAGCAGGTGGCGTGCCGGCCCTTTAAAAGCCCCAGTCCGCCCAGGACTGTGGGGGCGGCACAGATGGCAGCGATCCACCGGCCGGCTGCGTCAGCGCTTTGCAGCCAGGCTGCCAGGCCTGCGTGATCCCTCAGGTGCAGGGTGCCGGGCATACCGCCGGGCAGGATCAGCAGGTCATAGTCAGAGAGGACGGCCTCCTCGAAGCAGAGATCGGCGCCAAGGCGGATGCCGTGGGCGCCGGTAATCTCCCGGCTGCCTGAAATTGAAATGATATCGATAGGGAGGGCGACTCGGCGGAAGAGGTCGACGACCGTCAGACCCTCGATTTCCTCCAGACCGTCCGCAAAAAATATAGCACTTTTACCCATAAAAACTCCTTTCCAATGCGATGTCTCATCGTGGCATGAGTCATCATTCTGCGGCTTGTCGTGACATGGACCATCCGACTGCGGCCCATCATCATATGAACCGTCATGCTAAGGCCCATCATAGCATGAATCGCCGCGTCATGGCAAGCATCGGGACTTTGGACCTGCGGCGCGGCCTCTGAGGCGCCCTATGGAATAGACTTTACGATAGCAAATAAAAGTGCTATAATAGCAAGGTACTATGGATTTTTATGACCTGTTCACAAAATGCATCCATTCGAAAGGCCGGTCCTCGCGGGCAGGCTGTTGAGAAATTTTACACTTAGATAGAGGAGCATCATGGATAACAAGGTTAAACTCAAGGGAAAGCTGAAGTCCTATATGCGCTGGCCGCTGCTGCTTAGCCTGCTGGTGCTGGCTTTTGCGATCCTTGCTTATTTTTTCAGTTATCGCGCCGGTCTGGCGATGACCGCCTGTTTTGTCATCTATGTCCTGGCGGCTATTCTGATCTACTATTACATGAAGCCTTCCGTCATGGATGAGCTGGTCCGCTTTGCCATCGAATATGCCCAGGTCCAGCATTCCCTGATCCACGAGCTGGAGATCCCCTATGCGATCCTGGACAGCAAGGGCAAGATCCTCTGGGGCAATACCCAGATTAAGGAGATCCTGGGGGAATATATTGACATGAAGGCCATTGAGGGCTTCTTCCCGGAGATCACCGCAGAGGTCCTGGAGCGGCAGGAGAAAAAGAACTATGTCAATATCCGCATGAAGGAAAAATACTTCAAGGCGGAAATCACCCGGATCGATATCCGGGATTTTGCGGCCTCCAACCGGGTCGTCGAGCTGGATCCGAAGGAGAATCAGCTTTTCGCCTTTTACCTTTTCGATGAGACCCAGGTGCAGCAGGCTCAGAGGGAGATCCAGAACCAGAAGCTGGTCTGCGGTATTATTTTCGTCGATAACTATGAGGAGGCCCTCAACAGCACCGAGGAGGTGCGGCGGTCTCTGCTGGCCGCACTGGTGGAGCGGAAGATCACCAAATATATGCAGAACTATGACGCCATCATCAACAAGATGGAAAAGGACAAATATATCTTTGTCATCCGTCAGAAGTATCTGCCGGCTATCCAGAGCTCAAAATTCGCCCTGCTGGATGAGGTCAAGGAGATCAATATCGGCAATGAGATGCGGGTGACGCTCTGTATCGGACTGGGCGTCAATGCTTCCAGTTACGGACAGGCTCAGGAATGGGCCCGGCATGCGCTGGATATGGCGCTGGGCCGGGGCGGCGATCAGGCCGTCATCAAGGACCGGGATAAGATCTCCTATTACGGCGGCAAGAACAAGCAGGTGGAAAAGGGCACCCGCGTCCGGGCCAGAGTCAAGGCCCATGCCCTGCGCCAGGTCATCGAGGGCAAGGATCAGGTCGTCATCATGGGTCACAAGATCGGCGATGTGGACAGTCTGGGCGCGGCCATCGGTGTCTACCGGGCAGCCAGGACCCTGAATAAAAAGGCCCATATCGTGATCAATGATATCACCAGTTCCGTCCGGCCGATGATCGAACCCTTCCTGGATAATCCGGATTATGACAGCAGCATGTTTTTGACCTCCGAGCAGGCCAGGGGCATTGTGGATAATAATACAGCCATTGTGGTTGTCGATGTCAACTCGGCTGTCCGGACCGAGGGGCCGGAGCTGCTCAGTATGACCAGGACCATCGTGGTCATCGACCACCACCGCCAGGGCGCCAATGCCGTGGAAAACCCGGTGCTTTCCTATATCGAGCCCTATGCCTCCTCTGCCTGTGAGATGGTGGCGGAGATCCTGCAGTACATCAGTGATACTATCAAGATCCGCCCCGAGGAAGCGGATGCCATGTATGCCGGTATGGTCATCGACACCAACAATTTCCTCAACAAGACAGGGGCCCGTACCTTTGAGGCGGCCGCATTCCTGCGCAAGAGCGGCGCGGATGTGACCCGGGTCCATTTAAAGCTCAGAGACGATATGAAGACCTATAAGGCCCGGGCCGAGGCGGTTAAAAGCGCCGAGGTGGAGGGCGAGTTTGCCTTTGCCGTCTGTCCTGCGGAGGGACTGGAGAGCCCGTCTGTGGCGGGGGCGCAGGCAGCTAATGAACTGCTGAATATTACGGGCATTTCCGCCTCCTTTGTCTTTACCAATATCAAGGGAGTCATCTTTGTCAGCGCCAGGTCCTATGAGACCATGAATGTGCAGCTGATCATGGAGCGGATCGGCGGCGGAGGACACAGTACCATCGCCGGTGCCCAGCTGACAGATACAACGGTCCCTGAGGCCATCGCGCGGGTCAAGGAAGTGATCCGCACCATGAAAAAGGAAGGAGATCTCTAATGAAGGTTATTTTGATCGAAGATGTGAAAACACTGGGTAAGAAGGGTCAGACAGTGAATGTCAATGACGGCTATGCCAGGAATTTTATCCTGCCTAAGAAGCTGGGCATCGAGGCGACCCCCAAGAATATCAATGATCTGAAGCTGCAGAAGGCCAATGAGGAAAAAAAGGCCAAACAGATCTTTGATGAGGCCGCAGCCTTTGCGGCTGAGATCAAGGAAAAGTCCGTGACCGTCGGCATCCGTACCGGTGAAGGCGGCAAGGCCTTCGGCTCTGTCTCCACCAAGGAGATCGCAGCGGCCTTCAAGAGCCAGCTGGGGATCGAGATCGACAAGAAAAAGCTGCAGCTGCAGGAACCCATCAGAGCCCTGGGTGTCTATATTATCCCTTACAAGGTTCACCCGAAGGTAACCGCCGAGCTGACCGTCAAGGTAACAGAGGCCTGATCGCCGGCGGGAGGTGAAGAGGATGGCAGCAGAAGAAGCTGTAATCAAACGGATCATGCCCCACAGTGAAGAGGCGGAAAAGGCCGTCATCGGTTCCATGATCATGGATACGGAGGCTGTCGTCGCCGCGTCGGATATGATCACGGGGGATGATTTCTATCAGCGGTATTACGGGATCATCTTTAATACCATGGTGGAGCTTTATAATGAGGGTATCACCATCGATGTCCTGACCCTGCAGGACCGTCTGCGTCAGAAGGATATGCCGGAGGAATATACCGGCACCGCTTTTATCGGCGATCTGATCAGCAGCGTGCCCACCTCGGCCAATGTGCGGCAGTATGCCCGTACGGTGAGTGAAAAGGCCCAGCTCAGACGGCTGATCCGGGTGAATGAGGATATTGCCGGCATCTGCTACGGTCAGAAGGAAAATGTAGAGGACATTCTGGCGGCCACGGAAAAACGGATCTTTGATGTAATCTCCAGAAAGACCGCCGATGATTTTGTGCCCATCAGAGATGTGGTCCTGTCCGTCATCGACAAGATCGAGGCGGCTTCCCGGCAAAAGGGCAATGTCACGGGTCTTGCGACCGGCTTTTACGATCTGGATTACAAGACCAGCGGCCTGCAGCCCTCGGACCTGATCCTGATCGCGGCCAGACCTTCCATGGGCAAGACAGCCTTTGCCCTGAATCTGGCCCAGTATATGTGCGTCAAGAATGGCATCCCTACCGCCATTTTCAGCCTGGAGATGTCCAGGGACCAGCTGGTCAACCGTATCCTTTCCATGGAGTCCAGAGTGGATGCCCAGATCCTGAGGAGCGGCAATCTGCAGACCTCCGACTGGGAGAAGGTCATAGAGAGCGCGGGGGATATCAGCCGCTCGCCCCTGATCATCGACGATACGCCGGGTATTTCCATCACAGAGCTTCGCTCTAAATGCCGCAAATACAAGCTGGAAAATAATATACAGCTGATCGTGATCGATTACCTGCAGCTGATGACCGGCAGTTCTAAACACCAGGAATCCAGGCAGCAGGAGATCTCGGAGATTTCCAGATCCTTAAAGGCCCTGGCCAGGGAGCTGAATGTCCCGGTCATCGCCCTCTCCCAGCTCAGCCGTGCCTGTGAGCAGCGTCCGGATCATCGCCCCATGCTGTCGGACCTGCGTGAGTCCGGCGCCATTGAGCAGGATGCGGATGTGGTCATGTTCCTTTACAGAGATGACTATTACAATAAGGACACGGACAAAAAGAATATTTCCGAGGTCATTATCGCCAAACAGAGAAATGGCCCGATCGGCACTGTGGAGCTGGTATGGCTGCCCAATTATACCAAGTTTGCCAATAAGCAGCATACCGGCAGAAACCAGTCCGCGTAAAATATCTGCCGGTGATGAGAAAATATACAGCAGCGGCCGGACCGGATTTTTAATGCAGTCTAAGTCCAAAAAAATCCTGAGGACTGAGGGCAGCATAAAGCACCTGTAACCCCAAAAGAGCCCGGATAAAGCACCTGTAATCCAAAAAGAGCCCGGAGGAGGGATGAATCCCTCCTCCGGGCTCTTTTGACAAAATGCGTCCTACTGGGCATCTTCGCTGATCACGGCATTGATCCGGTCTACGAGGGACTGGGGGTCAATACCATGGACATAAGCCGCCTCTTCGATGGTCTCACCCTGAGAAGCAGGGCAGCCAAGGCAGTGCATGCCGATGCCGAAAAGAATCGGTGCGACATTAGCATCGATGCGGAGCAGGTCGCCGATCAGAGTATCTTTGGTAACAACAGCCATTGTGCATTCACCTTTCATAAATTGCAGATCACAAAAAGGGCTACTATACAATGTATAGCAGTCCGCTTTTCAAATATCAGTCATTGGATTACTGCTCGATAGCACCTGTTGGGCAAGCGCCTGCGCAAGAACCGCAATCTAAGCATGCAGAAGCATCGATCTCGTACTTGCCATCGCCTTCGCTGATAGCGCCAACTGGACACTCGCCAGCACATGTTCCACAAGAAATACAAGCGTCTGTAATAACGTATGCCATAGTAAATATACCTCCTAGGATAGTTAATAAAATAGTTTTCGTACAAGCCTATTCTATAACAAAACCCATGCAAATACAAGGGAAATTTTGTATAAATGAAATACAATTTGTCGAAATATTCGGTTATTATCAGCTAACTCTATACAATAACGCCCGTGGCCGGCCGATAGGAGGAGGATTCTGCAGGGGGAAAACTAAATATTTTTAAGAATCTGCAGGGCATTCTCCCGGATCACACTGTCATAGTGCTCCTCGTAGTAGTAGAGGGTATTGATGGTGGCGCGCAGGATCTGACCGTATTCCGAGGCCAGATCACAGATGCGGGCGAAATCAGGGTCGCTCATATCCTCGCTGGACAGGACCAGGTAGTAGCTGCCTGAGGCGGGATTTTTGTAGAGACGGTTGACCATCTTAAGGTCTGCCGGCAGGTGACCCGCCAGCTTTTCAATCTCTGTCAGATTTTCAAAGACAAAGATCCGGTAGCGCAGTCCCTTGGCGGAGACAGAGGCCTCGTCGGTGTGTCCGGCTCCGGAAGCTTCCGCAGAAGGAAGTGCCGTCCCGGTCTCGGAGTCTGTGTCGGACCGGCCGTCTGAAGCCTTGGCCATCAGCTCATCATGGAGCTTTTTAAAGATATCCAGGACCTCGCTGGCATCAGAGAAGGAGAGCTCCTCATCTTCTTCATCCGGGGCATCCTCCAGATAGGGAGATATCTTTGCGAAGCGGGTATCCAGCTCCTCCGGATCCTCTACCTTGGTGATGATCAGCATGATGCATTCGGAGGAAATCGGCACGGCCTCTACGATCAGAGGGATATTTTCAGCCTCAAAACCCAGCTCATCCGCGGCCCTGACCATCATATCCCGGAAAAGCTCTTTGGCCTTTTCACTGCCGTAGGCCAGCTCGCTGAGCTTGAGTTCCCGCTCGGCCAGGTCACTGCGGGTCAGTGTGCAGCGGATCTGATTTTCGCTTATTCTTTCAAATTTCAAGTCTGTCACATCCTTTCTCCGAAATTACAGGCCTATTATAGCCGTAAATAATCAGTCTGTAAAGCAGAAAAATGTCTGCGGGGGAGAGGCCTGGACTCCCGTGTCGACAGGTGTCGATGAAATTCAGATATGTCGAAATATGTCGAATGACGATGATTGAAAGCCCTTATTGCCTTTGTTAAGATGAAGGTAGTCACACATAGGATCGGTCATGTTCCCGGACGGGCCCGGCGGGAGAGTGAGGAGCAGGCCGGATATATAACATATCACAGATATTGAAGGCCGTATGCGGCGGATTGTGTGGTTTACCGGGCTCGATTTTAAAAAAATATCAGAAAAAAATGGGTAAAATCGGCGGTTAAGTGGGTTTAACCTTGAAAAAAAGGGGGAAAATGACCCTTAAAATGGGATTTTTTGTCCTGAATTGTTGATTGATTACCATATATGTAGTATAATCATGGACAAAGATGGCGTCCTATACCGTTTAAGGGGTTGTCGGCATCGGAGGGCCATCATCGTGCCTTTGAGGACCTTTTAAGGCCCTCCAGGCGTCAGATACGAATAGGAGTCTGCTTTATGAAGAATAAAACAAACCACCCGGCCGTATCTGCACTGCGCATAAGAGCGCTGGTGCTCTGGGTACTGTCAGGTGTGTTCATTGTGCTCATTATCGGCAGCATCTGTTTCTACAGAAATCCCTGGGTGACTCATACACTGGATGCTGCACAGGTTTCAGCAGAGGATCTGGAGGCGATCGGCGCCGGCCATTCGCCCTATGTAAAGATCGAAGGCATCGATCTGACTTTTACCGGCTATTACAAGGTGGACGATACCGGGGCTGTGACGGCCTACTGTTTCACCGGCGATATCGCGGATACCGCCATTTTTGCCGAGCTTTCGGCGGACGAGCTGGGGGATCTGGTCTCGACAGACGAGGAAGCCCCCGTGCTGACAGACTATACGCTCAGCGGTCAGCTGATCGACGGATCTGAGATGATCCTGATGATCGCCCAGACCGAGGGTGTTGAGGTCGAAAAATATCTTGAGAAAAACGGACTGACAGCACTGACCGTGCATGCCCACGGCAAAGATCAGGAGCGGATGCGGATCATACAGCTGATCCTGCTGATCCTGGCGATAGGAAGCCTTGCCGCAGGCTGGATCCACTGGTCGGAATCCGGTGTCGTCGCGCGGGAGCTGGCGGCCGAAGGGACGGATGCTGATCTGTCCGGGGAGGAGTAAATGAAGAAAATTCTGCCAATCATCATAGTGATCATTGCGATCATTGGCGTTGGCGCCGGTCTGGTCGTGGGTATTCTGGCCGGCAAATATGCACCTACTGAGGAGCTGATGGATTATGCCGCCCAGTTTGAGCTGGATGATGATGAATATACCATTGCTTTGAATGCTGAGATTCTGGAGGAGAGGGCTGTGTCTGCTGACGGCCGTGTCTATCTGGGATTGTCTCTGGTGACAGAGCAGATCAATACCCGTTTCTATTATGATGACCGTGAAAATGTTTTCATCTATACGACCCCGACCCAGCGCATGCTGATCACCCCGGATCAGCAGACCTACACGGTCAGTGCCTGGGAGGCGGACAGTGAGGCGGACGAGGGCTATGTGATCGTCAGGACCATCGATGATCAGCTCTATGTGGCCGCGGACTACGTGACCCAATACACACAGATGGATTATGCCGAATATACAGACCCCAACAGGATCGTGATCCGCACGGAGTGGCCTGCGATCCGGACTGTGACGGTGACGAAGGAGACGGCCCTGCGTTACAGAGGCGGCGTGAAGGCGGAGGTCCTGGCGACATTGGAGGAGGGCACAGCCCTTACAGTCCTGGATGAGTATGACGACTGGACCATGGTGGAATCCCCGGATGGCTATATCGGCTGGGTCAATACCGAGCATATCTCCGAGGCCGTGGATGACCAGCTGACAGCGCCTGATTTTGAAGAGCCGGTCTATACCAGTATCCCAAGGGGGCACAAGATTATCATGGGCTGGCATCAGGTGATGAATACCTCAGCCAATGAGAATATCTCCTCTGTGCTGGATGAGACCTCCGGTATCAATACCATCTCACCGACCTGGTTTTATTTCGGTGATACGGAGGGCAATGTGACCTCCATTGCTTCCGCGGATTATGTCAGTACCTGCCATGCGAGAGGCGTGGAGGTATGGGCGCTTTTCTCCAATGAATTTGCGGTCGGCGGCGGTGAGCGCAGCTTTGATACTGCCATGACATCAGAGGTGCTGAGCTGCACCTCCAAACGGCAGAATGCCATCCGCCAGGTCATCTCCTATGCGGTGGACAATGGCATCGACGGCATCAATATCGATTTTGAGGCCATCGATCCGGAATATGCAGATGACTATATCGAGTTCATCCGGGAGCTTTCCATCGCCTGCAGAGCCAAGGCCATCATCCTCTCCGTTGACAATTATGTCCCGGCTTATACCTCTTATTACAACAGGAAAGAGCAGGGCATTGTGGCGGACTATGTGGTCATCATGGGCTATGATGAGTATACGGCGGGCTCTGATGAGCCGGGACCGGTCGCTTCTCTGGATTATGTGCGTCAGGGTATCGCCGATACCGTCGCCATGGTGGATCCGGCCAAGGTCATCAACGGCATGCCGTTCTACAGCCGTGTCTGGAGCACAGATGCCGACGGCAATGTTTCCTCCTTTGCCTGCGGCATGGAGGAGGCGTTGGGTTATCTGACCGCTCACGGCGTGACGCCGGAGTACCTGGAGGATTACGGCCTCAATTACGGCAGCTATACCTCCGATGTGGATGGCAATTTCTATGAGATCTGGCTGCAGGATGCAGATTCGATCGATCGTTTTATGGCCCTGGCTGTAGAGCAGGATATCGCAGGTGTTGCGGCATGGAAGATCGGTTTCGAGAGCAGCAGCGACATCTGGCAGACCATTTCAGGCTATTATCATTGATCGGCTGAGATGCGGGACAGGCATCCGGAGAGATGGCCTGAGCCCGGCTGCGGAGCCGGCAGCAGTGTTTAACGCAAGTACAAGAGTCTCCTGACAAAGAGCCCGGAGGGCCTCGATATGTCAGGGGACTTTTGTGATACCGCGGGTCCCGGCGATAAAGACCCCCAAGAGGTGAGAGCAATGAAGTTTATACATACCGCAGATGTGCATTTGGGCGCGGTGCCGGATGCCGGCATGCCCTGGTTCGGGCAGCGGGCCGAAGAAATATGGCGCAGCTTTTATGCGCTTCTGGATAGGGCTGTCACAGAGAAGGTGGATCTGGTGATCATTTCCGGTGATCTTTTCCACAGACAGCCCCTCAAAAAGGAACTTAAGGAGCTGGACTACCGTTTTCGCAATATGACCGGGATCCGCATCATCCTGATCGCCGGCAATCATGACCATCTCCAGGAGGGCTGCGGCTACGCGGACTTTGAATGGAGCGAGAATGTGACACTTTTCCGCAAGAATCACATGTCCTATGTCTGGCTGGCGGATCTGAATACCATGGTCTACGGCATGAGCTACGACCGGACAGAGATCACGGAAAATGTTTATGATGATCTGAGACCTATGCAGCAGCTGCGGGGCGGTCAGCTGCTGGGAGAGGATTGCTGTCATATCCTGGTGGCCCATGGCGGTGACGCAAAGCATATTCCAATCGATATGAAGAAGCTGTCCGCCGCCGGCTTTGATTATGTGGCGATGGGCCATATCCACAAGCCCTGGATGTCCCCGGACGGCCGCATGGCCTACTGCGGGGCCCTGGAGCCGATTGACTGCGGCGATATCGGTCCCCATGGCTATGTGCTGGGAGAGGTAGACGGCGGACAGACCAGGACACGTTTTGTGCCCTTTGCCAGCAGGGAATACCGGTCGGAGACCATCGAGATCGGGCCGGATATGACCATGCAGGAGATCGCCGACAGGACCGCCGCCAGGCTTGAAAGTCTGGGCAGCCGCCATATCTACAGGCTGACCTATACCGGTATGCGCAGTACGGATATAACGCTGGATACGGCCCTGCTTATGACAAAGGGGGATATTCTCTCTGTTGCGGATGAGACAGTGCCGGATTATGATTTTGACCGGCTGCTGGATGAAAACAGGGACAATATCATCGGGCATTATATCGCAAAAATACAGCAGATGGATCAGCCCGAGAGCCTGAAACAGAAGGCACTCTACTATGGCATCAGGGCCCTGGAGGCCGGATCCCGGAGGTAAGGACATGATTATAAAGGATCTGTATCTGGATCATTTTGGTAAGTTTAGGGACAGGGAGATCCGGCTGGGCCGGGGCATCAATGTCATTTACGGCGGCAATGAGTCCGGCAAGTCTACGATTTTCGGTTTTATCCGCTGTATGCTTTTCGGCGCGGAGCGTGCCAGAGGCCGGGGTGCGGGCAAGGATATCTATTCCAGGTTTCTGCCCTGGAATAATGACGGCAGCTATGACGGCCGGATGACCTTTGAGCATGAGGGACATGACTACAGGATCGTCCGCAATCTGCACAAGGACAGCACGGAGTTCGCCCTTTACGATGAGACGGACGGCCGGGAGGTGATGCTGCCGGATGGCGCCATCTATCACCTGATCGATGGTCTGACGGAAGCCAATTTCAAAAATTCCATTGCGGCGGGACAGCTGGCCCTGATGCCTGAGCAGCGTTTCTCAGACAGCCTGAAATCCCATCTGGTGGGGCTTTCCATGACCGGCAGTGAAGGCATCGATGTAGCCCAGGTCATGGCCGCTCTGAAGGAAGAACGCAAAAAGGCCGCCAAAGCAGTCTCCGATGAGGCCTATACGGCCCTGCTCCGTCAGGAGGAGGCGCTGGCCGAAAAGGCGGAAAAGGGCAGTGAGCTTGTGATGCGCCGGGAGGCTCTGACTGAGCGGCTGCGTGTCCGCCGGGCTGAGCTGGAAAAGCTGGAGGCGGAAAATGCCCGGAAGCTTAAGGACCAGCGGGAGGAAAAGGCCAGAGCCATCCGTCTGATTCAGGAAAATAATGATATTGTGGAGCAGTATCGTGCCCGCAAGGAAGAGCTTAAAGAGCTGCAGAGTGCCGGCGAGGATAAGGCCTATCGTCAGAAGCTGAAGGAGGACCTGAGAGCTTATGAGAGCAGGCAGGCGGTGCTGGATGACCTGGAGCCCAGGTATGAGGAGCTGTCGGATAAGAGCGAGGGCGCTTTTGTCAAGACATTGATCTTGATCCTGCCCCTGATCGCAGTGATCATTCTGGTCTTTATGATGGGCGATAAGATGGGCCTGTCCCAGATCCTGAAATATGTGATCTGCGCGGCCCTGGCACTTTTGACGGCCTTTCTGGCCTTTACCATGTTTGACCGTTCTGTCCGCAGATCCAGACGGGTCCATCAGATGCGGGTGGATATAGAGGAGCTGGAGAATGCCCAGGAGTCCTTCCTGGATCACTATGGTGTGACGGAGGTGACGGTCCTCAGAGAGCGTACCGCCGGCGCGGCCGGGAGACAGGAAGCGGAGGACCGGCTTAAGAGAGAAATCGCGGCCCTGGGACGCCGCTACCGGGATATTCAGGAGCCGCTGGCCCCTTATCTGGAAAAATACGGTGACAGTGTATCCCTGGAGGATGAGCCGGACGGCGAAGCGGATGAGGCCATCAAAGATTTAAAGAGCAGGATCGCTGAGACAGAAAACAGCCTTCGGGAGCTGGATCTGAGCCTTGCACAGTTGGAGGAGACCAAGGCGGCGCTGATGGGTGTGAGAGAGCGGAAAAAGGCCATGGAGGACAGCCGCAAAAACAGCAGTGAGGATATTATGGCCATCGATCTGGCAGCCGGTACCCTGACAGAGCTGACGGCGGATATGAATCGTTCCTTCGGGAGAGATCTGAACAAAAACGTTTCCGAGATGCTGGCGCTGATGACTGCCGGTCAGCATGACCGCGTCATGATCGATGAGGACTTCAGGATCCTGGTGGATGACGGTCGGACACCGGCGGCACCGGATCATTTCTCCGCAGGTACGGCCGATCAGGTTTATTTTGCGGCCAGAGTAGCCGCGGCCCAGATGATCTTCGGGGAGACCATGCCGCTGATCCTGGACGACAGCTTTGCGCTTTACGATGATGAACGTCTTGAAAATACGCTCCAGCTGCTGGCCAGACAGGAGTATTTTGAGCAGGTCATCCTGCTGACCTGCCACAAGCGGGAGATGGAGATCCTGGAGCGCTGCCATATCCCTTATCACGGCTGTCATTTGTAGGGAGCCCGGAAGAGACCTTTGCTTTGCATACTCAGGCAGCATGTTCTTGTGGGGCGCTGATGATGAAAAAAGTGTCCGCAGCTTTGCTTCGCTGCGGTGCATAAGCTCGACTGCAGAAATCAAAGCCTTCCGAAAACACAATAAAGCCCCCGCCGGTATCGGCGGGGGCTTTGCTGTCTTAAGAGACAGATCTGTTATCTGTGATAGACATTGTAGATATCCAGGGCATTGCGGATCTTGACGCTTGGATCGAGGAGGTCGCTGATGGAATGATCATAATTGAGCTTATCGATCAGCAGTGCGATGTATTTGTAAATATCGACATTGATATAATAAGGTCTCTCTAAAAGCTCAGGCTTCTGATAGATGGCATTGGTGGTCAGGACCTTAGAGATCAGGCCCTGCTCGTAATACTCATCAAAAAGCTTCATGCCGTTGGTGAAGAGGCCGAAGGTCGCTGCGACGAAAACACGGTTGGCTTTTCTCTTTTTCAGCTCCTTGGCGACATCCAGCATACTCTCACCGGAGGAGATCATATCGTCGATGATCAGGACATCCTTGCCCTCTACGGAGGAGCCCAGGAACTCGTGAGCCACGATAGGATTGCGGCCATTGACGACGATGGAATAATCTCTTCTCTTGTAGAACATACCCATATCCAGACCAAGAACGTTGGAGTAGAAGACCGCACGGCCCATAGCACCCTCATCCGGGCTGATGATCATCATGTGATCACTGTCGACCTTCAGATCAGGCACGTTATTGAAGAGGGCCTTGATGAACTGATAGGAAGCCTGGATGCTGTCAAAGCCGCTGCACGGAATGGCATTCTGTACGCGGGGATCATGGGCATCAAAGGTGATGATATTTTCAACGCCCATAGCATGGAGCTCCTGCAGCATGACGGCGCAGTCCAGAGACTCCCGGGTCGTACGCTTGTGCTGGCGGCTCTCATACAGGAAAGGCATGATGACATTGATACGGCGGGCTTTGCCGGTGGCGGCCGCGATGACACGCTTCAGATCGGCGTAGTGGTCATCGGGGGACATGCAGTTCTCATGTCCGCAGAGCTTATATTTAACGGAATAGTTGGTGATATCGACCAGAAGATAAAGGTCCTTGCCGCGGATGGAATCGTAGATGGTTCCCTTGGCTTCGCCGGAACCGAAGCGGGAGCATTTGGCCTTGACAATATAGTTGTCAGGTGTAGTGGGATCCTCCGGATGGAAGACCTGAGCCCGTTCACTTCTCCACTCCTTAATGTAATCATTGACCACATTGCCCATGGTCACGCAGCTGGATAAGGGGATGATGCCAAGATCTCCGACAGGAATAGAACCTCTGAATTCCTCGATATTCTGAGCCATAGTAGCTACCTCCATAAATGTTTGGTAATACAGATATACAAGTTGGGAAACAAACCCAATTCTTTTATAACCCTTTTGAATAGATGATGTCAAGAAACATTGCCCCTATGCAATGTATTTTATCAGGTAATTGCCCGGCGGATGCGGATATCGTCGCCCATAATCATCATAATCTCAAAAGCGCTGATAATGCGGGAAAAAATGCGCTCACTGTACTCCCGCTGCAGCTCGTCCGGGGACAGATTGGTGGAGATGATGGTGGACCTGCGGCGGGTCAGCCGGTCATTTAAGGTGACAAAGAGCCGGGAGGTCACAAAGGCGTTATTGAGCTCCGTGCCCAGATCATCGATGATCAGCAGATCGCAGTCCCGGATGTAGTCCAGCATCTCGCTGTCAGCCGCTTCCTCATCCTCTCTGTCGAAGGCATGGGCGGCCAGCAGATCCATCAGGCCCGCCGCTGTAAAATAGATGACCGTGTGGCCGGTTTTCAGCAGGGCATCGGCGATGCAGTGGGTCATAAAGGTCTTGCCGACACCGGCATGGCCGTAGAAGAGGAGATTGCGGTCCTCCCGGTCAAAATCCGCTGCAAAGCTTTGGCAGACCTTCAGAATATCCAGAATATTTTCCCTGGGGCTGATACCGTATCGGGGATCCGGTTTTTCGGAGTAGCAGGAGGCATCAAAATGATCGAAATTCTCTTCCTGCAGGATCCTGGAAAGGCCTGACTGATGATAAAGGACATCCGTGACGGCCTGACGGAAGCAATGGCATTTCCGGCTGCCGATATAACCGGTATCCCGGCAGTCCGGGCAGTGCCAGATAGGACTCAGGTAATCCGCAGGGTAGCCGGCCCCTGTCAGGAGATCTGTCTTTTGCTGCTCGAGACGTGCCAGGGTCTCTTTGAAATCCTCTGTCTGCCGGGAATTTCCCAGGATGGCCGCTCTGGCCTTTAAGGCGCAAAGGCGGGTAATCTCATCCTCCAGGGCTTCATAGGCCGGTAAAAGGCGGCGGACCTCGTCATAGCGCTGCTTTTGCAGCTGCCGGCTTGCGGCCTGGCGGTCATCATAGATCCGCATGATGGCGGCATATTGTGAATTGTGCAGTCCCATGAAAAGCCTCCTTAGCTATTGCGGCCGGCGCCGCTGTGGACCTTGTGGAAAAGGGTCTTTTCCAGTTCGTCGTAGTCATAGCTGCGCTGCTTAAAATTATGAAATTTATTGCCGGTCTGGCGGGTCTGTCGGGTACTTATATGGGTAGTGACGGATTTCTGAGCTTTCTGGGCGGTGTGGACCTCATCCAGCGCGGCTACAGCCTCCATGGTATAGGCCCCCGCCTCCTTCCAGCGGCAGAGGATCTTATCCGTGTATTCGAAGCTGGGATTGTGCAGGGCATTCATGGTCCTTTTGCAGGCCTCCAGGACCAGGTCCGGGGAGAATCCGTATTCACGGATCCATTGATCCACGTAGGCTGCTTCCCCTTCTGACGGCATACGGCCGCCCAGACCGAAGGCTCTGAGGACGGCGAAGCAGTGCTTCTGATAGCATTCGCTCTGCAGGCGGGCCTGAGCCCGGGTGGTAATGTGATTTTCGTGCCAGCCGATGGCGACCTTTTCAATGTAGCGCATATTGGTATGTCCTGCGCCCATGCAGTATTCAAAGAGGTACTCGATGAGATCATTGGAAAAGCCCAGACAATCATGGAAGAAGTAGATCTGATTGAGATCCCCCGAGCTTAAAGGTCTGCCCAGATAGAACTGGATGACACTGATCAGCTCATCACCGCTGGGGTCCTCCTTAAAGGCGGCCAGTTCCTCGATGGAATAATTGGGCACATCCTTTGCGGGAGGTACCTGCGCATCGGCGGCGGAGCCTGAATCCGGATTTGTGCGGGATGCTGAGCCCTGTGCAGTCTCCTTTGCATCGGCGGTCCGGGCATGGATGTCCCTGCCTTCGTCCGGGAGCGTATTTTCTCCGGGGCGGCCGCTGTGGTCCGTCTCCTGACGTCGGGATGCGGTCGGGGCTGCCTCAGAGACTGCAGAGTCCGCGGGCTGCGCCGGGCCGGCCTCTGTGGCCTCCGGAATCTCTCTGAGACCGATCCCGGAGAGGGTGCCGTCGGGAGCGGCTGTCAGAGCCAGAAGGCCCTCGCCCTCCCAGTAGCGCAGAGAGCGCAGGACATCCTTTTCTGTCATATTAAAGATGTCGGCGATGGCCTCTACGGAAAGGGGTGCCTCCGGACGCTGGACCTGACGCAGCAGGTAAAGATATATTTTGACAAATTCCCCGTTGGCCCGGGGAAGATAGTGATCCATAAAAATATTGGGGACGATGGTGGCGCCGCCAAAGGATCCGGCAGATAGAGAATTAGGGTGTACCACTTTTGTATACCTCCGTGTGGGTCCGGACGCAGATGCTGTCC
>R11__coassemble_990_pt1 | contig 16870 bp, 13 predicted proteins | sample R11__metabat2_low_PE_030 | metagenome-assembled genome bin R11 | reverse complement strand
GTCCTGTACATCCGGTACTGGACATCCTCAGGCAGGGAACTGGACATACCGCCCACATACATCTCGTTAGTATAGAGTCCCTCAGGCTCGATAAAGACCTGATGCCGGTCCTTATCGGCAAATTTGACCACCTTATCCTCGATAGACGGACAGTATCTCGGACCGGTACCCTCGATAACACCGGCATAGATGGGAGACCTGTCCAGATTGCCGCGGATAATGCGGTGGGTCTCCTCGTTGGTATAGGTCAGCCAGCAGGAAATCTGGTCCTTTTGGATACTTTCAGGATCGGTAGTAAAGGAAAACGGTACGATCCGGTCATCCCCCGTCTGCTCGGTCATTTTTGAAAAATCAATACTGCGCCGGTCCATACGGGCCGGGGTGCCGGTCTTAAATCTCACCAGCTCGATGCCGTGCCTGCGAAGGGCCTCGGAAAGCTGATTGGCCGCCTGCAGGCCATTCGGCCCGGTATAGGTCACCGCCTCACCGCAGAGACACCTGGCCTTCAAATAGGTCCCTGTCGCAATGACAGCCGCCTTGCAGGGATAAACGCCCCCCGTCAGTGTCTTCACGCCGCGGATCCTGCCATCGATGATGACCAGATCCGTGATCTCCGCCTGCTTGACCGTGAGATGCTCTGTATTTTCCAGCGTTTTGCGCATCTCCCGGGTATAATCGGATTTATCCGCCTGGGCCCTTAAGGAATGGACGGCCGGCCCTTTGGAACGGTTGAGCATCTTGGACTGGATGAAGGTCTTGTCTATATTTTTGCCCATCTCGCCGCCCAGGGCATCGATTTCCCGGACCAGATGGCCCTTGGAGCTGCCGCCGATATTGGGATTGCAGGGCATCATGGCGATACTTTCGATGCTGATGGTAAAGATAATGGTCTTAAGGCCCAGTCTGGCACAGGCCAGCGCCGCCTCACAGCCGGCATGGCCGGCGCCGATGACAGCGACATCATAGTCCTCATAAAGATAATAGGCCCCATGGTCCTTTTCCTGCATATATTCAGCCAGCTCCATACTCATACCGATTCCTCTTTAACATGTGTTTTGCGAATATTATTTGCCCATACAGAATTCACTGAAGATTCTGTCCGCCAGATCCTCACCGACCGTTTCACCCGTGATGAGTCCCAGACTTTCATAGGCATCCATCAGGTCAATAGAATAAAAATCCTCCGGCATATGCTCTCGGATACTGTCCTCCACCATGCGCAGACTCTCCCGGGCTGCTTCCAGCGCCGCTTTATGCCTGGCATTGGTGATCAGTACCTCATCATTATAATCGATTCTGCCTGAAAAGAACATCTCTCTGATCATTTTTTCTACAGCCTCCAGACCGGTCTGCTCCCTGGCTGAGATTTCAAGGATCGGCGCATGGACCATAGACTCCAGATCAGCCACTGTCAGCTGCCGCTCAAGGTCTGATTTGTTCAGCAGGACGATGGCCCTCTTATCCCGGATCATCTCCATGATGGCCCGGTCGTTATCATCCAACGCCCTGGAGCCATCCGCCACATAGATGACCAGATCCGCCTCATTGACAGCGGAAACGGCCTTCCTGACACCGATTTTTTCCACGATATCCTCGGTATCCCGGATGCCCGCGGTATCGATGATTTTCAGGGGAATGCCATGCAGATTCATCAGCTCCTCCAGAGTATCTCTAGTGGTGCCCTCGATCTCCGTGACAATAGCCCTCTCCTCTCCCAGCAGGGCATTCATCAGAGAGGATTTGCCCGCATTGGGTTTACCGACGATGGCTGTCCTGATGCCCTCGGAAACCATTCGTCCGCTATCCGCACTTTGAAGCAGCGCCTCGATCTCGTCCAGATAAGCGCTGACCCTTCCGCCAAGAGCATCACTGAAATGACTGTCCTCAAAATGCTCCGGGTCATCCATAGCCGCCTCGATTGCAGCCACATTGCCCAGAATCTCATGTCTGAGACCGGCAATTTTCTTTTTCATGCCGCCTCTGAGCTGACCGAGGGAGCTGGACAATGCCATGGTATTTTTAGAATTGATGACATCGATGACCGCCTCCGCCTGGGACAGATCGATCCTGCCGTTTAAAAAGGCTCTTTTGGTCAATTCACCGGGCTCGGCCGGTCTGGCCCCGTATTTCACCACCGTCTCCAGCAGCTTTTTCATGACGATCATACCGCCATGGCAATCGATTTCCACCACATCCTCCGTGGTATAGGAGCGAGGCCCCCGCATGATAGCCACCATGACCTCATCGATCAGAGTCTCCCCGTCATAGATATAGCCGTAATGAAGGGTATGCGTAGGCACCTGACGGATGTCCTTATGGCCCGAGGGACTGCGGTAGATTCTGGACAGAATCTCCAGAGCCTCCTCTCCGCTCATCCTGACAATACCGATGCCGGACTGCACCATCCCCGTAGAGATGGCTGCGATCGTATCCTTTTTGAACATAACTTTTTCTCCACAATAAAGGAGCGTACACCTTCGTGTACGCTCCCGCTGATTTTACATGATGAAGGCCTACTCTTCATTCTCTGCAGCTGTTTCAGAAGCCTGTGAAGCTTCAGGAGCCTCATAACTGTCTGAGGTCTCATACCTATCCGCTGCCCCGTAATTTTCACTGTTTCTGGCCGGGAAACGGCTGCCGCCTCTGCGGTTTCTGCCGTAGCCTCCGCGGCCATAGCCTCCGCGGCCTCTGAAATCGCCGCGTCTTTCTCTGCCTTCCCTGCCCTCTCTGCTCTCCCGGTACTCCTTCTTGAGTGTGACAACGACCTTACGATAAGGCTCCTCACCCTCACTGTGAGTCTCTACGTATTTATCATTCTGCAGAGCGGAATGGATGATCCTTCTCTCATAAGGATTCATCGGCTCCAGGGCCACATTCTTACGGCTGCGTTTGACCTTGTAAGCAATGTTCTTGGCCAGATTTTCCAGAGTCGCTTTCCGGCGCTCTCTGTAATTCTCTGTATCGACCTTGACTCTGATATAGGACTCGCTCTCCTTATTGACCACCAGGCTGATGATGTACTGGAGGGAATCCAGGGTCTGACCGCGCTTACCGATCAGCATGCCCATATCCTCACCGTCAAAGACGATGTTCATATTTTTCTCTTCCTCATCGTACTCGATGTGGGCATTGACATTGACCTGCATCGCCTTTGTCAGCTTGGTGACAAAATCATTGGCGTGGTCAATGATATTAAATTTTTTGCGGGCTTTGATCACGGCCGGCTTAGCACCGATGCCCAGAAAGCCCTTGCTGCCCTCTGTGACGACCTCGTACTCGATCTTATCACTGGGCGCTTCCAGCTTTAAAACGGCCTCCTGCAGGGCATCCGCCACTGTTTTGGCACTGATTTCAATATATTCCATAAATCTTATTCTCCCTACTTATCGTCTTTTCTGCCGACCATGTGGGCATAACCTGCCACAGACTTCTTGCCGGCCTGGCTGCTGTTCTGCTGGTAGGCCTTCTTCTTGCTGTCCGGGGCACCGGAATCCTCTCTGCCGCCGGCCTGAGCCGCCAGCTCGGAGATGGACTTCTTTTTCGTATTCATATTAGCATAGGCTTCCAGCTGCTTCTTGGTGGCAGCATCACGCTTTTCAGCCTTTTTGGCCGCCTTTTCCTTATTGGCCTCGACGATGGCGTCCAGATCACCGACAGTAAAGAATTTATCGATCAGCACATAAGAGATGGTTCTGAAAACAGCACTGGCGATCCAGTAGATACCGATACCTACCGGCAGAGACCAGCAGAAGAAGACGGAGATCAGAGGCATCATGAGATTCATGGTCTTCATGGTAGAGCCCATCTCGGAATTATCTGTTGCTGTATTTTTCTGGCTGATCTTGATATTGATATACTGGGATACACCGGCCAGGATCGGGATCAGGATACCAGGGAAGATACCGGCCATGCCGCCGGTGACATCCACAGGGGTATTGGCGATATTAAGGCCGCCGATGAAGGAGTTCATCTTAACGATCTCGCCGGAATACTGGGTAATAGCCTGAGTGACCTCAGGTGCCGCGGAGAAAGCCTTGGAGACAGTCTCCCAGCCGTTGGACTTGACCAGATTCAGGGCATCAATGATCTTATTGATATCTGTGATATCAAAATTCCTGATGGCCAGGCTCATATCGGAGATCAGGTTCTCCATGATGCTGCCGGCTCCGGAGGTATTGAAGATCGGCTCTGCGATCTTCATGTAGATTTCTCTGACCGGCTCTACATAAGCCGGAATATTATAAATAACACGATACAGTGCGAACAGGATCGGCATCTGGATCAGCAGGGGCAGACATCCGCTGGTAGGACTTGCACCGTACTTATCATAGAGAGCCTGGGTCTCAGCCTGCTGCATTCTCATAGATCTTTCGTCTTTTTTGCCGTCGTACTTTTTCTGAATTTTTTTCAGTTCCGGATTGATGACCGCGGACATCTTGGTGAATTTCTGCTGTCTGATGGACAGAGGGGTCAGCAGGATATTCACCACCAGGGTAAATAAAATAATGGTCAGGGCTACGTTATTGATGCCGAAAATCTGCAGGAATCTGTAGATGTAATTCATGATATAGCCCAGAACAATTGCGAAGGGCCTCAAAATACCCGTCGACTGTGTTAAAGTCACAATGTTCAACTTAAGTAACCTCCTAATTATGGAACAGGATCATAGCCGCCCTTTGCGAATGGGTGGCACCTTAATATTCTCCTGGCAGCCAGAATGCTGCCCTTTAACGCCCCGTATTTCTGAATTGCCATGATCGCGTACTGTGAGCAGGTCGGCACATAAATGCAGCAGCCCGGCCCCTTCAGCGGCGAAATATACCTTCTGTAAAATCTGATGATGGCAATCAATATCCTGCTCATAACTGCTGTCCCTTTTCCAAAATCTTATGGACACGTCCCATATGGAGCAGTGCACTTTCAATCTCTCTGTATGAGGCCTCCTTTGCGCCGTTCCTGACCACCACTATCAGGTCGCAGCCCCTTTCAAAGGACGCTTCATTGAGGCGATAGCTCTCTCTGATCAGTCTCGTCAAACGATGCCTGACCACGCTGTTTCCTACTTTCTTACTGACAGATATACCTAATCTGTTCCTCTCTGTTCCATTGCGCATCACGTACATGACCAAAAGCTTATTTGCACGTGATTTTCCGTTTTCATACACACGCTTGAAGTCTTTGTTCTTCTTTAATGATTCTGAAAATTCCATTTTCTCCGGATTTTCACCTGTATGATATCTGCCGCTCAGACCGCTCCTCGCATCTTCTTTAGTTAGAAAAAGGCCACATACCTGCGGCCTGAGCTGACATCTATGATATCAAAAAGGTATTATGCTGATAAAACTTTTCTGCCTTTTGCTCTTCTGGCAGCTAAAACCTTTCTGCCATTAGCAGTGCTCATTCTCTTTCTGAAACCATGGACTTTGGATCTCTGTCTTGTCTTTGGCTGGAATGTCATCTTCATCTTTAAGCACCTCCTTTATCTTACGCACACTGATCTGCGGTTATGATAGCAGCATATAGTGATGTTATCATACTGACTAATCTATTCTATTATAGTAACTTGTCCCCGACCCGTCAAGTAAAAAAATCGCCCGAAATCCATACTTTTTCACTATAAAATCCTTTAAATATCCCCGGCCGGAGCGCTATCCACCGTCCTGATGGATAATACTTTTTGCTTGTCCACATTCCTTTTCACAATTCAGATAGAATGTAGATTCCTTATCCACTTTTATCCACAAAAAGTGGATAAGTAGGGGATAAGTTGTTAATAAATTGTTAACTAATTATTAAAACCTTGATTTTAAGCCTTTTTGAGCAGGTGGATAATCCCCGAAAGTTATCCACAAAGCCCCTGTAAAAGCTGTTTTTCCCGCCTTTTGCAGTTTTTATCCACCAAAGTTATCCACTTTTCCCCAATTTCCACCTTTTTTTCATATCCACAAAGCTTTCCCCAATCATCCACAACGGTGCATAACCTATCCCCCTTTTCCTGAATGTGTTTCTTCCTTATTTATATATATCATTTATTTTGCCATTAAGGATTGTAAAAAATACCCGAATGCGGTAAAATACAAGATAGCATTCTATAATTAGGGGGACTATCGTGATTAACATCATTCGTGAAAAATGGGATGAAATTTTAAAGATTATGAAAGCCGAGCATGACATCTCCGATGTTGCTTTCCGGACCTGGCTCATGCCCCTGTCGGTAGATTCCGTGGACGGCAATACGGTGAATATCCTGATCAACGGTGATACCTCCCAGATGAAGGACTACATCAAAAAGAAATACGAACAGCCTCTGACGGTTACTATTTCAGAGTATTTTGATGATTTCTATCAGGTCCGTTTCATTGTGGAAAGTACATCCCAGTCAGCATCCGCCGGAGCAGCGTCTGACAGGACACCGGCCGCGCCTCCTTCCAATAAGACCCTCAATCCCGGTTATACCTTTGACACCTTCGTCGTAGGCAAGAACAATGAGCTGGCCCATGCGACGGCCCTGGCTGTGGCCTCTGAGCCCGGTGATTACGGCAATCCGCTCTTTATCTACGGCGGTGTCGGCCTTGGCAAGACCCATCTGATGCACTCCATCGCCCACTATATCCTGGCCAGCCGACCGGACTTTAAGATCATCTATACGACCACAGAGGCCTTCTCCCAGGAGCTGATCAGTGCCATTACGCACAAGACTCAGGAGCAGTTCAAGAACAAATACCGCAGTATCGATATGCTGCTGATCGATGATATCCAATTCATCGCCGGCAAGGACAGCACTCAGGAGGAGTTTTTCCATACCTTCAATACTCTCTACGAGAATAAGAAGCAGATCGTCATCTCCTCCGATAAGCCGCCCAAGGACATTGTCGGCATCGAGGAACGTCTGATCTCCCGTTTCAAGGTCGGCCTGACAGTCGATGTCCAGCCGCCGGATTATGAGACCAGAGTCGCTATCCTGGTCAAACGTGCCGAACTGGAGCATATTAATATAGAAGAAGAAGCTCTGCATTATGTAGCAGACCACATCAGCTCCAATATCCGTGAGCTGGAGGGGGCCCTGCGTCAGATTCATAACTTCTCCAGACTTCGCCATGTACAGGTCATTGATGCGGATATGGCCAGGGAAGCCCTGAAAAATATCATCGCTCCCGACAACACCAAGCCCATCACCCCGGACCTGATCATCAATACCGTGGTCGAGCATTACGGCTACAAATTTACCTATGATGATATCATCGGCAAAAAGCGCAGCAAGGATATCGCCTATCCGCGCCAGATCTGCATGTACCTTTGCAAAAAGTATACCGGTCTGTCTCTGGCCGCCATCGGCAGCGCTATGGGCAACAAGGATCATACCACCGTCCTGCACGGCTGCAACAAGATCGAGGAGGACCTGGCCGGTGATGACAGCCTGCGCCAGACCATCGACATCATTGCCAAAAAGATGAATCCGGGCTCCGGCCGATGATCACAGTGGATAACCCCGTTGATAAGTTTCCCCGAAGCGGTTCATAAACAGTTGACACGCCGGCACTTCCGGTTGACAGCTGCCGTTTCTTCGGTGTACAGCCTGTGGATGACGGGGCAGTGCCGCCTTTGCGGCTGCCTTTGCCATGATTCCCGGCCTGTGGATAAGCCCCGCTTTTATACCATGCCTTTTCACTGCCCATTCACCCGGATCCGGCAGCGCAAAAGGGCGAAAATCCGGGACTTTTGACACTTATCCACTTTGTCAACGGCCCCAACAACAACGACAACCATATACCATATATACATACATGGGCCGCAGGCCCCGCCTTTGATTGAAAGGAAATATAGCTATGAAATTTATCTGCAATAAAAATGCGCTGCTGACCGGTGTCAACACGGTGCTCAAGGCCGTCCCCTCCAAGACGACCATGCCGATCCTGGAGTGCATTCTCATTGATACCCATACCGGCAGTATCCGCATGACCGCCAATGATATGGAGCTGGGGATCGAGACCCTGATTGAGGGCGATGTCCTGGACCGCGGTCAGATCGCCCTGGAGGCCAAGCTTTTCTCCGAGATCGTCCGTAAACTGCCGGACAGCGAGGTCACCATCGAATCCGACAGTGAAGGCCACACTCAGATCCGCTGTGAAAAGGCCAAGTTCCTGCTCAACGGACGGACCGGCGAGGATTTCGTCGTGCTGCCGGAGGTGGAGAAGAATGTCTGCGTGACCCTTTCCCAGTTTTCTCTCAAGGAGATCATCCGCCAGACCATCTTTTCCATTGCGGACAATGAGAGCAACCGGATCATGACCGGTGAGCTTTTTGAAATCGACGGCAACGGCCTCAAGGTAACTTCTCTGGATGGCCAGCGCATTTCCATCCGCAAGATCGAGTTAAAGGACAGCTATGACCGGATGAAGGTCATCGTGCCGGGCAAGACCTTAAATGAGGTCAGCAAGATCCTTTCCGGCGGCATTGATGAAGACGTCTGCCTTTATTTCACGGATAAGCATATTCTTTTTGAGTTTGGCAGTACGACGGTGGTATCACGTCTCATCGAGGGCGAGTACTTCCAGGTGGACCGCATGATCTCCCTGGACTACAACACCCATGTGACCATCAACAAACGGGAGCTGCAGAGCTGTATCGAGCGTGCCTCCCTGCTGGTCAGAGAAAATGACCGCAAGCCCATCATCATCAGTATCACAGACAATATGCTGGAGATGAAGATCCAGTCCATGATGGGCTCTATGAATGAGGAAATTGATATCGCAAAGGACGGCAGAGACATGATGATCGGCTTTAATCCGAGATTTGTCCTGGATGCCCTCCGGGTCGTGGATGACGATGAGATCCACATGTACCTGGTCAATCCTAAGGCACCCTTTGTTATCCGCAGCGATGATCAGAGCTATGTCTACCTGATCCTGCCGATCAGCTTCAACATGTAAGGAGGCAGCTTACCATGCAGAGCTTTGCGTTAAGAGATGAAAATATCAAGCTTGGCCAGCTTTTAAAGGCAACAGGTCTTGTGGCCTCCGGCGTGGACGCCAAGATCGTGATCCAGGAAGGCCTGGTCAGGGTCAATGGCAGTCCCTGCCTCATGAGAGGCAAGAAGATCGTTTCCGGAGATATCGTTGAATTTGAGGGCGAGACCGTCGAGGTCCTTTAGACGGAGGCGGACCTTTGTTTGTAGAATCACTGGCACTGGATCAATTCAGAAATTATGAGCGGCTGGAGATCCGCCTGAGTCCGGGCATCAATATCCTGTACGGCGATAATGCCCAGGGCAAGACTAATATCCTGGAGGCCCTGTATCTGTGCTCGACCACCAAGTCCCACAGAGGCGGCAAAGACCGGGAAATGATCCGATTCGGTTCTGAGGAGGCACACCTGAGAATGATGCTGTCCAGAGACGGCATCTCTCACAAGGTGGATATGCACTTAAAGAGCAGCAAGACCAAGGGCATCGCCATCGATGGTCTGCCGATCCGGCGGTCGGGGGAGCTTTTCGGCCTGGTCCATATGATCTGCTTTTCGCCGGAGGACCTGTCCATGATCAAAAACGGACCGGCCGAGCGCAGACATTTTCTGGATATGGAGCTTTGCCAGCTCAGCCAGGTCTATCTCCATGATATTTCCGCCTACAACAGGGTGGTCAATCAGAGAAATAATCTGCTCAAGCAGATCGGCTTCAATGAAGCCTTAAAGGATACGCTGGATGTCTGGGATGCCCAGATGCTGGAGTATGGCTGTCGGGTCATCAGAGCCCGGCGTGATTTTGTTGACAAGCTGAACGGCTGGGTGATGCCGCTCCATGAAAAGCTGACCGGCGGCCGGGAGTCCTTAAGTCTCCTTTACCGGCCCAGCGTGACCGAGGAGGATTTCGCCCAGAGGCTTTTCTTTCAGCGGGACAATGATATACGTCTCAAGGCCTCGGGCCTGGGACCCCACAGGGATGATATTGCTTTTATGTCCGGAGAGATCGATCTGCGCAAGTACGGGTCTCAGGGGCAGCAGAGGACTGCGGCCCTGTCTCTCAAGATGGCGGAGATCGAGCTGGTCCGTCAGCTGATCGGCGATCTGCCGGTATTGCTGCTGGACGATGTCCTGTCGGAGCTGGATGCCAACCGGCAGAACTGCCTGCTGGACTGTATCAGGGATATCCAGACGGTGATCACCTGTACAGGTCTGGATGAGTTTGTAGGAAGACGCTTTAATATCGACCGGGTCTTTCAGGTGCAGGCCGGCCGGGTCCGTCAGGTCAATGAGACATAAGTTAAGATAAAGAGGCAGCAGCTGCCGGGAGCAGCGTCTGCCGGAGGAGGAACAGATGAGTACAAGTGAAAGCTATGATGCCAGCCAGATCCAGATCCTCGAAGGACTGGAAGCTGTCCGTAAAAGACCGGGCATGTATATTGGCAGTCAGTCGGCCAAAGGACTGCATCATCTGGTATATGAGATTGTAGATAATTCTGTCGATGAAGCATTGGCAGGATTTTGTGATGATATTAATGTGACGATCAATGAGGATAACTCGATCACTGTTGTGGATAACGGCAGAGGCATCCCGGTAGGTATCCAGGAAAAGACCGGCCGTCCGGCCATTGAAGCTGTCTTTACCATCCTGCACGCCGGCGGCAAATTCGGCGGCGGGGGATATAAGGTATCCGGCGGTCTGCACGGCGTCGGCGCCTCAGTCGTCAATGCCCTGTCCGAATCCCTGGAGGTTCATGTCTTCAGAGAGGGCCATGAGTATATGCAGCGTTATGCCAAGGGCAAGATCCTCTGTGATCTGACCGAGCTGGGAGAGAGCGACAGGACAGGCACCACCGTCCATTTCCTGCCGGATAAGGAGATTTTTGAGGAGACCATTTACAATTATGATACCCTCAAGCAGCGCCTGAGAGAGATCGCCTTCCTGACCAAGGGCCTGCGCATTACCCTGCGGGATGTCCGTCCGGGGGAGGAGCAGGAGGATGTTTTCCACTATGAGGGAGGTCTGCGGGAGTATATCGAGTACCTGAACAAGGCCAATACACCCCTTTATCCCGAGATTATTTATTGTGAGGGGGAAAAGAACGGCATCATCGTCGAGGCCGCCCTGCAGCACAATGACGGCTACAATGAAAATGTCTATTCCTTCGTCAATAATATCACCACGCCGGAGGGCGGCACCCATCTGACCGGCTTCCGCCAGGCTATGACCAGGACCTTCAATGATTACGGACGCCGGATGAAGCTGATCAAGGAAAATGACCAGGGCCTTTCCGGTGAGGATATCCGTGAGGGTCTGACCGGTATTATCAGTATCAAGATCAGTGATCCTCAGTTCGAGGGCCAGACCAAGCAGAAGCTGGGCAATTCAGAGGCCAGAAGCGTCGTGGACAGCATTGTCAGCGAAAAGCTGAGCATTTTCCTGGAGCAGAATCCGTCGGTCGGCAAGATGATCATCGAGAAATCCATTATGGCCCAGAGAGCCAGAGACGCAGCCAGAAAAGCCAGAGAGATGACCCGCAGAAAGGGCGCTTTGGACTCCTTAAGCCTGCCGGGCAAGCTGGCGGACTGCTCAGATAAGGATCCGTCCAAGTGCGAGATCTATATCGTAGAGGGTGATTCCGCCGGCGGCTCCGCCAAGACGGCCAGATCCCGTGCGACCCAGGCCATCCTGCCGCTTCGAGGCAAGATCCTCAATGTGGAAAAGGCCAGACTGGACCGTATCCTGGGCAATGCGGAGATCAGAGCCATGATCACTGCCTTCGGCACAGGCATTCACGAGGAGTTTGATATTACCAAGCTCCGCTACCACAAGATCATTATCATGACCGATGCCGATGTGGACGGTGCCCATATCAGTACCCTGCTTCTGACCTTCCTCTACCGCTTTATGCCGGATCTGATCCGGGAGGGCTATGTCTATCTGGCCAAGCCGCCCCTCTACAAGATTGAAAAGAACCGGAAGGAATGGTACGCCTACAGTGATGAGGAGCTCAACCGCATCCTGCAGGAGATCGGCCGCGACCAGAATAACAAGATCCAGCGTTACAAAGGTCTGGGCGAGATGGACGCGGAGCAGCTGTGGGAGACCACCATGGATCCTGAGAAGCGGATTCTGCTGAGAGTCTCCATGGACGATGCGGAAAGAGTCAGCATTGATGAGACCTTTAACATCCTGATGGGCGACAATGTAGAGCCCCGCAGGGAATTCATAGAGAAAAACGCCAAATACGTAACCAATCTGGATATTTAACGAGAGGGAAGGAGAAGAGATAAATGGAAGATCAAAGCACGATCTTTGATAAGATCCAGGAAGTCGATCTGAAGGAAAGAATGGAGACCTTCTACATCGACTATGCAATGAGCGTCATTGCCTCCAGGGCCCTCCCGGATGTCAGAGACGGTCTGAAGCCGGTACAGAGGAGGATCCTCTACTCCATGATCGAGCTGAACAACGGCCCCGATAAGCCGCACCGTAAGTGTGCCCGTATCGTCGGTGATACCATGGGTAAATACCATCCACACGGTGATTCATCCATCTACGGCGCCCTGGTCAATATGGCCCAGGACTGGTCCATGAGATGCACGCTGGTAGACGGACACGGCAATTTCGGTTCTGTGGACGGTGACGGCGCAGCCGCCATGCGATACACCGAGGCCAGACTCAGCAAGATTTCCATGGAGATGATGGCCGATATCAACAAGGACACCGTCGATTTCGTACCGAACTTCGATGAGACGGAGAAGGAGCCGGTGGTCATGCCGGCCAGATTCCCAAACCTCCTGGTCAACGGCACCACAGGTATCGCTGTCGGTATGGCGACCAATATCCCTCCCCACAATCTGACCGAGACCATCAATGCGGTCATTAAGATCATCGACAATAAGGTCGAGGAAAACAGGGAGACCGAGATTGAGGAGCTCATGGAGATCGTCAAGGGACCGGACTTTCCTACCGGTGCCATGATCCTGGGCCGCAAGGCCATCGAGCAGGCCTACAGGACCGGCCGGGCCAAGATCAAGGTCCGGGCCGTGACCAACATCGAGACCATGCCAAGCGGCCGTCAGCGTATCGTCGCCACAGAGCTGCCTTACCTGGTCAATAAAGCCAAGCTGATCGAGAAGATCGCCGAGCTGGTCAAGGAGAAGAAAATCGAGGGTATTTCGGACCTGAGGGATGAATCCGACCGTGAGGGCATGCGGGTGGTCATTGAGCTGAAAAAGGATGCCAATGCCAACGTGATCCTCAATCATTTATATAAACATACACAGCTGCAGGATACCTTCGGCGTCAACATGCTGGCCCTGGTCGATAATCAGCCGGTGGTGCTTAATCTCAAGATGATGCTGGAGTATTACCTGAAGCACCAGGAAGAGGTCGTCACCAGGAGGACCAGATACGAGCTCAATAAAGCCGAGGAGAGGGCACATATCCTGCAGGGTCTGCTGATCGCCCTGGACAATATCGATGAGGTCGTCAGCATTATCCGTTCTTCCGGCAGCGTCGCAGAGGCCAAGAGCCGTCTGATGGAGCGCTTCGGACTCTCCGAGGCTCAGTCTCAGGCCATCGTTGACATGCGTCTGAGAGCACTGACCGGTCTGGAAAGGGAGAAACTGCAGAATGAATACGATGAACTCATGCGCAGGATTGGCGAACTGAAGGCCATCCTGGCGGATGAAAAGCTCCTTCTGGGCGTCATCAAGAATGAAATCGGCCTGATCAGAGACAAATACGGCGACCAGCGCCGGACCAGCATCGGCTATGACGCTGAGGAGATCAGCATCGAGGATCTGGTCAAAAAGGAGACCACCGTCATCGCCATGACCCGTCTGGGCTATGTCAAGCGTATGACTATGGATAATTTCAAGAGCCAGAACCGCGGCGGCCGGGGCATCAAGGGCATGACCAAGCTGGATGAGGATGCCATCACTGATCTGATGATGGCCGGGACTCATGACCATATCCTGATGTTCACGGATAAGGGCCGGGTATTCCATCTGAGAGGCTATGATATTCCGGAGGCCTCCAGGACGGCCAGAGGCACGGCGGTCATCAACCTCCTGCAGCTGGATCCGGAGGAAAAGATCTCCGCTATGATCCCGGTCAATGGCTACCATGAAGAGCAGAGTCTGATCATGGCGACCAGAAACGGTGTCGTCAAGAAGACAAAGGTGACCCAGTATCTCAACATCCGCAAGACCGGCCTGATTGCCATCAGTATGCGTGAGGATGATGCGCTGATCGAGGTCAAAGTATGCGAGCCCGGCGAGCAGGTACTCTTAGTGACCCGCAAGGGCATGAGCATCTGCTTTAATGAGCATGATGTCCGGGATACCGGCCGTTCCTCCATGGGTGTGCGGGGCATTGAGCTGGATCCTGAGGATGCTGTTATCGCCATGCAGATTACCTCCATGGGCAGCTATCTGCTGGCCGTATCCGAGAAGGGCCTGGGCAAGCGAACCAGGATCAGTGAGTTCAATATTCAGAAGAGAGGCGGCAAGGGTCTCAAGTGCTACAAGCTCAGTGAAAAGACCGGTGATGTGGCCGCGGCCAAATGCGTGGATGATGATGAAGAGGTTATGATCATCACGACGGACGGCATCATTATCCGTATGTCCGTCAATGATGTCTCTGTCATCGGCAGGATCACCTCCGGCGTCAAGATGATCCAGCTGGAGAAGGGGGCCGCTGTCGCTGTCATGACCAGAGTGACCAGGGAAATGATCCTGGAGGCGGCTCTTTTAGAGGCAGAGCAGGCCGCAGCAGGTGATGCGGAGGCTGCTTCAGCCGATGAAAATGCAGAGGATGATGAGGAAAATGCCTCAGCCGCTGGAAATGCAGAGGCTGCAGCAGTTGAAGATACGGCAGAAGCCGTAAACGGGGATGAAAATACATCCGGACCGGAGGCATAAAGCAGCATGAGAGACATCAATGTCAGTGAAATTACGGAAAATATCCGTGACATGTGCATAGAGGCCAATCATTTTCTTTCCGAAGATATGAAAAAGTCTTTATACGACGGCGCGGAGCAGGAGCAGTCGGAGGTCGGCCGCAAGGTACTGGCCCAGCTCAAGGAAAATCTTAAAATCGCGGGAGAGGATATGATCCCCATCTGCCAGGACACCGGCATGGCCGTCATCTTTATCGAAATCGGCCAGGAGGTCCATCTCGTCGGCGGCAGCCTGGAGGCTGCCATCAACGAGGGCGTGCGCAGGGGTTACACAGAAGGCTTTCTGCGCAAATCGGTGGTCAGAGATTCCATTGACCGTGTCAATACCAAAGATAATACGCCGGCCATCATTCATTACAGCATCACAGACGGAGATCAGGTGAAGATCACGCTGGCGCCTAAGGGCTTTGGCAGTGAGAATATGAGCCGGGTGGTCATGCTCAAGCCGGCTGACGGCATCGAGGGAGTCAAAAAAGTGATTCTGGAGACTGTGGACCTGGCAGGCCCCAATGCCTGTCCGCCTATGGTGGTAGGCGTGGGCGTCGGCGGTGATTTTGAAAAAGCCGCCATTATGGCCAAGCATGCCCTGACCAGACAGGCCGGTCAGCACTCAGAGATTCCCTATGTCAGGGATCTGGAGACAGAAATGCTGGAAAAGATCAATCTGCTGGGCATCGGTCCCGGCGGCCTCGGCGGCACGGTGACGGCCTTTGCGGTCAATGTAGAGACCTATCCGACCCATATTGCGGGTCTGCCGGTCGCCGTCAATATCTGCTGTCATGTCAATCGTCACGTATCCAGAGTACTGTAGGAGGAGATAGGGATGGACAGATATATCAGAGCGCCCTTTGTGGATGAAGAGATCAAAAGCCTCAGAGCAGGGGATAATGTTTATATTACAGGGACCATCTACACCGCTAGAGACGCCGCCCATAAAAGATTATATGAGGCAGCTCTGGCGGGAGAGCCCCTGCCGCTGGAGCTGAAGGGGCAGGTCATCTATTACATGGGACCTTCTCCGGCCAGGGAGGGCAGGCCTATCGGTTCCGCAGGTCCTACTACGGCCAGCCGTATGGATAAATACGCACCCCTTCTCATGAATCTGGGCATGAAAGGCATGATCGGCAAGGGCAAGCGTTCACAGGAGGTCCGGGATGCCGCTCTCAGAAACGGCACGGTTTACCTGGCAGCTGTGGGCGGCGCCGGTGCCCTTCTTTCAAAGACAATAGTGAGTGCCGAGGTCATTGCCTACGAGGACCTGGGGACAGAGGCTATCCGCAGGCTGGAGGTTGTGAACATGCCGGCCATCGTGGTCATCGATACCGAAGGCGGTTATCTCTATGAGGAAGCCGCAAAGCAGTACCGCAGGGTATGATACGCGTTCCGGAATTCCTCCGCTGCTAAATAGGCTCCCGGAATTCCACCAACGAAAATTTCGTGTCTGTGTCACTACGTGACGACACTCAGTTTTTGTTGGTTCGCTACAGTTTGAAAAATGGGTGCAGTAAGCCCTGCGGGTTTACTGCACCCATTTTTCAGACCGCGGCTCACGCGTATCATAAAAAATCAAAATTGGGTGTTGACAAATTTTGATTAGTCCTTTATAATCGGTTATGCACTGTGAAAAACAGTATGGAGAAGTACTCAAGAGGCCGAAGAGGTGCCCCTGCTAAGGGTATAGGTCGGGAAACCGGCGCGAGGGTTCAAATCCCTCCTTCTCCGTTTAGCCGGTTCAGGTTGATCTGCAAAAAGTTAAAAAACTGGTTGACAGATGAGATTGACTGTGCTAATATAAAGCAGTTGGCGCGGTTGCGCCGGCTGAGAACATTGATAATTAAATAATAAAACAATCCCGAAAAATTCCATTATCCATTCGTGGATAGAGAGAAATTTTTTAAGAACAAAACCTAAAGTAAAAAACGGGGAAAGAAAAACGCCAAGTT
>R11__coassemble_962_pt1 | contig 17218 bp, 11 predicted proteins | sample R11__metabat2_low_PE_030 | metagenome-assembled genome bin R11 | reverse complement strand
TCCTCAGGCTCCTGCTGATAAACTCAGAGGGGGTCCATATCTCATCAAGCAAAGGGAAGTAGCGCATCCAGCTCTCCGGGATCTCTTCCAGCTCCCACAGCCAGAAGGCGATATTATACCGGCCGTCCCACTGCCCGGCATCCATCCGGGTATATAAAAGCTTCATCTCATCCGGATTGATATGGATCAGGTTGATATTGTAGGGCAGATTTTCGGAGATACGGTCATCCAGAGAATGATCGCCGGTCTTAAGTAAACTGCTGCCCAGATCAAAATCATAAAGGGCCAGGGGAATCTGCGCGTGATCCATCATAGCCGCTAAAAGGCGGCTGCTCTGTCCCAGTCCCATCTCGGCCCGGATCAGGCCGATCATATTGATACCGTCCGGACCGGCTGCCCTGTCAAAGGGCTTTTTGCCCTTGCCGATCAGGTCATCCAGCTGCCCGTCCAGCATCCGGTCCTTCGCTCCTCTCAGCAGCTTCTGAGGGAGCAGCATTTTGAGCAGGGGCTTAAAGCGCTCGGCGATCCCCATGATCAAACGCTGTATACTCATGTCAAAGTCTCCATTCACTTATCTATATTGAAGGGAAAACCGCCGCTTTGAAAGCCGCACCGTTTTCCGCGATCTGTCGTAAACATAGGTGCCGCAAAGCCGTCCACACCAGCCGTCTCCGAAGCTGCTGCATGGCAGCAGCCCTTCCGAAATCGGCACTGGGCGATACGCCCTCCGGGCTAGCTCCACAGGTACTGCATGATCACTCTGATACTACCATACTTTAACACACCTTTCGATGTATAAAAAGAGATTTTTTGCATTTTGCCGGAATGAGCCAGGGCGCCGTAGTCCCGGATCAATGCTTCCTCCGGAAGACCTGCAAGCTCCGCCCTGTAGATCCGGGCAAAGGCCTCGGCCTGGGCCATGGTGGCCAGGAGCCGGTCCCGGAACTGGCTGCGGCCGGCCTTCATGCGGCCGAAAAGATATTTCGGGCCTCTGGCATTCATAGCGCCGACGCTGTTATCCCCGTGCTGACGGTAGAGGATCAGCGGTCTTTTGATAAAATAGATACGGCCGAAGGTCTGGGCGATCAGAGCTGCCCAGTAGTCATGCATGACCACGGCCTCTTCATGCTCTGCCATAAGAAGCAGCTTTAACAGGGGGCGGTTGATCATGACCGTACAGCCGGTGACCATATTCTGGATCAGGAGCTGCCTGAGGTCACTGGTCTTTGGGAGCTGCTGGTAGGCCCGCATGGATTTGGCGATGGTCTGTCCCGCCTCATCTGCCACGATCAGGTCGGAATGGATCAGGAAGGGCTTCTGGTCGGTGCCTTCCTCCCGCTCTACATGCTTCATGGCCTTGTAGGTCTTCATGACCTTAAAGGGCAGCCAGATATCATCCTGATCACAGAACATGATATAGTCTTCTCTGGCATCCCGAAGAAGCCGCATAAAATTTTTGCAGGCGCTGCCGGTAGGCGTCTCATTTTCATAGATATCGATACGCAGCTGCGGGTGGGCATGCTTGAACTCCCGGATCACCGCCAGGCTTGCGTCCTTTGAGCAGTCATCCCGGATGATCAGATGCCAGTCCGTATAGGTCTGGGCCGCAATGGACTCCAGCTGTTCCTTCAGATAGCTTTCGCCGTTATAGACGGCCATCAAAATCTCTACCATAGCTGCCTCCTGTCCTGTATCCGCCCATCCTTCCGGGCGTTTTCCGGTCCTGTGCCTCCAAAAGTGCTTCCTGCCCTGCTGCTGCAAAAAACAGAAATTCCAAAGTCCTGCGACGATGTATACGCCGCACCCTGTTACAGCCGGATATCCATCCGCCGGCTGTACTTTTCCATATCATCCTCCAGGGCTGTCGCAAAGCCCTCGGTGCTGTCCGGCTTAAAGAGGACGATGAGGGTCTGCAGCATCAGCTTGATATCCTTCATGATGGAGTAATTCTCGATATACATCAGATCCAGGATCAGCTTGTACTTGGGGGTGGTATTATATTTGCCGGCGATCTGGGCATAGCCTGTCAAACCGGCCTTGACACGGAGCCTGTAGGCAAACTCCGGATATTCCTTGGTATACATGTAAACATTGCTGAGCATCTCGGGTCTGGGACCGACGATACTCATCTCGCCCTTCAGGATATTAAGGATCTGCGGGATCTCATCCAGACGGTATTTGCGCAGAACCCTGCCCACGGAGGTGATCCGGTCATCATCGCTGGTAGCGGAATAGATGGCCGCATTCTCCTTCATGGTCCTGAATTTATAAACCGAGAAGACCTTGCCGCCCTTGGTAGCTCTCTCCTGCTTGAAGAAGACAGGGCCGCCGTCATTCTTTTTGATGGCGATGGCACAAATCAGCATGATGGGTGCGGCCGGGATCAGGGCGATCAGGCAAAGGACGATATCCATGGTCCGCTTCATGATCTGCTGCTCAAAGGAGAGCTCCTTGACCGGGGCCGAGATCAGGGAGACATCATCCAGGATCACATGCCGGGCATTCATTTCCACGATATCCGCGATTTCCGGATTAAAATAGATATTGAGCATGTTGCGGTAACAGAACTCCACCAGCTCCGTCCGCTCCTTGACAGGCACGTCATAGAGGAAGACCGTATCGCATTTCAGCAGGATCTCCTGGAGATCCTCGCTGTCATAGCGGCGGACATAGCGGATATCATACTGCTTTTTAAAGGCGCCCGCAGCCCCCGCGATCTCCAGAAAGCTGCTCTTTGAGGACGTAACCACACAGCAGCGCTCTGGCTTGTTAATGCGGAAATAGACCCCGTTGCCCAGATAGACAAAGCACCAGATCCCCGCCAGCTGCGCGATGAGGACCGGGATCAGCAGGAAAAAGTTTTCCAGGCTGAAGACCAGGCCATTGGCCGCATTGGTATTCATGATGGACAGCTGCAGCGTCGTGACGATATCCGTCATACCGGTAGCCAGAGCAATCGAAGAAATGATAGGCTTGCTCTTGCGCCGTCCGATATCACAGCCGCCGTAAGCCGCCGTCATGGCAATAAGCACAGCGGTAAAGGTCAGGAGTGTGACGCCCATGGTCCTGGACAGGCGCAGCAGTGACCAGCTGCGCTGTCCCATGATCAGAAAATAGGATAGTCCGATCCAGAGATACATCCCCAGCTTGACAAGTGCAATGATCGTCCGCTGGAGCTTTCTAAGTATACGAAACACCTGTATATCCCCCAATAAATCAGTTACTTACGGGTGATCCCGTAGCTGTCGCAGATCTTAGCAAATTCACTGCTGCCCACAAAACCGTCAAACACGGTCCTGCGGCTGGTGCCGCTTTCAAGCTTAGCCACCCAGCTCTTCTTGCCGGCTGCGTCCGAAGCTCTGCCCAGAAAGGCCTCATAAAGCTTTTCTACATAATCGGCATTGCTGTAATTTTTGCCTGTAAACTCCTTGCTGAAGATAAAGCCGTAGGCCGCCTTTTCACCGGTGACCTGTCCCGTCTTCAGCCGGCTGACCCAGTTTTTGAGGCCGGTCTCATCGGCCGACCGGCCCAGGCAGACCGAGTAAAGCCGCTTCACGAAGGCCACGGTCCCGTCCTCTGTCCCGCAGATACTGCAGGCGGAAAGCTGCAGGGTGCCGGCTCCGCTGGCCGTGATGGCGCTGCCCCGGGTGATATCATAGTTCTTACAGAGATTGGTAAACTCAGTGCTCAGGGCAAAGCCGTTGAAGACAGTCTCCCGGCTCTTGCCGCTCTCGAGGGCACGGGCCCAGGAAGCCAGCCCCGCGCTGTCCGCGGACCGGCCCATCATGGCCTTATAAAGAGCTTCCACATAGTGCTGATTGCAGTAGCTTTTATTCGTAAACTCCGTACTGAAGATAAAGCCCCGGGCCACCTGGATGCCGGTCTTGGTCCCCCGCTCCAGCTGGTAGATCCAGTTATTATAGCCGCTTTCATCGGGATCCCGGCCCAGGCAGACATCATAGAGTCTGGCCACAAAACCGGAGATGCCGCTTTCCATGCTCCAGTGGGCATAAAGCGTCACCCCATCCTGCTCCTGTACCGCCGTCTGAGCGTCCACAGGACTGCCTCCGGAGGCACTGGTATACCAGCCTTCGAAGATATAGCCCAGCCTGTAGAGGATCGGCAGATCCGTATAGCCGCAGCCTCCCGCCACTGTGACCGTCGAGACCGCTTTGGCCCGGTAATTAGGATCCAGGTTCAGCGTATAGGGATCACCGTAGTGGGCATAGAAGGTGGTATTGGCATGGACATTGACAATATCGGCGGAGGAGATGGCTTCCCCGCCCTCGGCCTCGGTATACCAGCCGCCGAAGACCTGGCCCTCTTTGACAGCTTCCGGCAGGGTGCCGTAGAGACGCCCGTTCATGATGACCTTGGTAGCCACCTCACAGCTGCCGCCATTGGCATCAAAGATGGCCAGATAGCGGGAATCCGTCTCATATTCGATATTGATATCCACACTGCCGCTGATGCCGTCCACCTCACCGGAGGAGGAGCACTGCCAGAAGCGGTAATTACCATCATAGGAGGTATAAATGCCGGCCATATTCTGGAAGGTCACACTCTTAAAGCCCAGCGGGTAATTGGCGATCCAGATATCGTAGTTAAGGCCGATGGTCTCCGCATCCCAGTAGCCGCCCCTCATAGAGGAGGTATTGGTATAGAGCATGCCCTCATAGCCATAGCCGGCCAACGTATTCAGAAAGGCCATGGCGTTTTTGGTCAGCTGCTCGCAGCTAAGACCGTAGAGCCGGGACCCCTCGGTCACATAGTCCTCGCAGTCAAATGCCACCGGATAGGTAATATCGTAATTTTTAATAATGTTCAGGACATACTTGGCCTCTTCAATAGCCTCCGTGGTATTGATGGCCGAAGAGTAAAAATAAACACCTACCCGGATACCTACTGCCAGGGCACCCTCGATATTCTGAATGGCATTGGTATCATCATAGATCTCGCCGCTGCCGTAGCCCCGGCCGCCGACTCTGATGATGGCGAAGGAGACATTATCATCCTGGGCCTTGACCCAGTCGATCTCACCATTAAAGCGGGAGACATCCACGCCGTAGCTTTTGATCTGAGGACTGCCGGTCTCCTGAGCCGTAATGATGCCATATTCCTCATCAATGTTCTCCTCCCGGCCGTTCAGATAATCCAGCAGGCCCGGATAATCATAGGGCAGGCGGGTCTGCTCGCCATCCGCCAGGGTCACATCCACATAGCCGTCGGCATCCGCCATGGCCTCCAGATCCTCCCGGGTGAGCGCCTCATCCTCATCATCGGCCGTCCCGGAACGGTCCGCTGTCCCGGCCTCACCCGACCGGTCCGAGAGTGCCTCCTCTGCGGCCTCATCCGCAGAAGTCCCCGCAGCCCTGTCAGACGCAGCCGCTGTATTCGTATCCGCAGCCGCATTGTATGCCGTCTCTGAATCCGTGTTCGCATCATCTGTTATATCGGCCGCAGTCTCCGCAGTCGCATTTGTATCCGCAGCCGCGGTCTCCGTATCAGGCACAGTACTGCGGTCGGCCATCGTCTCATCCTCAGACAAATCACCGGAAAGGCCTTCTGTATTTATTTCTGTACCTGCCTCCGTGTCCGCATAGACCGGAAGCGTGCCGGCCATCCCGGTCAGCATCACCGCCGCCAAAAGAGCCGCGGTCCATCTTCTCAAGCGATTCTTCATCTATCGTCCAATTCCTTCCGTCATCTCAATCATCGGTGCAGCATCGCTTATCATAGCATCCTTTTGTTTCCATTCTGTGACCACGGGTCACCAAAGTCGGCGCCGGCAGAGCCCCGATGCACAATTCCGGTCATCGTCCGTTGACGATTTTCCTTATAAAATCGCTGCCAAGCCTTGCAGCCCCTCATCAGTCCATTCCCAGGGCTGCTTTGGTCTCTGCAAGCCGCTCACCGAACTGCATATAAAAATCTCTGCCGTCCTCAAAGCCCCGCATATAAAACTGCTTGAGCACATAGATATTCACATTTCTGACCGTCTCATCGGAAGCTGCTTCCGCGGCCAGGGCCGCTGCCGCATCCTTTAAAAAGTAGTGCCAGTCCTTTACAAACTGCTCATAGCGGCGCACATCGGCCTCATCGATCCATTTTTTCACCTTGATCTTCTGCCGGTCCGGATGCGGACATTCCTCTGTCTGCAGGAAATAATGAAAGCTCCGGCCCTCATAGATGCGGCCCAGGGGGAAAAGCCTGCAAAAGCCCGGCCGGATCTTATGGATACCGCACCGGCCCTCCCCGTTCAGGAAAATGCAATGCTCATCTTCCCCGGTCATGCGAAGGTTGGGCAGGATCATGCCATCCACCACCCGCAGGTCAATGTGATTCGCCATCAGAGCCTCAAAGGGGATTCGGAAATAGCTGCGGATCCTGTGGATATCATAAGGATCCAGCAGGATAGAACTGCCCATGCCTGTACAGCAGGTATGACAACCTGCGCAGCCCTGGCAATCCGCCCGCACCATATCGTTGGCACTGTAAAGCCGGCCGTCGGAGATGGCCTGCATATCAACCTCTCTGTTCATCCGTCTGCTGCGCCTCCTCACGGGTCGTTAAAAAGATCATACCGATCAGGTAGGCCAGAAAATCGCCGATGACCGTGATCAGCCTGTGGATCAGGGCGATGGTCACGACCAGCTCGGAGCCTACCACCGGGCCGACGATCAGGGTCAGCACCAGTTCACGGACACCGACACCTCCCGGGGCACCGGGCACCACAAAGCCCATGACCCAGGAAACCACATAGCCGGCCACGATAAGCAGCCCCTCCCCAAGGGTCGGGCTGCCGCCCATATAGACATAGAGCAGGACAAAGATCAGACCCAGCGTCACCAGGACGACGGCCTGTCCCAGCATACCTGCGACCAGCTGCAGGATGAAATCCCGCATGCTGTACTCCCGAAGCACACCGGCGATCTTCTTTTTAAAGAGCACCGCCGCCACAGCTATGCAGGCCAGGCCGGCGCAGATGACACCGATGACCAGGAGCACAGAATAATCACCGAACAGGCCCGCCACAGCCTCGGCGGCTGTCAGAAGAACCTGATGTGAAAAAATCAGCACCGTCAGGAAGGCGACCAGGACCAGGCTGAGCACCTCGATCAGACTGCTGGCGGCCACCTTTTTCTGGGGTACGCCCATCTTATCCGCAAAAAGATTGCGCTCGACATAGTGCATGACATTGCCCGGCAGATATTTGCCGATATTGGCCTTGCTGTAGACCCGGACGGCCTCCCTGCGGTTGCCCTTAAAGCCTGCAAAGAAAAAGACCCATCCCGCCCAGACAAAGGCCGACACGAAAACTGTCCCCGTTTTCAGCAGGACGCCCAGGATCAGGACGCCCACAAAAAGCGGCATGTTGGTAATGCCCGAAAAATCCAGACCCATGTTGTAAACTGTCCTGACGATGAAGACCAGAGACAGGATCATAAAGATCTGGCCGAGCCGTTTGACTAATTTTTTCATAGAAGCTAGCGCTGCTCCCTGCTATCTGCCGGCCTTGCGGCGACTTTCCGTTTGGGCGCTGCCGGACGGACCGGAGCCGCAGGCGCTGCGGGACGGACCGGTGTCTTCACCGGACGCTTTGCGTCCCGGTGGACCGGGCTCTCATCGGAAGGATCCGGGATCCGGTAGTCCAGTCTGCGGACATGGCGCTGCACATCCTCCAGGATCTTTCTGTTAGCTGCGATGGTATCGGCCTGCAGGCCGATGACATAGGTCATAAAGCCCATCATGATCAGAGTGCTGGCCAGGATCAGGGACTGGACATGGCCCGAAGCATCGCCGATGGCCATGAAGACCAGGAAACGGATGCCCAGGATCAGGCCCAGGGCCATAGGCACGCTGCCCAGGATAGTGAAAAACTTCAGCGGCTTATACATAATGAATGAACGGATGATGGTGACCATAGACCGCTTGACGTAGCCCATCATGGTGCCGAAGAGTCTGGAGGGACGCAGATCCGGATTGGTACGGATCGGGACGGAGGTCATAGGAATCCTGTTGCGGCCGGCCTGGACGATGGTCTCCAGGGTGTAGGTATACTCATTGACCACATTGAGCTGCATAGCCCCTTCCCGGCTGTAGGCTCTGAAGCCGCTGGGCGCGTCGGGAATATCGCTCTTGGAGGCCACACGGACCACCCAGCTGCCCAGATTCTGCAGCTTCTTTTTCAGCGGAGACCAATGGGCCGTCTGATTGACCGGACGCTCACCGATGACGATATCCGCCTTGCCCTCCAGGATGGGACGGACCAGCTTTTCAATATCATCGCCGTTGTACTGGTTGTCCGCGTCGGTATTAACGATAATGTCCGCGCCGTTTCTCAGGCAGGCATCGATACCGGCCATAAAGCCCTTGGCCAGGCCCTTATTCTTCTTGAAATTGACGATATAATTGACACCCCAGTCCCTGGCCACCTGCACGGTCGCATCCTTACTGCCATCGTTGATGATCAGGACCTCGATCTCATCAATACCGTCGATATGCTTCGGCAGGGCATCCAGGGCAATGGTCAATGTCTCCGCCTCGTTATAGCATGGTACCTGAATGATTAATTTCATTTTTTACACAGTCTCCTTTGATATATTCGGGGAAAGCTCCCCTTATGGCCGCCGGGGCTCATCTAGAAGCTTAACAGCAGCCGCATAAAGCACATATAATAATAGACCAGCTGATGCGGGATCTTGCGCAGCAGCTCATAATGCTCCTCGGAAAAGCGCTTATTTTTCTCCGCCAGGAAATAGACCAGACGGTGGTTGAAGCGGCAGGTATCCGAGGTATCCAGCTGCAGCTTTTTGCCCTTGGCCGCGGCCCGCTGCTGCTTATAGGCGGCCGCGCTGTATTTAAACTCCAACGCCCGCTTCTGGCTGCGGATCAGATCCCGGCCGCTGATGGAGGATACCTTCAGCACGCCGGCATCCACGGCGCTTTGGAACATAGCCAGCGCCTTTTCATTGCGGATGACGCAGCTGGTATGCTTGATGGGATTCTTTTTCATCTCACCCAGCCAGATATCGCCGAAGCTGATATCCGCCGCATAGCCGAACTGGTCCTGACAGCTCATGCAGCTGCTCTTCTCAAAGGCATAGATATTTTTGTAGGCACAGATCGTCTTCTTGTAGGAAAACTCCTCCGTATGGCCGTCCTCATAGACCACCGAGGAGATGCCCTTCCAGTGTCCCCGCCGGTAATAGAGCCGCTCTGCATGTTCCAGGGAAATGCCGGCCTGTTCCAGGGACAGATAGGTCGCCTGAGGGGTATGCAGGCCGCTGCAGTAGAGGCCCACCTTCAGCACAATGTGATCCAGGGAATGGTCTCTCTCCATCAGAGCGGTCAGGGCCTTCATCATGCAGGGTACCAGCACGACGGCCAGTCTCCCCTTGAACTCCCGGACCATATCCAGATGGGATAAGAGCGGCATGGTCATATAGACACTGGAGGACGCGCTCCTGAGCTCCTCTTCCGTGGTGGCAATAAAGGTCTTATAGGACAGCTTGCCGTCCTCGATCACGCTTTTGGTCACCCAGGCACCGTCGATCTGACCGGTCTTCAGCAGATGGATCAGCAGGGCGGTCACCATACCGCCGGAGGCCGCATTTTCTCTCACCGTCTCATCGACGGCATAGCCCTTTCTCAGTGCCAGATAAGGACCTGTATATTTCTCCGGATCATCATAGGCCAGCACCTGCTTTTTCTCTTTTTTTCTCTTCAGGCGCTTATCCAGATACCGGGACACATAGCGAATGTTCTTGCGGGAGCTTTTGATGACATGGTCATAATTCTCATCCAGCTTCTGCCGGATCTCATCCTCAGCGGCAGTGAAATCCTCAAAGGTCTTTTTGAGGTTATCCCCGTCCAGGGCCGAGTAGTCCAGGGCCCAGCTGCCCAGCTCGAAAAAGTCCAGGACCTCCTGATATTTGTGGCTCCAGCCGATCAGCAGTACAGGCACCTTCTGCTCCAGGGCGCCGATCATGGCATGGAAACGGGAGGCCACCAGGAAACGGCAGGCGCCGATATAGCTGCGGATCTCCTCCGCATTCATTTCCTCGTGATACCAGCGGACATTGACCGGGTCGGCCACCCGCTCATAGATGGCATCGCAGACCATCAGGTCATTGTTTCTGGTCTTTTCGGAATGGATCCAGGCCGCATTGGCAATGATCAGGACACCATAACCCCGGCCGGTCAGATAGCTGATAAAATCAGACATGATGCCGACATAATCGATGCCCATACTCTGACATTTCTTCTCTACGACGGAGCTGGCGGAAAGGCCCACCACATCTCTTTTGAAAAAGTCGTCCTCCGCCATCCTGGCCGCAGCCGCGGCCGCCAGCCGGTCATTATCCCTCATGGTGAAGGCGCCGTCAGCACAGAGGCGGACATTGCGGGTGATCCCGATATCGGCCAGATTCTGCTGGGTGATCTTGCCTCTGGCGCAGATCAGCTTGACCCTCGGCAGGATCCATTTGGCCAGCAGGCGGTTGATGGGATTATGGAAGGGTCCCATGGCCTGCGAGTATTTGATCACCGGCACCTTCATCAGCATGGGTACAGCCGCACAGACGAAGGCATAGGTATTCATGATCGGGCCCCGGTCATCTACGAAGGAGATGCCGGCCTCATCCAGCACCAGGTCTGTGTGGGCATAGGCCTTGAGGATCTTGTTTTTAAGCAGTGCCGACCGGATCGGCGGGCACCAGCCGAAAAGCTTATAAAGCACCGCCATCGGAAAGGCTGTAAAAAGGAGCTGCTCCGGCTTGCAGGGCACCACCTTGATAAAATCCCAGGGCAGCTGCTCCCGGTCCTCCCCCGGATAGACCGACATAAGGTTGATATGCAGTGCCTCACCGTAAATATCATAAAGCTGTGAAATAGAGCTCTGCAGCATGGCCGCAGCGCCTTTGTTGCCGCTATAGCTGGCTGCTGTGATAGCTATCGTTACATCCTTCATAATTCCCCACCTGAATTCCTGTCGTTCTTCATTTCCGGCAGGTTGATCCTGATCCGCTCAGCCGGAAGCCGTAAATCCCCATACGGCTCTCTTCAAAAAGGGCAGAGCGCATCCGTTAATTATACAATACCTGTCCCTATGTATGCAATAAAAATCTGCATAGGCCCTATTTTCTCCGCAGATACCGGCCGGTCTCTGCCCGGGCCTTGATATCCGCAAAACACTCCCTGAAGGTATAAAAGGTCTCGTATTTTGAGAAGGTCTCGGCGGAACCGAGCCCCGCGGCCCGGATCCCCAGTCTCTTGGCAATGTACATGCACCTGGGCATGTGAAAGTCACTGGATACCACCAGGAAGGGGCGGCCGTGGCAGCGCCTGCGCATGCTGCGAAAGGCCCTGTAGCTGTTGGCGCCGCGGTAATCCCTGAAGATCTGACGGCGGGGGACGCCCATGACCTCAAAATAATCCGCCATCACGTCCACATCGGACCCCCGCTCCGCCTCCGGCCCCACGCCGGCAATGACAAAGCGCATGCGGGGATTGGCCTCATAGGCCTCATAGGCCCGGGTCAGCCGCCGGACCATCACCGGTGTGATGGAGCCGTCCTCATAGAGCAGAGCCCCCAGGATCAGGCAGTAATCATAATCGGCCGCGCCGGAAGGGTCCGGGAGCATGCGCTCCTCATAGGCCCGGTAAACGCCCAGAGCCCTCGGGATCAGTCTCGCCGCCGGCAGCAGAAAAGCCGCCAGCCGGTAGACCCATTCCGGATAGTCAAAAGCCGTATTGCGGTCCAGCTCCTCCTCCGTGGGCAAATGTCTGCGAAAATCCTCAATCGTCTTATTCAATACGCATACCTCACCCATGATATAGTAACTCATTGTTATCATAGCACATATTTCCCGAATAGGGAACCACATAAAAACCGCTGCTTTGCCCTGCAGGGCTTGCAGCGCCCGTGTCTGCCGGCATTGGAGCATGGTTTTGCTTGCAATAGATGGATGGAACATTGTATACTTATGTGGACAAAAGGGCAATTTGCAAAACGGTATGGCATGGTATTGACGATGTGTACCTTTTTGTGAAAAGCCCCTGTTTAAAGTGAGTATGCGGCGCTGTGCCTGAGAAAGGATATTGTTATGGTTGAGAAGTTGTATGAGAAGCCTGAGATCTACCGAATTTTTATTCCGCTGCCGGATAATCCGCTGAAAAATCTGAATTGCTATGTGATCCATTCCGGCGATGAGTATCTGATGATCGATACCGGTTTTAACCGGCCGGAGTGTAAGGAGGCAATGGAGGCGGGCCTCGGGGAGCTGGCGATTCCTTTTGATAAGCTGAAGCTTTTCCTCTCCCACCTGCATGGTGATCATACCGGTCTGGTCTCCTATTTTACGGCTAATGGCGTGATTCCTTATATGGGACAGATGGATTATGAATATCTGCAGGGCAGCATCAGCGGCGATAACTGGGCCCGCATGAGCCTGCTTTTCGGTGTCAACGGCTTTCCTCAGGATGAGCTGGATAAGCAGGCCTACGGCAATCAGGCCCGCAATTATTCTCCTAAGGAGAAGTTCCCGGTGCAGTTTGTGAAGGACGGCGATGTGATCACTGTGGGGGATGTCTCCCTGCGCTGCATCCATGTGCCCGGACATACACCGGGTCAGATCTGCCTTTATATGGAAGAGGAAAAAATCTTTTTCTCCGCGGATCATGTGCTCTTCGATATTACGCCCAATATCAGTGTCTGGCTCAATTCCAATTGCTCTCTGAAAAATTATCTGGCCAGTCTGGAAAAGGTAGCCGCGCTGGAAATCGTGAAGACCTTCCCTGGACACAGAGAATTTGCCGGCAATATCTACGACCGTATCAAGGCGCTGAAAAAGCATCACCACGACCGGCTGCAGGAGATTTTAAGTGACGTAGCTGCCCATGAGGGCTGTAAGCCCTATGAAACGGCCGGCCGCATCGCCTGGTCCGCCAGAGGCCGGGCCTGGAGCCAGTTCAGCCCCAACCAGCGCTGGTTTGCCATGGGCGAGACCCTGGCCCACCTGGAATGGCTCCTGGCCGAGGGCTATGTCCGCAAGGACGCGGAAAACCACTACTACACCGTCCGGCAGCGGCTGGACGACTGGAACTAACAGCCGGAATATAAAAAGAGGACCCGAATGGGTCCTCTTTTCATATCTGTCATGATCATTCACTGCGGAGAGTATGGCGGCCTTATGCCCGCATAGCCGTCCGCGTTTTATTTGCCGGTCGGCAGGTATGGTCTGATGCTGTTGGCGACCTGGTAGGTCGGCATGGTCTGCAAGACGACCTGGCCCGGTCCGGTGATGACGGTGTTGAAGAGGCCTTCGCCGCCGAGGAGCGCGTTCTTGACGCCCGGTACGGACTGGATATCCATGCTGCAGGTCGCATCCATCATAGCCAGATAACCGGTATCAACGATGATGCGCTCACCGGCCGCCAGCTGCTTGGTCTCGATGGAACCGTCGATCTCCAGGAAGGCAAGGCCCTGACCGGACAGCTTCTGCATGATGAAGCCTTCACCGCCGAAGAAGCCTGCGCCCAGCTTCTTTTGGAACTGGATGGACAGCTCTACGCCCGGTGTGGAGGCAAGGTAAGCGGATTTCTGGCAGATGACGCTCTGGCCGGGGCCGATCTCTACAGCGATGATGGCACCCGGAAAGCTGGATGCGAAGGCGATCATGCCCGGACCGCCCTGAGCGGTATAGATGTTCTGGAACATCTTCTCGCCGGAAATGGCCTTGGAGAACATTTTGCCGAGGCCGCCGCCCTGAGTCTGCATCGCCAGATTGCCGGACATCCAGCTCATAGCGCCTGCTTCACACTTCATGCTCTCGCCGTTTTCCAGATAGCACTCTACGACCGGCAGATTTGCACCTTTGATTTCATATTTCATTTGTTTTCCTCCCAACAATATATCTCCGGTATTCCAACTGCTTTTCCCTCAGATGCCATCTCGACGATAGATTAGGTACACCGCCGGAAGCAGGATACCGATTAAACAGTGCCGCAATCCGCCGGATCATGGTGCCCGGAGAACTGCTTCCGTGTCCTATTATACAGGATGGGTCGATGGGTTTCAATGTCCGTTTGGCCAATTATGTAGTTTTATTCAGACATTTTCGGTAAGTTAAGTCGATGGCGAAGGCACCGAGGGGGGCTGTCAGCACGATAGCCAGGACAGCGACGGTCAGTACGATGTTGCCGCAGGCCAGCCCCATGGCCAGGGGCATACCGCCGATGGCCGCCTGGACGGTGGCCTTGGGGGTATAGGCCAGCATGGTGAAAATCCGCTCCTTTCGGTTGAATCCGGTCCCCAGCAGGCAGACCAGGACACCGGCCATACGGAAGATGAGGGCCAGCAGGATCAGCAGCAGGGCCGCAGGACCTACGCCGGCCAGATAGCCGATATTGACGGTAGCGCCGACCAGGACGAAGAGCAGGATCTCGGCGCAGACCCAAAGCTTATTGAATTTCTGAGAAAGTCTGCGGGAGACCACTTCCCGCCGCATGCCCAGGCCGACACCCATGAACATGACGGCAATAAGTGATGAAAAGGTAATGGCCGTCGTCATGGCATTTTCCGCGCTGACCAGCAGCAGGGACAGGCTCAGCATGATCAGGACCTTGACAGTATCACGCATATGGAAGACGGCAAAAAACCGGGCCAGCGCAAAGCCGGCAGCGATGCCGATGGCGATGCCCAGGATGACAGATACGGGAATATTGATGAAGCTCAGCAGGCTGACCCTTCCGCCCTGGGCAATACCGGTGAAGGTGGTGAAAAGGACGATGACATAGACATCATCCACAGAGGCCCCGGCCAGGATCAGCTGGGGAATACCCTCCCGGGTCCCGTAGCCCTCTTCCATCAGCCGGACCATGCGGGGGACGACGACCGCAGGGGAGACCGCCGCCAGGACAGATCCCATGATGGCCGCCTCTAAAAGGGTCACTCCCAGCAGGCGGGGCGCCAGGATCAGCATACCCAGGATCTCGAAGCTGGCCGGGACAAAGCACATCATCAGGGCCGGCCGCCCAAGTTCCTTTAATTTATCCAGGTCCAGGCTAAGGCCTGCTCTGGTCAGGATGATGATGAGAGCAATCTTGCGGATATCTGCGGAAATATTCAGAATCGACGGATCAATGAGATCCAGAACATAGGGACCTAATAGAATGCCCGTCAACAGCATACCCAGAAGTCCCGGCAGTTTCAGTCGCTGGCAGCACCAGCTGGTCAGCATACCCAGTAAAAGTATCAAAGCAATCGTAAGCAGCATTGTTTTCCCTCCACATCATATGAAGCAATACGCATGGCTCCGCGCTTCGAGCTCCCGCCATGCCAAGAATATTCGCACTCTCGCGCATACGCTCCGTGCTCATGTTCTTGCGGGCCGCTAATGATGGAAACAGTGTCCGTAGCTTTGCTGCGCCCATATTTCCTCATTGCTCCCCTTTTGCTTCATAATAAAAGAAGCTGATGATCTCTGCACCTGAATGGCAGAAGTCATCAGCTTTTCAGCGGTTTTAGTATTGTATCTACTATGGGAGCACTTCATTCCCTGCAGGCTATGTTAACAGAAGACGCACAGCTTGTCAAGCGGACAGAGCGGCTTTCGCTTTCTCCGTCATCCGCTTGTTTTTCAATCTCTGAGGGATTCCAAATCAGGGGCTTACGGAAACCATAGCCGGATTTCGGATCAGAATTTTCTGAGATTGGCTTCGATTTCCTTCAATCTCCTTCGATATCCTTCGATATCCTTCACAGCCCGTAAAGCTATCCCCATTGCTCTGCTGCCGGATGCTTGAGATTGCCGGCCGATAATGATAAACTGGTCATGGGGTGTGCCTGTGACGCCGGATGGACTTTAAGAAAGGAGGCAGGTGAAATGTCTGATGAAAAGCGCAGCTATATTGCCATTGATCTGAAGTCTTTCTATGCCTCTGTGGAATGTGTGGCCAGGAAAAAGGACCCTCTGACCACCAATCTGGTGGTGGCGGATCTGTCCCGGACGGAGAAGACCATCTGTCTGGCGGTCTCCCCTTCCCTCAAGGCCTACGGCATCCCGGGCAGGGCCCGGCTTTTTGAGGTGGTCAGCAGCATTCGGGAGGCCAATACCCGGCGTATGCGGCAGGCGATCGCAGACGGGCTGATCGGTAAAGGCGGGGACGGCAAATACAGCTTTCCGGCCATGAGTCATGACAGCCTGGCCCTGGCCGCGGATCCTGCTCTCGGTATTTCCTATATCGTAGCGCCTCCGAGAATGGCCAAATATATGGAGATTTCTTCTCAGATCTACAGTATTTACCTGAATTATATCGCGCCGGAGGATATCCATGTTTACAGCATCGATGAGGTCATGATCGATGCCACGGCCTATCTGGACACCTACGGCATGACGGCTCACGAGCTGGCCCGGACCATGATCCGGGATGTGCTGGCTGCCACCGGCATTACGGCGACGGCCGGGATCGGCAGCAATCTTTTCCTCTGCAAGGTCGCTATGGATGTGGTGGCTAAGCATATTGAAGCGGATGGGGATGGCGTCCGCATTGCCGAGCTGGATGAGATGAGCTACCGGCGTCTGCTCTGGACTCATGAGCCTATCACGGATATCTGGCGGGTGGGTCCCGGCATCAGCCGCAAGCTGGCCGGACAGGGCCTCTATACCATGGGCGATGTGGCCAGGTGCTCCATCGGCGGTCCCGAGGATTATTATAATGAAGCTTTGCTTTACCGGCTGTTCGGGGTGAACGCGGAGCTGCTGATCGACCATGCCTGGGGCTGGGAGCCGGCCCGGATCGCCGATATCAAGGCCTACCGGCCTGAAAACAACAGTATCAGCAACGGTCAGGTCCTCTCCTGCCCCTATCCCTGCGATAAAGGCCGGCTGGTGACCCGGGAAATGACGGAGCTTCTGGTGACCGACCAGCTGGTGCTGACAGTGGTCTATGATGTCAGTAATCTCAGGGGACCGGGCCGGGGAAAGTCCGCCGGGGAAGAAAGCCGGACCGGGCAGCCTCCGGAAAATATCTCCGACGGCCAAAATAAAAATGAGGTCTATACCGGTGAGATCGTGAAGGACCGCTACGGCCGCAAAATGCCCAAACATGCCCACGGCACGGAGAATCTGAAGACCTATACCAGCTCTACCCCGCTGATCACAGAGGGGATGCTGCGGCTCTTTGACCGGATCGTCGACCGGACGCTTCTGATCCG